>Ga0082212_10011605_pt1 | contig 11168 bp, 6 predicted proteins | sample TergutNt197P3_FD_71548 | JGI IMG/M metagenome (GOLD analysis project Ga0082212, IMG submission 71548) | Neocapritermes taracua P3 segment gut microbial communities from Petit-Saut dam, French Guiana - Nt197 P3 | ecosystem: Host-associated > Arthropoda: Insects > Digestive system > Gut ... | reverse complement strand
CCTCGTAGCCCTCCCAGTTGTTTCTCAGGGCGTCGTACATCTCGCGCGTGGTGCATATCTTCTTATCAAAGCAGCAATGCTCTATGATGTTCAGGCTGTCCGCGACGTTGCCGATACCGACCCCGGAGTCGCCGGTCGAGTTATATTTCGCGCCGCCCCACATGACGTCCATGCCTTTTTCCATGCATCCTGTCATCGTAGCGGAGACGAGCGGGTTTGGCAGGACTTCGCGGGCGACATACTCGAACGAGCTTATGTTCATGATGTGCCATCTCACGAAGTATTCTATCTGCGTCTTAAACGCCTGACGCACCTGTTCGATGTTCTCCATCTCGTAGAGATAACCTGTCGCCGGTCCGACGCGCGGGTTCGGAGTGCCCGGCGGCGCGGCCATAAAAGAGTTTATCATCGGCTGCGTTGTGTATCCGTCGTTTATTGCCAGCAGCAGCGCGTTCGCGAGGTTCATATAGCTCTCTGTCCCTGTGCCGCCGCAAGCGGGCCACTCGGTTCCGCACCCGGCCAGCTCGACGCATCCGATGAGACAGTTGTCGCGCGCGTCCTCGAGCGACAGCCCCCGGCTCATGAGCGTCGGGATAATGACCTCGTCGTTTTCAAACGAGGGGACGCCACCCGCGATCTTCGTCGTTTCGATTGCGGCTTCCCACAATTCCGGAGGGGTGTTTTTATGTATGCGGAGCGCCTGCGGCGGGTCGTGCAGAACGAGGCGCCCTACAGTCTGGAGCATCATATATGTAACGGCGTTAGTCGCGTCGCTGCCGTCTTTCTTCACCCCGCCCAGCGTCATTAGCTGTCCGGACGTGTAGCCCGGGTTCGCCTGGGTGGCGCCGTAACTCCACGGTTTGTTCATCTCGGCGATCTTCAGGTACAGCAGGTCTGTTATTTCCTGAGCGTACTCCGGCGTGATCCGTCCCGCCGCTATGTCAGCGTCGTAAAAATCGCCTAGATACTGGTCGACGCGCCCGAAGCTCATCCCGTGCATGTTGGCGTCGAGGCAAAGCGCAGTCTGGTACATGAACAGGCACTGCGCGGCTTCAAGGTAGTTGCGCGCCGGATGTTCTACCGTCCAGTTCAGGCACTCGGCCATTGCTTCGAGCTCTTTTTTTCGTTCCGGGTTTTTTTCCGCGGCTGCTTTTTCCTCCGCGAGTTTCGCGTAACGTTTCGTCAGCGTGATGATTCCGTCGCAGACGATCGATACCGCGCGGTAGAAATTATACTGATCGATGGTTTTTCCTGGCAGCGCGGCGTCGATGAGTTCTTTCATTTTCTGTTCGGCTTCGGCCTTAATCGCGCCGAATCCTTTACGGATGGCGGTATCGTAATTCGTGCAGAAGTGCCCGACCGGCGACTGCGTCTGCCCGAATGGTCCGAACTGCGTCACGCCGTTGCCGGCGATCGCCTTGTACTCGTCCAGTATTTGCGCGTCCGTTTTCGCGCTCATGCATTCTTTCATCCAGAAGTCTATCGTAGCCAGGATATAGTCCCTGTCGTCGTCGGCCAGTATGTACGGGTCGATCTCCCTCGTGCAGATGAAGCGGCTCTCAACTTCATCCTTCAGCCAGTTCACCGAGTTCTCAGGATAGAGCGCGCAAGCGCGGTATGTCCCTGACTGCGCCCCGACGATCACTTCGCCGTCGTCTATACGGACGGGGATGTTATACAGGATGTTCCGCAGGTTCTTCGCGCGTTTCAGAATGCCGGTCATGTCGGGGTTGTTCATGTAAAATTCCGTGATCAGCTTGTATCGCGCGGTGCATATCTCCGGCAGGGTGTCGCGGTATTTTTCGCGCATTTTCCTAACACGTTCGGTTATCGGTTTCAGTGTGTACATATAATTCAGCTCCTTTATATAAGCGCGCGGCGTTATTCATTGATACGGATTATAATACACCTTTTTGGATTTTACAAGAGTTTACGCGCCGCCCCCTACAGTCTGACATTGACCCCGTTTTCCCGCAGCGCGCGCTTGAGTTCGGGGATGGTCACCTCGCCGAAGTGGAAAATCGAGGCGGCCAGCCCCGCGTCGACTTCCGGCAGAGCCTTAAAGAGCTCGATGAAATGGTCTATACTGCCTGCGCCTCCGGACGCTATGACAGGTATCCGCGCCGCTTCGCAAACCGCTTCGAGCAGCGGCAGGTCAAAGCCGCCCTTCACCCCGTCGGTGTCTATGCTGTTGACCACAAGTTCCCCCGCGCCCATGTCGGCGCCGCGTTTTATCCATTCGATGGCATTGAGACCCGTGTCCTCTCTGCCGCCTTTGGCAAAAACTCGAAACTCGCCTTCTACGCGCTTTACGTCTACCGACAGTACGACGCACTGGCTGCCGTACTTGAGCGCGGCGTCCTTTATCAGCCCGGGCGACATTATAGCGCCGGAGTTCACGCTGACTTTGTCCGCGCCGCATTTGAGAACCCTGTCGAAATCATCCGTCGTGTTTATGCCGCCGCCGACTGTTAGCGGGATGAAAATGCATTCCGCGACTTGCTTCAAAACGTCGGTGAACAGTTTCCTGCCGTCGCTGGAAGCGGTGATGTCATAAAAAACCAGTTCGTCAGCGCCGCTGTCGCTGTACAGCTTTCCAAGTTCCACCGGCGACGAAACGTCGTTCAGCCCAAGGAAATTCACGCCCTTGACAACGCGCCCGTCCTTTACGTCAAGGCACGGAATTATACGTTTTGTGATCATATGTCCTCCCCGCGCTAAAAGCGCGTTGTGTCGTTCCGACGCGTTGTCCCGTTACGGAGAGTTACCCCGCCGCGGCGTTGACCGCTTCCTCAAGGCTGATCGCGCCCGCGTAAAGCGCTTTGCCGAGTATCGCCCCGTCCATGCCGAGCGCCGCCAGGGTTTTTATCTCATCAATCGTCGTTATTCCGCCCGACGCTATGAGCTTTATCGAAAGGAGCCTTCGGAGTTCTTCGTACAGCTCGATGTTCGCTCCGCCCAGAAGCCCGTCTTTCGATATATCGGTGCAGATCAGCGTTTGCACGCCGGCGTCCTCGATTTCGCGGCAGAACGCGCGCGCGTCCATACCGGATAACTCCGTCCAGCCTTTTATCGCCACGAAACCATCTTTGATATCGGCGGAGACCGCTATCGCGCCGCCCCGCTCACGGATCATTTCGCTGAGGAACGCTTTGTCCGAAACTGCCGCAGTACCAAGTATCACGCGCCGTACGCCTATGTCCAGATATCCCGCAACATCGCCCGCCGTGCGTATCCCGCCGCCAGTCTGCACCTCCAGACCGGTCTCGGCGACTATGCGCCTGATGATCCCGAAGTTTGCCGGACTTCCGTCGCGGGCGCCCTCGAGGTCGACAACATGGGCGGCGGTCGCGCCGGCTTCCGTGAAGCTGCGGGCGACGGCGACGGGGTCGTCGCTGTAAACCGTCATCCGCTCGTAATCCCCGCGCGTCAGCCGCACCGCTTTTCCTTCAAAAATGTCAATTGCCGGATATATAGTCATACAGCGCCTCCGCCGATCATCGCATGAAACTCATAGAGCAAGCTTGATTATAACCGAACATCACCGCACATGCAACCGTTACAGAACCGATGTCCCCCCGGTAAAAAGGAGTACGCCGCTATGGAAGGCAACTACATATCCGGTTTTGCTTTTGGGTCCGGTGCAGGGGCGGTCAACAGAGCGCCGGGGGCGCCGAAAGCGCCCTTAGTATCTTGTCCGGCGTGGCAGGGGGATCGACCCATACGCCGGTGGCATTGTGGATCGCGATTATTACGAGATGTGTGTTTGCCATGGAATGGCTTATACCGCTCGCTCCATAAGCGCCGTCGCTGGCGCGCGACTCTACGAAGAAGCGGTCGACAGGGGCGGCGTCGAGCATTCCCGGCTTTTTATACTCGATCATATTATTATTGAGCAGGACTCCGGTGCGGCGGTCGTATATGAAGTCCTCCAATAACTGGCAGCCCTGGCTGAAGTACATGACCTGGTCTATCTGGCTTTCCAGCGACGTCGGGCGGAGCACAAGACCCGGGTCGGCGACGGCGCCGAAGCGCAGTATCTCAACCTCGCCGGTTTCCGTATCAACGGCCACTTCGCAATAAGCTGTGTTCATGACGTCGAGTATCTTCCCCATTTCGCCGACCGACCAGACGGACAGAGGCGGGCGGCCGGTGAACGTCGCGAACAGGTTCTCCTCCGTCGCCTGTGAGAGAGGGACTCCCTTGCCGGGGTCCGCTTTCAGGACGACCCTGCTGTCGATTATGTCCAGATCGTCCGCCGTCAGACCGGCAAACGGGCCGGGCGGAGGAGGAGGCGGGCCGAAACGGAAAGGAGGCGGCGGGTTTTCGGCGTATCTTATCGCGGCTTCGAGTATCTGCCGCCGCAGCTTGTTCGCGCATTCCTTCATGGCCCATGCCGAAGCCGTCGTGCCGTCAGAACCGCCGCCGAAAGCCCTGAACGGCTCGCGGTAATCATAGTCGATGCTGACTTCCTCATATTTCAGCCCGAGTTCCTCGGCGACGACCATCGCGTTGACCTCGACTACGTAAGCCCCGAACAACGGGCCCTGCGTCGGCATATGGACGACCCCGTCGCGGAACTCAAGCTTGCACTTATACACCGCGCCGGAGTGCCTCGGGCACATCTGGTAACGGAAGCTCATACCGTGCATGCGGCCGTCGGACAGTTTCTTCGCGCCCGACTTATGCCATTGCCAGTTCATCAGCTCTTTCCCCGCTTCGACGCATTTGTCAAAACTCGGAACGGGGTTGACATCGTCCTGCGACGACGGCCCGTGGAGGTTCAGCCTCGCGACGTCGATCGGGTCCATGTCCAGTTTGTCCGCGATTATATGGATCGCCATCGTTATCGCGTCCCAGTTGAACGGGCAGTGCTGCCCGGAAACGTACATGACTCCCCGGTTTGAGTCGATGATTTCCATGCGCTGGCGGACGTTTTTGCAGCGCAGCGTGTTGTAAGGCCCCTGCACGAGGTCGCCGACGTTGCCGAAAGCCGAACTGCTGCGGGAGCCGTTGTCGGCTATGGAAAAATCATCCACGGCCGTTATAGTCCCGTCGTTTCTGAAACCGACTTTCATGTTCAAATAACGTTCGTTCATCAGGAAATCGAACGTATCTTCGCGCGTGTTGACGCAGCGGACGGGCCTGCCGACACGTTTTGCCAACAGAGGCGTGATCTCCTGTGACTTACGAAGTCCCCAGTCGCAGTATTTTCCACCCATGAACAGGCCTTCCTGTATGGTCTTTTCATCAGGGACGCCGTATGTCGCGCTGATAGCGTATTTCTCCCGCACGGCGCCCTCGATGTGCAGGTTTTTACCCTCGCCCTGATAAGGGTCGCCGGACCACCAGGCGACCGACCCCGACGGATTCGGCATATGCGAGGCAAACGCAGGGGTGTAAAGGCTGTACCCGGCTATGTGGTCGGCCTCGCCGAACCCCGCCTCGATATCGCCGGACGTCATGTAGGAAGAGTACACGTTGCCCCTCTTCGGAGGGGTGTCCTCGTCTATTGGCCGCCTGCCGAACGTCGGCCTGAAGTCCTCGCCCGGGCGGATCACCGGCGCGTCCTCGCGTCTGCCGTCGAGCAGGTCGACGACGTGCGGGTATACTTCCCAGTTTACGTCGAGAAGGCGCAGCGCTTCGTCGCATATGTCCTCGGTTTCTGCGATCACTATGACGGCGACTTCTACGCCCGCCCTGTCGGCAATATTATCAAGCAGCGGCGACGCAGGGCCGAAAACCTCTCCGTGGCTTCGGAGGGATTTTATATCCTCATCCTCCCATGTGACGATGTCCGCGACGCCGGGGAGCGCCCGCGCCTTCGACGCGTCGACGCTGAGGACTTTTGCGTTTGCATATGGGCTGTGAAGGAATTTGGCGTGGAGCATATCGGGCAGTACATAGTCGGACCCGAATTTAGCGATCCCTGTCGCCAGGGCGTGCGAGAGCCTGCCCGGCAGGTTCGGCGTACCGACGACTTTAAAATTTTCCCTTAGTCCGTTGACTCCGGTTATATCAGGCATTGTCATTTCCTCCTCGTTGCGCTTTCAGCTTCACGTCTCGCATAGTTTTTTCGGCTTCACGTCACGCTTTTTTTTCCGGGCTGTCTGACGTCGCCATTGGGATGATTGGATGATGAGGACATTATATCAGCAGACGAGCCCGCCGCGCAACTTATTACACTAAATTAATTACCATTGTGCATTTTGCAGTAACAGTTCACGGGGCGCCGCGCACTCGCCCGATCGCAAGAAATCCCCGACTGCTCAAGGTTACTATTCAGGGGGCGCCGCGGCTGTACTCTGATTCGCATGAAAAGTCGCGTGGCCGGCTCAAATAGCATGCCATCGCTTTATCCCTACCCCGGGATGTGCGTCTGCCGGCCTCCGCCTGACGACTCACGCATCATCAGAGTTCATCCACGGCGTCCCCTGAACAGTTACTGCTCAAGCCGGGGATTTCTTCCGCGCGCCTCAAATTGAGATTGTTTTGCCCGTATTACTGTGATAAACTGTACGTGGATACATTGTATCAAACGAGGGTGCGGCATATGGTTGGTGAGCGGCGGCGCGCAGGCGGATCACGGGATAATGGCAACGGCGCTGCGGCGTCCGGACTGCGTAAAAAAGGAGGAGACCGCATATGACAAGGTTCTTTGCTGCGCCGTCGGACATAACGGGCGGCGTGATAAGGCTCAGCGCGGACGACGCGGCGCACATCCTGTCGCTGCGCCTGCGCCCGAACGATCTGTTCGTAGTTTGCGACGGGAACGGCGCCGACTATATCTGCCGCCTAGGCGAGCGCGGCGCCGGATCGACGGCCGAGATCGTTGAGAAACGCCCGTCGCGAGGGGAACCTTTTGTCGCGTGCGACGTCTATATAGCATTGGCAAAAGGAGACAGGCTGGATTACGCGGTTCAGAAATCGGTTGAACTCGGCGCGCGCAGCGTAATTCTGTTCAAATCGAAGCGCTGCGTCGCCGCGCCCGGTGATGTTTCAAAAAAAATCACGCGGCTCCAAAGGATCGCGCTTGAAACGGCAAAGCAGTGCGGCAGAGGGCGCGTTCCGGAAGTCTCGGCTGCTGCGGCGTTCAGGTCGGCCGTAGAACAGGCGGCGCGCGCCGGGACTCCTCTCTTCTTCTATGAGCTCGAGGAGAAGACGAGTCTCAAGCAGGCGCTTGAACAGTCCGGGGAGATATCAACCGTTTCGGTCGTCACCGGGCCGGAGGGCGGATTCGAGCCGGACGAGGCGGAATTCGCGCGTTCCGCCGGGATGACGACGGTCACTCTCGGCACCCGTATCCTGAGATGCGAGACCGCCCCGGCAGCAGTGTTGGCGGCGGTGATGTTTCACACAGGAGACTTGTAAAAGAGAAGCAGAAGTGGTAAACTATGAATGATTAGAGAAAGATGGAGGAATGGCGTTATGAAAAGCAAAACAAGAAGGTACATGTCAACCTTGATGGCGTTGGCTATGCTGTTTGGACTGCTTTGCGCGACTCCGCTGACAGCGCTGGCGGCGCTCGTTGAGATCACCGGGCATCCTCAGAACCAAACGGTCGACGTAGGAGAGACGGCGCTTTTCGGAGTTTCTGCGACCGGCGACAATCTGAACTATCAGTGGCAGTGTTCCACAAATGGCTCGACATGGAATGACCTCTCCGATGATACGGCATTCAACGGGGCTGTTTTCGGCGGATCTCAGGAGTCGGAACTTCTGGTCTATGATGCGCAGCAAAACCAAAACGGGTGGCGTTTCCGATGCGTGGTGTTTGTGATTCTGGAGTTTGCGCAAGAGGGCAGCACCGTAACGTCGAACGCCGCGACTCTCACGGTAGGTAGTACAGCCCAGCAGCACAACGTTGCGCCGGTTATAACGGGCCCGACAGAACTGACGCTGCAGGAAGGCTACAGCGCAACGTATGTGGATGGCTTTGTTCTTACCGGCGGCCCTGCCGCGACATGGCGGGTAACACCCGTTGATCCAAGGATCACCTGGAATGTCAACAGCAGAAGACTTATTATCGCGGAAGGGATCCCGGCGGGCCTCACCCGTGTAGCATTCGACGCATTCGATCCGGACAGCGGTCTGGAAGCGGAAAGGCATTGGTTTACCCTCTATGTGAGCAATGCGCCGGTAAAATCGGTCTTGGTAGAAGCGCAGGTAGGGGGGCTTGTGTCCAACGCCTCCGGCGCGCCTCCGCTCCTTACGCATATAGCGACGTTCAACGTAATTACAACGGCCATAGATGATTGTAAGGTAGGCTCTATAGCATGGTTTGCGGACGCCTCAGGGACCATGCCGGCCGCGCGCCCGCCGGGCATTGAAGCGTCCGTGTCAGATGTGTGGGAAAACGCCGCTGTGGTAACGATGACTGCGGATCCTGCCCTCGCCGTGGAAGGCTATTACTATTTTAAAGTAATGATAGACGGCGTGATCTCTAATATTGTCCAGATGAGGGTAACGGCGGCGATACAGTTGTTTTCTACGGGTATGCACAATTTCGTCAAGGTCAGGACGTACATTCCGGGACAGTTCACCGACGTCAACGAGGATCATTGGTATGGCGTCAACGGTGGGGGATACGTCGCCGCGGTCTATGAGTACGGTATCATGCAGGGCACAAGCGAGTCGACATTCAACCCGACCGGGCATATGTTTCTCGCCGAAGTTATCACCGTTGCCGCCAGGCTGCACAGTATCTACAATACGGGCGGAGCGCAATTCATACAGGGCGCCCCGTGGTATCAGGTGTATGTCGATTACGCGGTCAGAAATGGTATTATCGACCTCAGCATTTTCGATTCGGATGGTTCGGAGAACAGATACCACCGCGAGGCGACCCGGGCGGAGATCGCGTATATTTTCGCGCATACTTTTCCCGCGTCTGAGTATCCGGTGATAAATACGATCGTAAGCATACCCGACGTGAGCAGCGATGATCCTTTCTACGATTCCATTCTTATGATGTACAGGGCGGGCATTCTGACAGGGAGAACCAGCGACGGCACGTTCTACCCGAACGACCCGGTAATGCGGGTGGAAGTTGCTACTATTATTACCCGCGTGATTCAGCAGGAGACCCGGCGGCTCCTGGACGAGTAGCCGGAGAACAAAGGAAAACGGTAACTGTTAAGGGGGCGCCGTGTCTGTACTCTGATTCGCATGAAAAGTCGCGTGGCCGGCTCCATAAGCATACCATCGCTTTATCCCTACCCCGGGATGTGCGCCTGCCGGCCTCCGCATGACGATTCACGCATCATCAGAGTTCATCCCCGGCGGCCCCTGAACAATATCGAGTAACGCGACTAAGAGGGTGCAAAGCGGGAATTTATCCGCTTAACACCCTCTGAGTTTTGTTAATTACCCGAACTGCCCGTTCGCGCCGCTGTCTGCGCCGCGTATTTCGGCGCGTTTGATTTTTCCGCCGATTGTCTTCGGTAGTTCCGGAACAAACTCTATAATGCGCGGATATTTGTATGGCGCCGTAGTTTTTTTCACGTGCTCCTGGAGCTGTTTTACGAGCTCTTCGGACGGTTCCCAGCCCCTGTTCAAGACGACCGTCGCCTTGACGACCTGGCCGCGCTTTGGATCCGGCGCCGCCGTGATCGCGCATTCAAGCACCGCGTCATGTTCCGCAAGGACGCTCTCTACCTCGAACGGCCCTATGCGATAGCCGGAGCATTTTATCATATCGTCGTTCCTGCCGACAAAATAATAATAACCGTCGGGATCGCGCCACGCCCTGTCCCCGGTATCGTACACTCCGCCGGCAAACGCGCCGGCGGTCAGTTTTTCATCGCGGAAGTAACCGCGAAACAGCCCGACGGCGTCTGTGTTTCGAACTATGACGCGGCCCTCTTCGCCGTCCTCGCAAGGCTCTCCGCCGTCGTCAACTATGTCTATGTCATAAAGCGGCGCCGGTTTGCCCATAGAGCCGGGCCGGGGAGGAAACCACGGGAAATTCGCTATCAGCACGGTTGATTCCGACTGTCCGAAACCCTCGCGCATCTCCAGCCCCCATATATCGCTGATCTTGTGAAAGACCTCCGGGCTAAGAGGCTCGCCCGCGTTCCCGCAGTGCTCGATGGCGCTGAAGTCGTAGCCTTCCATTCCGTCGGCCAGCATGAACCTGTACATAGTCGGAGGGGCGCAGAATGTGGCGACCCGGTATTTTTCCAGCCGTTTCATCAGGGTCTCCGGGACGAACTTGTCCATGTCATATGCAAATATGGCGGCGCCGCAGATCAGCTGCCCGTAGATTTTGCCCCATCCGAACTTCGCCCAGCCGGAGTCCGAAACAGACATGTGCAGTTTGTTCTCGCGAACCTGCTGCCAGTATTTCGCCGTGACGATGTGCCCGAGCGGGTGGGCGAAATTATGCACGACCATTTTCGGCATTCCGGTCGTACCGGAAGTAAAATATATGAGCATCGGGTCGGAGGCGAGTATGCGGCCGTCGCCTGCCGGACGCGTAAACGCGTCGGGAAAGCTGCCGAGCGGTTCGTTGAACTGCAGCCATCCTTCGCGGGCGCCGGGCGTCAGGATGCGCGTTTCGATCGTGGGGCACTCGGGCGCAGCCTGCTCCATCTGCGTAACGACGAAGCCGTCGGGGTCGTCGAAGCATATCACGGTTTTGACGTTAGCGGCGTTTGCCCGGTAGATGATGTCCTTCGCGGTAAGCTGCATCGTGGCGGGTATGATTATCGCGCCTATCTTGCACAACGCGATCGCGGCGATCCAGTACTCATACCGCCTGCGAAGGACGCACATGACGACGTCGCCCTTGCCGACGCCGAGGCTGACGAGATAATTAGCCGCCCGGTTTGACAGCGCGCTGAGCTCGCCGAAGGTGAAGCGCCGCTCTCCGCCGTTGTCGTCGCACCAGCATAACGCGAGCTTGTCGCGTTCAATAGCCGCCCAGCCGTCGATGACGTCAAAACCGAAGTTAAAATCTTCGGGGACGTTCACTTTATAGTTTTCGATGAAATCTTCGTATGAATAAAACTCCGTTCGCGGGAGATAGCGTTCAAGCAATTGTATCAACTCCATTATGTGATTCCACTGCAACAACTCGCGTCATCAGACTCGCGTCGGATTTTTTCGATAGTTTTACGGGTTTTGAGGGCGAATGATTGGTTCATTTAACCGAAAAACGCGTGAAA
>Ga0082212_10011604_pt1 | contig 11168 bp, 10 predicted proteins | sample TergutNt197P3_FD_71548 | JGI IMG/M metagenome (GOLD analysis project Ga0082212, IMG submission 71548) | Neocapritermes taracua P3 segment gut microbial communities from Petit-Saut dam, French Guiana - Nt197 P3 | ecosystem: Host-associated > Arthropoda: Insects > Digestive system > Gut ... | reverse complement strand
CGGGCTCAACCGGCCGCGGATCCGCTGGTCGGCCGGGCTGCGGTCGTCGGGCGGCACGGCCTCCGGGCGGGTGTCGTTCATGCGCGGCGCCGACGCGTCGGCCGGCACCATCAAGTCGGGCGGCGCCCCCCGCCGCGCCGCCAAGATGGTGGTGCTGGACGTCGACCACCCCGACATCGAGGAGTTCGTCGACGTCAAGGCGCGCGAGGAGCACAAGATCCGGGCCCTGCGCGCCGCCGGCTTCGACATGGACCTGGGCGGCCGGGACATCACCTCGGTCCAGTACCAGAACGCCAACAACTCGGTGCGCGTCACGGACGCGTTCATGCGCGCGGTCGAGGCGGGCGGCACGTTCGACCTCACGGCCCGCCGCGACGGCGCGGTGGTCAGGACCGTCGACGCCCGGTCCCTCTTCCGGCGCATCGCTCAGGCGGCGTGGGAGTGCGCCGACCCGGGCCTGCAGTACGACGACACCATCAACGACTGGCACACCAGCCCCGCCTCGGGGCGCATCACCGCGTCCAACCCGTGCAGCGAGTACATGCACCTGGACAACTCGTCGTGCAACCTCGCCTCGCTCAACCTGCTGGCGTTCCTGCGCGACGACGACACGTTCGACGTCGAGCGGTTTGTCGCCGCCGTCGAGCTGGTGGTCACGGCGATGGACGTCTCGATCTGCTTCGCCGACTTCCCGACCGAGGCGATCGCGCGCACCACCCGCGCGCACCGCCAGCTCGGCATCGGCTACGCCAACCTCGGCGCGCTGCTCATGGCCGCGGGCCACGGCTACGACTCGGACGGCGGACGCGCCCTGGCCGCCGCGATCACCTCGCTCATGACCGCGACGTCCTACCGGCGCTCCGCGGAGCTGGCCCGCGACCTCGGCGCATACGACGGCTACGCCGCCAACGCGGCCGCACACCAGAGGGTGGTGGGCAAGCACATCGCCGCCCACCGGTCCCTGCGGCCCGCCGACGGCGTCGACGCCGCCGTGCACGCGGCGGCGGGCGCCCAGTGGGACGAGGCGGTCCGGCTGGCCGAGGCGTCCGGCTACCGCAACGCCCAGGTGTCCCTGCTGGCCCCCACCGGGACCATCGGCTTCATGATGGACTGCGACACCACCGGCATCGAGCCCGGGTTCTCGCTGGTCACGTTCAAGAAGCTCGTGGGCGGCGGGTCCATGCAGGTGGTCAACCAGACGGTGCCGCGCGCGCTGCACCACCTCGGCTACGGGGAGGCCGACGTCGCCGCGATCGTGGCGCACGTGGCCGAGCACGGGAACGTCGTGGACGCCCCAGGCCTGGACCCTGTGCACTACGCCGTGTTCGACACGGCCATGGGCCGCCGCAGCATCGCCCCGGCCGGGCACGTGCTGATGATGGCCGCGGTGCAGCCGTTCCTCTCGGGCGCCATCTCCAAGACGGTCAACCTGCCCGCGACGGCCACGGTCGACGACGTCGAGCGGCTCTATCTCGAGGGCTGGCGGCTGGGGCTCAAGGCCGTGGCCGTCTACCGCGACGGGTGCAAGGTGGGCCAGCCGCTGTCCGACGGCGCGGCCCCGGGCGCGGAGCCGAAGGACGCGCCCGCCGCCGTCGTCGGCCAGGGGCTGCCGCGCCGCCGCGCCGCGACCACGACGTCGTTCAGCGTGGCCGGGGCGCACGGCACCCTCACCGCGGGCGCCTACCCGGACGGGCGGCTGGCGGAGGTGGCGCTGCGGCTCGGCAAGCAGGGCTCCACGCTCGCGGGGCTGACCGACGCGTTCTCGGTCGCCGTCTCGACGGGGCTGCAGCACGGCGTCCCGTTCGGGGTGCTCGCCGACCGGCTGGCCGGCCTGCGGTTCGAGCCGGGCGGCCTGACCGACGACCCGGACGTCCGCATGGCGCAGTCGGTGGTCGACTACGTGGTGCGCCGTCTCGTGCTGGACCACCTGCCGTCCGACGAGCGCGCGGCGCTCGGCATCTTCACGGCCGCGGAGCGTGCGGAGCAGGTGGAGGCGGGCGATCCCGCCGCGCCTGCCCCGGGGTCCACCGCCGAGCTGGTCGGGGCCCAGCAGGGCGCCACGGTCGACGCGCCCCTGTGCCTGGCGTGCGGCACGGCGATGCGCCCGTCGGGCAGCTGCTACGTGTGCGAGGGGTGCGGCACCACGAGCGGCTGCAGCTGACGCGCGCGGACGACGGCCCGCGCGATCAGCGGAGCCCCGATCGCCGTCGGGGCGAGCCAGAACACCAGCGTCGGCAGGTGCTCCAGCAGGGGGAGCCGCGGGCCGTTGTCCACGTAGAAGGCCGTCAGCAGCACCACGAACGACGCGCCCATGCCCACGATGTGCGGGGTGTGGCCGGGACGGTGCCGACGACGGTGCAGGTACCCGACCGTCGCGGCGCCGAACGCGACGGCCCCGAGCGCGAACAGGTAGGCGTCCTGCCGCCACCGCAGCGCGGCCATGACCGTCGCGGTGGCGGCGACGACCCTGATCGCGCGGTAGTACCAGCGGCCGGCGCGCACGTGCCGGGGCCCTCCCTTGCGGGCCAGGCTCGCTGTCGCGCCGGTGACCACAGCCGTGAGGCCGGCCACCACGTGGACGCCGAGGAACGTCAGGAACACAGGGTCGGTCGAGGGGAGCGCCTCGCCGAGCACGTCCGCCGTGAGCATCCGTCCGCCCTCCTGCGACATAGGTAACACGGCTACATATGTAGCCAGGCTACGTCGGCCGTTGCTCGGAGGGAAGCCTCGGCGTAGCGTTCCTACCTATGCGAGCGGAAGCGCTGAAGGGCCACCTGGACGCCCTCCTGCTGGCCGCGCTCGAGGGCGGCCCGCGGCACGGGTACGCGGTCATCGAGTCGCTGCGCGAGCGCAGCGCCGGTCGGCTCGACCTGCCCACCGGGACGATCTACCCGGCGTTGCGGCGGCTCGAGCAGCGGGGGCTGATCGCCGGCGAGTGGTCGGTGGTGGGCGGCCGGCAGCGCCGCGAGTACCGGCTCACCGCCGCCGGGGTGCGCGCCCTGGAGGGCAAGCGCGCCGACTGGCTCGAGTTCACCGCGGTGATCTCCACCGCGCTCGGGGGAGAGCCGTGGCCGGCCCGGGCCTGATGGCCGACTACGTCGCGGCGCTGGAGGCGCAGCTTCCCGCGCCCGTCGTCCGCGAGCTGGCCGCGGGCCTCGACGAGACCAGGGACCGCTACGTCGGCGAGGGGCTCGACGCCGAGGCCGCCGCCCGGGCCGCGATGGCCGAGTTCGGCCGCCCAGCCGAGATCGTCGCGGCGTTCCTCCAGGTCAGCCCCGTGCGCCGCGCGGCGCGGCGGCTCCTGGTCACCGGCCCGCTGGTGGGCCTGTGCTGGGTCGCCGTGCTCGTGAGCGACCGTTCGTGGACGTGGCCCGTCCCTGCGCTGATGCCGGCGGCGCCGGGCGTCGTGCTCGCGAGCACCATCGCGCTGCTGATCGTCGCGTCGTTCGGCACCCGCTACCGCGCCGTGCGCCGGGCCGGGGCCGCTGCGCTCGCGGGCGTCGCACTGCTCGACGCGAGCCTCATCGTCTCCGCGCTGCTCGCCGGGCCCGCCACCGCGTGGTGGCTCGTCGCGGTCGCCGCCGTCGCGAGCGCCGCGCGGGCGGGCTTCAGCGCGCGGACCCTGGGTCGCGTCCGCGCGGCCTGACGCCGGAGCGGTTTCACCCGCCCGGGCCGTTCCGCGGGGCTCCCTGCCGAGCGCACGCTGGTGAGGGTGACGCGGCGTCGTCGGCGGCGCCGAGCCCCCGGGCGGTCCCGGCGCCGCCCCCCTGCGAGCGCTTGTCGACGCGCGCCCGACGACGGCCGGCGGGCCGCCACCCGTGCCCGGTGGCGGACCGCTGGTCTCAACCCTTGACGCAGAGCAGCGTCGTCAGCCGCGCCACGACCTCCACGAGGTCGGACTGGGCCGCGATGACCGCGTCGAGGTCCTTGTAGGCGCCGGGGATCTCGTCGAGCACCCCGCCGTCCTTGCGGCACTCGACGCCGGCCGTCTGCGCGGCGAGGTCGTCGAGCGTGAACGTGCGCTTCGCCGCGTTGCGCGACATCCGGCGCCCGGCCCCGTGCGACGCGGACCAGTACGACGCCGGGTTGCCCAGCCCGCGCACCACGTACGACCCCGTGCCCATCGACCCGGGGATCAGCCCCAGGTCTCCGGACCCGGCCCGGATCGCGCCCTTGCGGGTGACGACCAGGTCGGTGCCGTCGACGGTCTCGTGCGCCACGTGGTTGTGGTGCACGTTGACGGCCTCGTCGAACACGGGGCCGGCCGCCGCGAAGAACGTCCGCACGACGTCGACCACCAGCGACATCATCACCGCACGCGAGCGCGCGGCGTACTCCTGCGCCCAGTGGAGGTCGTTCAGGTACGCGTCCATCTCCGGCGTGCCGGCCAGGAATACTGCCAGGTCGCGGTCGACCAGGCCCTGGTTGTGGTCCAGCCGCTTGGCGACGGCGACGTGCTGCTCGGCGAGCGTCTTGCCGATGTTGCGCGACCCCGAGTGCAGCTGCAGCCACACCCGCCCGGCGTCGTCGGTGCACAGCTCGATGAAGTGGTTGCCGCCGCCCAGCGTGCCGAGCTGGCGGCGCACCTTCCGCTCGAGGTCCGCGACGCGCCCGTGCAGGCCGCCGAACCGGGCCCAGAAGTCGTCCGAGCCGCGGAGCGTCTCGGACGTCTTGGCGCCCGCCGCGACGGGCCGCAGCCGCGTCAGGTTCACGGGCTCGGCGTGGGCGTTGAAACCCACGGGCACGGCGCGCTCGATGGCGGTGCGCAGCCCGCGCAGGTCGTCGGGCAGGTCGGCGGCCGTCAGCGACGTGCGCACGCCGATCATGCCGCAGCCGATGTCGACGCCGACGGCGTTGGGCGAGACGGCGTCGCGCATCGCGATCACGGAGCCGACCGTGGCGCCCTTGCCCAGGTGGACGTCGGGCATGACGCGCACGCCCTCGACCCAGGGGAGGGCCGCGATGTTGCGCAGCTGCTGCAGGGCGGCCTGCTCGACGTCGTGCTCGTGGGCCCACATGAGCGTGGGCGCCTTGGCACCCGTCAGGGCGACCGGGAACGCGGACATGGGAGTGCACCTCCTCGGTGCTGGGTGGGAAAGGGAAGAGCCGTCCCGGACGGGTCCGAGACGGCTCTGGCGCCGGGCGCCACAGTAGGGCGAGGCCGGGGCGGCGCTCCAGGGATTTGCGGTGGTCAGGCGGCGGGCGGCTCGATGAGGTCCCAGGGGTTGCCGTACAGGTCCTCGAAGATCACGACCGTGCCCCACTCCTCGTGCCGCGGCTCCTCGCGCAGGGTCACGCCGTGGGCGACCAGGCGGGCGTGGGTCGCGGCGAAGTCGTCGGTGTGCAGGAAGAAGGCGACGCTGCCGCCGGCCTGCCGCCCCAGCGTGGGGGAGTCGGTGATCTTGAGCACCAGGCCCGGGCCGCCGCCGTCGGGCCCCACCACCACGCGGCGCCCGCCGCCGGGCCGGGGCTCGTCGGACCGGATCGTGAAGCCGAGGGCGTCGACGAAGAACGCGATCGCCTCGTCGAGGTCGCGGACGAGGTAGGTCAGGTCGGTGATGCGCAGCACGTCCGGATGCTACGGCGTCGCCTGGTCGTAGGCGTCCTGCGACGCGACGACGTCGCCGGCGTGCTCGACCGACCAGCGCTGCAGCGCGCGCAGCGGCTCCAGGAGGGTGCGGCCTGCGGGGGTCAGCGCGTACACGACGCGGACCGGCACCTCCGGGTAGACGGTGCGCAGCACCAGCCCGTCGCGCTCCAGGCCGCGCAGCGTCTGCGTGAGCATCTTCTGCGAGATGCCCTCGATGCGCCGGCGCAGCTCGGAGAACCGGGCGTCGCCGTCGCCCAGCATGCCGACGACGAGCACCGTCCAGCGGTCGCCGATGCGGTCGAGGATGCGCCGCGTGGGGCAGTCCGCCTGGTACGGGTCGCCGAAGATCGTGGGCGCGTCAGAGGTGGTTACCACAAAGTGCCTACTTCCCGATGGATACCTGGTCTCCTACGGTAGCCGCAGCGACCCCGTCGGGTCCTGGAGAGTCCCCGAGAGAGAGGCACCTGATGTCCCGCATCACCGTCATCGGCGGCACCGGCTACGCCGGTTCGGCCATCGTCGCCGAGGCCGCCGGGCGCGGCCACGACGTCACCGCGCTCAGCCGTTCGCTCCCCGCCGAGCCCGTGCCGGGCGTCCACTACGTGCAGGGCGACGCCACGGACGAGGCGGCGCTCGCGCCGGTCGTGTCCGGGGCGGACGTCGTGGTGGGCGCCCTCGCGCCGCGCGGGCCGCTCGCCGGGTCGTTCCGGGACGTGTACCGCGCCCTCGCCCGCCTCGTGGACGCCGAGGGCGTGCCGCTGTTCGTGGTGGGCGGCTACTCGTCGCTGCGGCCCGCGGCCGGGGCGCCGCGCTTCAGCGAGGACCTCACCCACGCGCCGGCGGCGTTCCACGACGAGATCGTCGCCGTGGCCGCGCTGGTGAGCGACGACCTGCCGGCCACGCCGGCGTCGCTGGACTGGGTGTTCGTGAGCCCGGCCGCGAAGTTCGGCGCGTACGTGCCCGGCGAGCGGCGCGGCGAGTACCGCGTCGGCGACGACGTCGCCGTCGAGCCACGGGGCGGGGGAGAGATCTCCGGCGCGGACTACGCGCTCGGGCTCGTCGACCTGGTCGAGCGTGGCGACCTGCACCGGGCCCAGGTCAACCTGGCGTACTGAGGCGGTGGCGGCCCGCCCACGGGGCGGGCCGCCGGGGCTCACTCGGCGAGGTGCTCGGCCGCCACGTACTGGCGGGCGCCGCCGCGCACGCCCGCGAACCGGAACGGCGTACCGCTCGCCACGGGGATGTCGATGTCGACGTCGCTGGTGTGCACGGCCGCGCGATGCAGCTCGCGGTAGCGCCCGACGTCGACGGGCTTGCGCTCGTCGAGCGTCTTCGCGTGCCGCAGCGCGCGCTCCGCGGAGCGGTAGCCCGGCTCGACGACGCCGGTGAACAGCTCGCCGACGCTGCCCGACCCGTAGCTGAACAGGGCCACGCGGCGGCCGGCGAGGTCGTCGTCGTGGTCGAGCAGCGAGGCCAGGCCCGCGTACAGCGACGCCGTGTAGCAGTTGCCGAGGCGGCGGTTGTAGCGGCTCGCGTCGTCGAGGTCCTCGGCCGCGAGCGGCGCGTCGACGTGGCGGCCCAGGCGCTGGTGCGCCTTGACCGACATGCGCGTGAACGGCTGGTGGTAGCACCAGCGGTCGATCTGCTCGACCGGCACGCCGCCCCGCTCGGCGAAGTCGTCCCAAGCCCCGGTGAGCGCGTCGACGTACGCGCTGACGGACAGGCGGCCGTCGACCAGCGCGGTCGAGCGGTCCACGGGCCGCCAGAAGTCGTCGACGTCGGCCGTGCGCACGCCTGTGACCGGCTCGATGGTGAGCAGCCCCGGCTCGGCGCTGACCAGCATCGCGACGGCGCCGGCGCCCTGCGTCGGCTCGGCGGAGCTGTCCAGGTCGTAGCGGGCGACGTCGGTGGCGATGAGCAGCACGCGCTCGCCGGGGTTGCGCGCCACGATGCCGAGGGCGGCCTGCAGGCCGGCGGTCGCGGAGTAGCACGCCTGCTTGAGCTCGACGGTGCGGCAGCCGGCGGGCAGGCCGAGCAGCCGGTGCACCCACACCCCGACGGACTTCGACTCGTCGACGCCCGACTCGGTGGCCACGAGCAGCGTGCGGATGCCGTCGGTGCCGTGCTCCCGGATCAGTGGCAGCGCGGCCGACGCGGCCAGCGTGACCACGTCCTCGTCGGGCGCGAGCACGCTCATCTGGTCGAGCCCGAGGCCCACGTGGTACTTGGCCGGGTCGGTGCCGTTGAAGGCCGCGAGCTCGTCGAGGTCGAGCACGTGCTGGCCGGTGGCCAGGGAGATGTCGTGGATGCCGACGCGGGTCATGCCTGGTTCCTCCGCTCGAGGCGTACGTGGGCGGCCATGAGCTCGCCCGGGTTGGTCTGGGCCGCCATGAGCGACAGCTCCCCGCACAGCACGGTGGCGGCGATGAGCGCCGCCAGGCGACGGGCGTTGGCACCCGGCTCGCGCTCCTCGCGGCAGCCGAGCCGCTCGAGCGCGGCCTCCACGACGGGCAGGTTCTTCCCATTGCCCACCGTACCGACGATCAGGTTGGGCAGTGTGCACGAGAAGTAGAGATCCTCGCCGCGTGCCTCGGCCCAGGTGATGCCCTGCGAGCCCTCGACGATGTTGGCGGCGTCCTGGCCGGTGGCGAGGTAGGCCGCGAGCAGCATGTTGGCGTAGTGGGCGTTGGCCGTGCGCAGCGAGCCCGCCGCGATGCCGCCCACCAGGTTCTTGCGCGCGTTGAGCTCGACGACCCGCTGCGCGGTGGTGCGCAGCTGCCGCGCGACGACGTCGGCGGGGATCACGATCTCCGCGACGACGTTCTTGCCGCGGCCCAGCAGGCCGTTGACGGCGCTCGTCTTCTTGTCCGTGCACAGGTTCCCGGAGACGGACCCGTACTCGAGCGCGGGCTGGTCGGCGAGCACGTCGGCGAGGATCGCGTCGGCCGCGGCCGTCACCATGTTGTGCCCCGACGCGTCGCCCGTCGTGAAGGCGAGCCGCAGGTAGAGCAGGTTGCCGACCACCTCGGGGCGCACCTCGATGAGGCGCGCGAACCGGCTCTGCGCGGAGACGATCGCCTGGAGGTCGTCGATCCGGTCCTGCGTCGCGCGCGCCGCGGCGACGGCGGTCGCCGCGTCGGGCGCGACCAGCAGGATGGAGCGCGACATCCGGTCGTCGACGACGGTCACCTGGATACCGCCCTCGACCAGGCGCGACACGCGCGCGCCCCGGCCCACCGACGGCCACAGCGGCGACTCGTAGGTGGCGAGCGGCACCTCGTGCTCGCCCTCCACGGCGTTGCCGCTCACGCGGATCGGGCCCACCCATCGGGTGGGCAGCGGAGTCATGGCGTCATCGGTCACAGGGGTGAGACTCCTCGGTCGTTCTCAGCGGGAGCGGCGGGTCAGCGCGCCGGCGTCGATCCCGCGCAGGCGGGCGAACTCCAGCACGCGGCCGTGCAGCAGCACGTCGGTGGTGGTCAGGTCGGCGGGGGAGGCTGCCCCCAGCAGGGCGTGCAGGGCCACCAGGTGCTCCTGCCAGCGGCGGATCTCGGCGGCGGTGGCCTCGGCGTCGCCGTCGACGGCGACCGCGAGGAACGCCCCCGCGACGCCCACGGCCCGCGCGCCGAGCGCGAGCGCCCGCACCACGTCGAGCGGGTGGCGCACGCCTCCGGAGGCGAGGACCTCGGGCGCCGGGGTGGGCACGTCGAGCAGGCAGGAGACGGCGGACTGGCCCCACCCGGCGAGGTAGGCGTAGTCGCGCCCCTCGCGGCGGGCGTTCTCGACGGCGGCGAAGTCGGTGCCGCCGCGGCCCGCGACGTCGGCGAGCTGCACGCCCAGCCCGTGCAGCCGCGTGAGGGTGCGCCCGCTGAGGCCGGCGCCCACCTCCTTGACCACGACGGGCACGGGCACCGCGGCGACGATCGCCTCGATGTTCGCGGCCCAGCGGTCGAACCCGCGGCTGCCCTCGGGCATCACGGTCTCCTGGGCGGCGTTGAGGTGCACCTGGAGGGCGTCGGCCCCGAGCAGGTCGACCACGCGGCGGGCGTCGTCGGGCGTGCGCTCCGCTCCGAGGTTGGCGAGCACGATGCCGTCGGGGTTCTCGTCACGCAGCACGCGGAAGCTCGGCAGCGTCGACGGGTCGTCGAGGGCGACGCTCATCGAGCCGGACGCCACGGGCGTGCCGGTCTCGCGGGCGGCGATCGCCAGGGCCCGGTTGATGCGCCCGGTGGTCTCGCTGCCGCCGGTCATGCCGTTGATGTAGAGCGGGGCGGCCCAGCGCCACGGGCCGACGTCGGTCGCGAGGCTCACCCGTGCCGGGTCGATGCCGTCGAGGGCGTGGTGGACGAGCTCGACGTCGTCGAAGTCGTTGGCCTGGTGCGGCTGCTCGCGCCGGCCGTCCATGACGAGCTGCACGTGCTCGTCCTTGCGCGCAGAGCGCACGGACTGCTCCGTCATCGGGTTCCTTCCTGGGCCGGGCCGGCCGGCCCGGCGGTCTCGTCGGTGCGCGGCGCCGCGCCGAGCGGCAGGGGTTCGATGCCGCGCTCGCGCCATCCTGCCTGAATCCTGGGAGTGACGGTGGCCGTGGCCAGCGCGATCCCGCAGTCGCCGCCGCCGGCGCCCGACGACTTGGCCGCCGCGCCCTGCGCCTCGGCCACGTCGCACAGGGCGCGCAGCCGGTCGGTCTCGATGACGACGCCGGTGCGGGCGGCGTGGCCGGCCAGCACGCCGCGGGCCTCGCGGACCGCGGCGGCGGACTCGTCGTCGTCGCCGCGGGTCAGGCCGGCGGTGAGCCGGTCGACGCACGCGCGGCTCGCGGCGAGGAAGTCCGTGGTGTCGCCCGCGGCGGCCCGCGCGCGGGTCACCTGGCCGTCGGTCGACGCGGGCGAGCCCGTCCAGCCGACCAGCAGGCGCAGCGCGCGCGGACCCGGCAGCGGTGTGAGCTCCAGGCCGGGCCACGGCTCGGCCAGCAGTCCGGCGACGGGCTCGCGGTCGAGGCGGGCGCGCAGGTCCGCGCGGTCCGGCGCGGCGTAGCGCAGCCAGCCGCCGAACGCGCTCGCCGCGACGTCGCCACCCGACGCCGCGGGCGACAGCCGGATCGTGGCGAGCAGTGCGAGCCGGTACACGTCCGCGGTGCTCAGGCCCAGGCCGTGGAACCGGCCCAGGGCGCGCACCGTCGCGACGGTCACGGCAGCCGACGAGCCCAGGCCGTACTTGCGGCCGGAGGCGGCGTCGAGCTCGGAGTCGATGTGCAGGTCCGCGTGCCGCGCGGGCAGGCCGCGCTCGGCCCGCAGCCGCTCGACGACGTCGACCGCCGCCATGACGTGGGCGTACGCGTGGTCCGGCTCGTCGGCGCGCACGCCGTCGGGCCCGTGCCGCCAGGTCAGCGTCGGGGTGCCGCGGCCGGGCGAGCGGACGGTGCCGGCGCCGTCCGCCTCCGTGAGGCTGACGGTCAGGTAGCGGTCGACCGCCACGAGCACGGCCGGCTGCCCCGGCTCGACGACGGCGAACTCGCCGGCGACGAAGAGCTTGCCCGGGGCGCGCTCGACGATCACTCGGCGCCCCCCACCAGCCGGCC
>Ga0082212_10011603_pt1 | contig 11168 bp, 10 predicted proteins | sample TergutNt197P3_FD_71548 | JGI IMG/M metagenome (GOLD analysis project Ga0082212, IMG submission 71548) | Neocapritermes taracua P3 segment gut microbial communities from Petit-Saut dam, French Guiana - Nt197 P3 | ecosystem: Host-associated > Arthropoda: Insects > Digestive system > Gut ... | reverse complement strand
CCATATCGCTCACATCAATCCCTTCCGGTATAGAGGGTATTACTTTGATGTTGAGACGGGGTTGTATTATCTGGGTAGCCGGTATTATGACCCTGAGACAGGTCGTTTTATCAACTCGGATGGCATACTCTGTGAGGCTGGCAACGTCAAAGGAAATAACATGTTTGTATTTGTTTTCAACAACCCTATTAACATGACAGATGAGGATGGTCTTTGGCCGAGTTGGAGTAACGTCAAGGTATTCGCGCAAAATATAAAAAACGGGTTCGTTGATACCTTTGTGAATCAGTACAATTCCGTCAAAAACTTTCTCGAGCACCCCTTGCAAACGTATAAAGAATTTTATACCAACCCAGCGAATATTATTAAATTATTTCCTGTTGTTGATCTTTGGGTCAATACTGTAAAAGGGGCGGTATCAGGTATAAAGACATTAGCAAGCGGTGATCCATCTGCAATTGGGTATCGAACGGGTCAAAACCTGGCAATTGCAACGGAAACAGTAGCACTTATTGGAGTTAGTGCTGGGGCTTCAAAAGTCATGGCAGAAATCGGCACGATCAATACGGTGAAAAATATTCACCCGCCGGGATGGAATGCAAATTGGAGATGGATGTATGGAACGCGCATGAAATCAACAAGAGCAAGATGGTTCGACCTAGAGGGAGGGGAATGGAGATATCACTTTGATAAGGATCATCCAATAGCTCATTGGGATTATAATCCTTGGGTTGACTACAACACAGAGTGGCAGAATCTTCCACTCGGGGGCAAATAAATACTAACGGCTCCCTCCTCAATGGAAGCTCACTATATGCCAGCCAGGAAGCATGCAATCACAAAAAATATTATACAGGTAGGTTAACACACATTGGATATATTCAAATGCTTAAATGGTATAACGGGTATCAAAAAGACAAAAAATGTTTTAAAATCATCAGAAATATCCAATATTTCAGATGACAGCTTGCTGTTTGAAATGATATCTTGGATAAGGAGATATATTGGTGATGACTGGGATAACCAAGATACCAATGCATGCGAAGATATTTTAGAATTGCCGCATCCATGTCAATTTGTTTATTCCTGTTGCGCTGTAATTGAAGAAGTCACAAACGGAGGCTTTAATCAGCTGTATTTTAATACAACAGCATTACTTGCCGGGATAGCACAAGAGGGTTTTCTAGAAATTGGTGCGGAAAAATTGGCTGAAGTCATGCGCCAAGCAGATGTTATTTTTAATAAGATAAGGCTAACATTATTACCTTCCGCATGGTGTACTATCGAGAGTTTCGCAGATTCATACGACCAACATGTATTTCATACTTTGGATCAAATCTTTTGTGATGAAGTAGAATCATGTTGTTTCGATAATCTTTTGGTTTCTTACATCAGAAAACATGAGACTTGTTTTGGGGAGTAACATGGCCGTGGTTATCCATACCCTGGCCATAGATGCAGTCAACCATCAACTGTCAACTGCTTTGAAATACCCAGTAAATACGACGCAAACGGTCTTTGGAATCCACCGACTCCCCTTAAATTTACAAGGTTTCGAGGGGTTCGATTGCCTAGAGGTTGTTATACAAAGATTGGATTATTAGTAGAAGGACTTTTTTTAATTCCTGTAAATATAATTTGGTTCGGTATGATTATTACATTAACAATATTTGCTGTTTTAGAGCAAGATGTACGTGCCCTTGCTACTTCGGCTTCTTTAATACTTTTCCAGTTACTATCTGTATATCTATGCGTTAATTTTATTCGAAGCAAGATTGTAGTTAAAAGAGGGACCATAACGTATACGCCGACATTTGGTAAAACAAAGAGCTACACCTTTAAGGATATAAAAAAGGTAATGGTGCGTGATTATAATGCATATTACCCATCAACAACATATATGGTGTTTAACAAGGACGGATTGATTTTTTCTTTTGGCAATCTAGATCCAGGAAGCCGTTTACTTCTTCAAATATTTGAGGAAAGAGGCCTCGTCCTACAAAAAATGGATTCAACAAACGGTTGGGATTATGATTCCTGATCCAGGAGCAGACAAGAACGTTCTGTTATGAGAAAGGTCAGACAGCTAATGCTCCCAAGGCCTGACTCCTCTTTGGTTGTGGCCGTAGGCCACCCTGTGGTATAATCTTTGTAAGAACTCCATGACACGAAAACCCATGAGAGCCCAATTGCCAACAGCCAAACCAAAAAAATCACAGGTTAATTGGAAAGCAGGAATCAATTGTGTTCGAGAGCAACAATCCCATGGACCTCTGTCCCCTTTCCACCCACATCGGAATGAGATCCCTCAATGCTGAGGAGACCGTTAAGCTCGGTATTCACATTTGTCGGGCTTTGGAAGCGTATCATCAAAACACCATCATTCACAAAAATGTTACATTCGGTAACATTTTTGTCACGCCGTCGGGGAATTTCCGACTGGGAGACTTTGACAATGACGGCCAACTCCAACGAACCCCATCAGACATCTTAAATAATGAAACCTCTTTAACCATGGCCCCTGAGGTTTTCAGAAACGACCCTTACGACGCCAACGCCGACACATATTCCTTGGGCATCCTTATGTACATCATCCTTAATGGGAACCGCGCTCCCTTTCTACCGCGAGTCCCCCATGGGATATCGCCGGAAGACCATACGATCGCACTCGTACGGCGTATTAAAGGAGAACCCCTTCCTGCCCTGCCTGACATCAGCCCGGAACTGAATGCTCTCGTTCTCAAAGCCTGCTCCTACCAACGCGGTGACCGGTTCGGCAGCTCTGCCGAGATGCGCCAAGCTTTGGAACGTATCGCCCTCCCCGCCCAAAGCCAAGTCCATCCAACACACGTTCCCAAAGTACACATCATCCCAACAGCCTTGCACGCTGATCTTCCTTTTCGTGCCGAAGGCCCCAGACACATCAACCCGCCTATGGATGCCGATGAGCCTGATGACCCTGATGACCCCATATACACCCGTCCCATATTTGACGAACCCTCCGTCCGCGCCAAAGACCGCCTCCGTTTTTCCGACATTTGGCTTCTTGACCTCCGGCTGTACAAAAAAATAAGAATTCCCTTGATCGTCAGCACCTTTACCTTGATTGCCATAACCGTCGTCCTGGCTTCACTCACCTCAAAACCCGGTCCCGGGTACGGCATCAGCATCAACGGCCAAACCGAAATGGTTTTCTCAGACAAAAAAGAAGCTGAAGATGTGCTACTTAAATTGGCCGAATACTACGTCCTTCTTGCCGGCGCCGGCAACATGACCATCACCTCAGTCGACTATGAAGAAAGTGTCGAAATCGTCAAAACCAAAGAATCCACAGCAGAGATCAGGGACAAAGAAGAAGCTCTGCGAGCTTTAGTTAACGGTATCAACGTCATTATTCAAGGATACTGCGAAATGACCGAAGATATTATCTATGAAACAGAAACCCTTCAAGACGATGACGCCGACCTGAACACCATCCAAGTGCGGCAGGAAGGTGAAAACGGCACCAAAAGCGCGCGCTACACCTATCTTCTCAAAAACGGCGCCATCATAGAGAAAACTCTCCTGGCGGAAACCGTTATCAAAGAACCCGTCAAAGAAATCATCCTGGCCGGAACCAAACCGGCCACCGGCCAAAATCTTAGCCATGGGGATATGGCCCGAATTTTTGAAGAAGTCGGCAAAGCCAAAAACATCCCTCCGGAAATCCTCAAAGCCATTGGCTGGGTCGAATCCACTTGGCGTCAATTTGATCCTCAGGGCAACCCCAGACTGGGAGGGGGCGTCTACGCCGGCATCATGCAGGTAGACACCCAACGCGTCGACGAAGACACGCTTTATAAGCTCAAATACGATATCCGCTTCAACATTGAATACGGCGCCGACATCCTGATCGCGAAATGGAACGCCGTCCCAAAAATCGGCAACGGCGACAAAACCATACTTGAGAACTGGTACTTTGCCCTATGGGCTTACAACGGACTCTTCGCTTCCAACAATCCAAACCAGAATCCCGGAAACACCTATCAACACAAAATCCTCAAGGCTATGGCCAATCCGCAATATCCCGCCGTCCCCGTCACCGTAACACCATATACGGATGTTCCGGCAGGAGCAAGCCAACCCTCCCCCGGGGGAACATATCCAACGCCGGCCCCGGCCCACTACTCCTATGAGTTAACCGGAAAAACAGACCCGGCGCTCTCAGTCTGACAAGCAATGGTTACAAAACCCCCACCCCGGGGGGACGTCTTCATCCACAATGCCAGATCCAGCTCCCGACGCACACCCTGATCATAACACCAACAAACCATCGTTTCCGGACAAAAAGCCATAATCGCCACCCAATGCCAACTCTCCAGCCGCTTCTCCGCGCCCCTGCCCAGATTCAAGAAAGCTACCGGCAGATCCTTTGCCAACGCCTTCCGAAAGAAATCCGCCACCTCCGGATCCTTCGGCCGCTCTCCCTTTTCCGGCGGGACATACAATACATCCGCTACCAGAGAAATCCCTCGATCGGTACCAAAACGAAGCACCCCATCCACAAACATATCCGGACGATTCACCCCGTGCGCTCCCGGTCTCACATAACGCCACACCATCTTCATATGGGCGAGCATCGCTTCCTTTTTTGTTTTATGAGTATCCACCCGGGCATCTGTTGGGGTCTTTACCGGCAGCTCTGTTGCAACGTCCCGCAAATACTCCCGCGCCTCCGGAACCAACCCGGCGCACTCAGACCGGGTACAAGCCAGATACCACAGAAGACTCGCCCCGATGGTGGGGCCGCAACCGGCCTTCCTCTGCCATATTCTTTTGTACCATTCCTGGTTGGCACCATACAACGTTTCTCCGCCGACGCTGTCAAATTCCAGCACCGACGGTGTGCTTATTGATATGATTTCCCGCAACACCCATTCCTCCTATGCAAACATGATTCGTTCTCTAAAGCGGGTTGCGCCTATGGATACATTATCAACGAAACATGGGTAAAAAATCAAGGGCAAAATAACCCTTCCGCCGTAATTGTCAATTCCCCTTCCAAGCTTTATAATTGAGACAAGACTCAAAAACAAGAAAGGTGGAGGAACACATGAAAGGATACACCGTCAAGGAGCTGGAAATCGGCCAAACCGGCAGCTTCACAAAAACCGTAACAGAAACAGACGTCTACTTATTCGCGGGGGTCACCGGCGATATCAACCCCGCTCATGTCAACCAGGAATACGCCAAAAACACTATGTTCAAAGGCCGCATCGCTCACGGTATGCTGTCGGCAGGATTCATCTCCGCGGTCTTGGGTATGTATCTGCCCGGCCCGGGCACAATCTATATCGCCCAGTCGCTGAAATTCCGTGCCCCCGTCCAATTCGGCGACACCATTACCGCCACAGTAGAAGTCATCGAGAAGAATGAAGAGAAAAACCGCGTGGTTCTGAAGACAGTCTGCACCAACCAAGACGGCAAAACCGTTCTGGAAGGCGAAGCAACCGTCATGCCGCCTCAGTGATTCGCGTCTGTAAGTCTAAAGCGGGCTACGCCCGCAAGTATTCAGTATTCAGGATTCAGAATGTGGATTTTCTTGTTTTTTATTGATGTTGTTGCAACCTAAGCGACTAACACGGGCTCCGCCCGCAAGGTGGTACAACCGAGAATCGTCCGGAGCCGATTTCTCGGTTAGTGATTCACGTCTAGTGATGGAATACAATCAGCTGTGCTGATAGCACAGCTGATTGTTGCTAGGAATTTCTTTTTTTTGTCGAGCAGCCTGAGGGACTTTCACCCACACTTTTTTTACGATTTTAAGGGGGCAAGTCATCAGGGCTATCAGCGATCAGGGGCTACGCCACCAAGAAGTCAAAAAACAGAAACCAGACTCCATAAGCCCGGTTTCTGTCCGCATTTTACCATAACTTCCGGCGAATCAGCGCGCCTTGATCCAATCCGCGATCTTTGGCCCAATCTCCTTCTGAGCCCGGGAGCTGACGAACATCCCGATATGCCCCACCGGAAACTCCACCAATTCCTTATCCTTGCTGGGCACCGCGTCAATAAAGGGTCGCGTGGATGCCGGCGGCACCAGATGATCCTTCTGAGCCAACAGACACAACACCGGCATCTTAATATTCTTCAGATTAACCTTGCGTCCGCCCACTTCCAGTTTATTCTGGCTCAGTTTATTACCCTGATAGAGATCCTTGACGAACTTAATCAACATCGGTCCGGCCTGATCCGGACTATCATAGATCCATGTTTCCATCCGCAGGAAATCCATCAACGCCTCTTTGTTATCCAACTGGTCAACAAAATTCAGGTACTTGTCAAAACTCAACTCAAAGGGTTTCAACATATTGAACCCGTAATTCATCGAGTTCCCAGCCAACAAACCGTTCGCCGAAGCCACCATGCTCTCGATATCCATATCCAGACTCCATCGGAAAAGCAATCCGTCTTTGGTGGCGAAATCAAAAGGCATCACTAACGTGACCAGGTTTTTCACCTTTTCCGGATAAAGCGCGGCATAAATCGTGCTCATCGTTCCGCCTTGGCAGATCCCCAGCAGATTGATAGCCTTCAGATCATGAGTCTCCCGCACAAAATCCACAGCGTTGTTCAGATAGCCGTCGATATAATCTTCCATCGTCAGAAACTTGTCCACATGGCTGGGGTAACCCCAATCGATCATATAGACATCCAAACCTGAAGCCAGCCATTTCTTGACGATACTGCGATTCTCCTGCAAATCCAGCATATACTGTTTGTTAACCAAAGCATAACATACCAGCACCGGCACTGCGTGAGGCTTGGCCACCTCAGGGGTATAATGGTACAGCATCATTTTATCTTCGCTGTAAACCAACTCCTTTGGTGTCGTCCCCATCTCCATATCGTCGATTTCCATCATGTTCTGCAACCCGCTCATCATCTTGCTGCTCATCCGAAAAGCTTCATTCATGGATTTTTGCCCGTCAAAATTGTATCCACTCACAGACAATTCACCTCTCTCCTATTCCTTGGGTTTAGCGGCGCTCCGGGTAGCGGATGGCGCGGCCTGAGGTTTCTGATCCTTAAAAGCTTTGAGTTCCTTCTCCAACGCTTTGACCCGTTTGCGCAACAGATAGACTTCCTCCTCCACACCATCGATCTCACGCCGGTTGGGCAGGGGCAGGAATGCCAGCAAATCCTGCATATAGTCATCAAACAGAACTTTCAATTTCGAACCTGAGCTGACCGTCTCGTTCATAATCTTGGCGAAAGCGTCTGTCACAAAAAGCTCCTGGAAGGCTTTCTCATTGTAATTCGACCAAATCTTATAGAACTCCATAAACGTCTGGGGAGGATTCCCCTCGGCTTGCAGTTCCACCAAATGCTTCAAAAGCTTTTCCATTGTTTCCGTCAACAGCCCTGAAATCATCCCTGTATACTCATTGAAACTCACGACGAAATTAACATAATGATCCATCAGCTTCATGATCTTCTCAACGCCTTCGCGGTTGGCCCCCACCGCCGGCGCGTTCAACAGCTTCGCGGCAGAATTCTTATAAGCTTCCGCCCAAGCTTTCAAGAAGTCTTGATAAGCTTCCTTGTCCCCCTGAAGAGCTTTGAAGAAAAGCCCCTGCAGCTCGGCGGAATCCTCCAGCCAAGGTTTGAAGAAATTCACAAAAGTCTGCTGGACAGTTGTCATATCCTCAAAAGGCAGAGCAAAAATACTCTTCAGCTGTTCCGGCATGAAGGGTTGGAGGAACCCGTTGGAAAGATTCTGATAATAATCCAAAATCGGTTTGGCGTAAGCGTTCCAATCCGTAACATCCGAAGGAAGATTCTTCAGGAATGTATCCCAATAAGACTGAAGGGAATTAAACATCTGGTAGGCGTTAACAAACCTGTCAAAGCCGTCACGGAGCGCCGGGTTCGGAATGAACATCGACATACTCTTCATCGCGTCCTGCCACTGCCTGGTCATCTGCTCAACAAAATTCCCCGTGTTGCCGGATAAACCTGCAAAGAAAGGGTTCTGCTCGAAGCTTTTTGTCATGAACTCAAAATAAGCGTTGAATGGATTCGCTTTATCGTCCACGGCAGGTTGCGCGGCATTCTGCGTCATTTGAGACGCCCATGTATTCCAAGCGTCATACATGTTTTTGTTCATATCCATCCACATGGAAAAAGGATTCTGTGAATTTTGACTCATAGTCAATCTCTCCTCTCGTTAATAAGACATTATAACACTATCATACCATTCCACCCACGTCATGACAAATCCTTTTACGTAAAATATAAATAAATAGATAATTGCGCAATGGGCGTATCATGTTCTTGCTCCCGGTTCATCAATTGCGGCAGAACTCTACCACCATAACCTCCAGCAAAAACCGCGCTTCACCCCCCCCAGACTTGATTTTGACCTCTGTGTCCAGACAAGCCGCCAAATAATCCACCAACTGATCAGGCCGGAACAAGCCCGATTGGGTTAACATCTTGCCCGCCTCATAGGGCGACCGGATCCCCGTCACTTTCATCAGAACATCCCGAGCATCCAACCCCGCGCTCCCTGTCTTGGCTCGAACAAGACATCCCGCCAACAGCAACCGGATATGGCGAACAATCATCCCATGAACCCGCATATAATAATCCTGGTCCAAGACGTTCCGCAAAGCAATAAGGGCCTCTTTCATCCGACGTTGGGCAATCGCGTCCAACAAGACAAAGATGGATGTTTCCCCTCTCGCCACACATACCTGCTCAATATCAGTATTTCTGATCTCTTGACGGGCTCCCCCATAGAGAGCACACTTCGCCAATTCCTGACTCAGAATCCCCACATGCCGACCGCACCAATCCAGCAAAAACCCCGACCCCGACGCCGAAATCTTCTTCCCGTGACGCCCTGCTTCCGCCCGAACCCACTCCTGCCACTCACGATAATTCCCGGGGCAAACAAATTCCAACGCCAATCCTTCCTTGGCCATCACCTTATAAAGCTTACGGGTCCGATTCATCTTCTCCGCCATAATCACCAGACAATTTTGACAATCCTCTGGCGGCGGCTCCGAAAACCCGCTTCCCGGCGGCCTCGGCGTCTGACTTTTCGACAGCGTGTCCCGGCCCGTCTCCTGGCAATAAGTAAGAAGCTGCGTCATCCCCCCGTCATCTTCATCAGCCTTCCCTTGAACAAAAGAATCAACCACAACCAGGCGCCCCGAAAAGAACCCCGGTGTCCGTGCCGCGGCCACGACCTCCTCCAGCTTCTGGGCCTCCTTGCCGCTGAACACTTGAATCGAACTCCCCGAAGGATCCGCTTTAAGAAAATGCTGTTTCAGCAGCCGCAACCCCTCGATCATAGAATAACGATCCTCACCGTACCAAAGCTGTAACAGAGGAATCTCTCCGGCAGTAATTTTTTTTTGGAGAACTTGCAGAGCACTCATTAGGGGACTCCCCTCTTCCAGAGTCAACCCCTCAATACAGGCAAACTCTCGCGTATTATTCCCTCAGTCCCATTCTAAATCATTTTTTCGAAAAAGGAAAACTCCGCGCCTCAAAACATCAACTTCACTGCTTCACTGTTGACATCTACGACGTTTGCCGTTATCATTATATTACGTTAGCCGAAATAACGACAGACGATATATCAAAAGGAGGTGGCTATCCTCTATGCCGGAAAGTATTGAAAGAGGTGCTTTGACCGAGGCCGTATACTACATCCTGCTTTCCCTGCATCAACCCATGCATGGATATGCCATGATGCAAAGCATAGAACATCTAACTGCCGGACGGGTTATCCTGGGATCCGGAACCCTATATGGAGCTCTCAACGCTTTGGTACAAAAACAGTGGATCACCTCTTTATCCTCAGAAAAGGATTCGCGACAAAAGAAATATATCATCACCGAGACCGGCAAAGCGGTTTTCCTCAACGAACTGGAAAGGCTAGGAGAACTCCTCTTCCACGGGCTAACACTATTTGAAGAACTCTCAGACGACGATCCTCCCGGATACAAAAGAACCGGCTATCTCAGAATGATCGGCAACAAACCCACACCGTGAGGCCCGCGAAAAGTAAAGGAGAGATCAAGTATGAACAGTGCCAGATGGCGATTCTATGTAAACTACGAAAAAGAAGAAGACTGGCTAAACCACATGTCTGCCAAAGGCTTCGCGTTGTCGAACTACTTTTTTGGACGCTACACATTCAAAGACAGTGAACCGGGAGAATACATTTATCGCATAGAGCTCCTAGAGAACCATTCCTATCATCCGGAAAGCCAGAGATACATACGGTTTATGGAAGAAAACCGTATAGAAGCTGTGGCATCCTGGCATCGCTGGGTATACTTCCGCAAGAAAGCCCAAGACGGTCCCTTTGATATTTTTAGTGATATCACCTCCCGGCTAACCCACTACAGACGTGTGGCCGCATTCTTTTTGATCTTAGCTATCTCTAATATAACAATCGGTACCAGCTCAACCTTTTCCTCACTGTTTCGCTTTATAGAGACAGGATCAACCGATTTCTTAATACTCCTTCTTGTATCTTGCCCAATCATCCTGTCCCTGGGCTTTGGGTGTCTGCTCATGTGGAACTCGTTAAGAAAGAAAATCAAGATTCTAAACCTGGAGAAACAATTGAGAGAGTAGACGCCTTCCCGGTTTGCGAAGTCCATGGCCAAGATGTTCTCAGGTCCACTCAGAAGCAAGCAGAAAGTCCCGGATGTTTTTGTGTTTGATCCCTTCGCGGCTCATGTCGAACTCATCCAGTGATACAACATACTTCGGAAAATTGTCCCGTACCGGTTCGTATGCGCCGAACTCGCGTTGAATCGTCTCTTCTGACGCGAGAAAGTAGGTAACCTGAACGTAGAGCCTCTCCTTCTTATTCTCACAGATGAAGTCAATCTCCTTCGATCCCGCTTTACCGACTGTAACTTTGTAACCCCTCCGGAGCAGCTCCATGAAAACGATGTTCTCCAGAATGAGATTCACGTCCTTCATGTTGCCTCCGTACACCGCCTCGCGGAGTCCGTGGTCGGCGATGTAGTATTTCTCGTTGATCGCAAGCAGTTTCTTCCCCTGTAAATCCTGTCTGCATACTTGGTAAATGAGAAAAGCGTTCATACAATAATTGATATAGTTCCTCACCGTTTCGGGAGCCATCACACGGTTTTCGT
>Ga0082212_10011602_pt1 | contig 11169 bp, 14 predicted proteins | sample TergutNt197P3_FD_71548 | JGI IMG/M metagenome (GOLD analysis project Ga0082212, IMG submission 71548) | Neocapritermes taracua P3 segment gut microbial communities from Petit-Saut dam, French Guiana - Nt197 P3 | ecosystem: Host-associated > Arthropoda: Insects > Digestive system > Gut ... | reverse complement strand
TCCCAAAGCGAAACTTATGATGGCTTCGGCTGAAGCTCAAAGCGCTAATGAAAATACGCGCAAGGCGATGGCACAATATGAACTCGTAACTTTCGAACCGGCGGAAAATGCTCCGACAATCGTTTTCGACGACATAAAAGCTATGGCAAACTATGGACATACTCCCGGACATACAATCTATTTTATTGATAATGTTGTAATATGGGGCGATATGACTCACGCTATGGCGTTTCAGATGCCATATCCGCAAGTTGCCGTAACTTATGACGCCAATTCGGCTGAGGCTGTTGCATCGCGCATTAAGGCGCTCGAATACCTCGCTGCCAATAATTATATCGTTGGCGGGATGCACATTGCATATCCGGGTATTGGCACTTTAAAATCAAATGGCAAAGGAGGATATGTATTTACTCCTTTAAGATAAACGAAAATATGGACCTTATTAATCAGGTGCTCACATCAGAAATGGATGTTACATTTTTAATGATAGGCTTAATATTAATTATTCTTGCAATAGTGATAGGCGTTTTTAAACAATATTGGCTCATTGGTGGAGTAAATGCTATGCCAAAAAAGGAATTGGCTAAGATGGATTTGGATTATTTGGTAAAATGGTTTGGTATCTTTCTGGGAGCATTTGGACTAATCATATTGTTAAGTCCATTTATTTTCAGATATTTAGACATAATGAAATGCTATGTGTATTTTTTTATGATTTCAACTTTGGCATTTATTGCATTTTTGCTTTTGTATTTTAATGTCTTCAAAAAAAATAGACTTTACAAGAAGAAATGAGTCATTCTGCAACGACTATTAGCCATTTTCCTAACTTGCGGTCTATTACGCGCATGAATAATGAACTTGTCTGAAACAAAATTAAAAGAATTAGCAAACAGCATTGAAGGCGAATTAAAATACGACCCGATTACAATCGCTATCTACTCAACCGATGCATCGGCATATAAAGAAGCTCCGATGGCTGTTGCTTTTCCAAAAAACGAAAAAGATATACAAACAATACTGCAATTTGCCGGCAAACAAAAAGTGGGCATAACCATGAGAGCCGCCGGAACATCGCTCGCCGGACAGGTCGTGGGCAACGGGATAATTGTCGATATATCAAAGCATTTGAATAAAATACTCGAGATAAACAAAGAGGAAAAATGGGTAAGAGTTGAGCCGGGCGTAGTTCTCGACGAACTTAACATGAGCTTATCGGAATACGGATTGTTTTTTGGTCCCGAGACGTCAACCTCCAACAGGTGTAATATAGGCGGAATGGTCGGCAATAATGCATGCGGATCACACTCGCTTGTTTACGGTTCGACACGTGATCATACGCTTGAATTAAAAACGTTGTTATCAGACGGTTCCACTGCTCTATTTAAAGCTATTGATAAATATGAATTTGAGAAAAAATGCACGCTAAATAATCTCGAAGGCGCAATTTACAGGAACATATCGTCTGTTTTATCCGATCCAAAAAATCAGAATACCATCAGAAAAGAATATCCCGACCCTGCAATAAAAAGAAGAAACACCGGATATGCTTTGGATCTGCTGTTAGATTCGGAGGTTTTCGACGAGGCTTCAGATAAGAAGTTTAATTTCTGCAAACTTATTGCCGGATCGGAAGGCACGCTTGCGGCAATAACAGAAATAAAATTAAACCTTAGTCAGTTACCGCCTCCATCTAAAGCATTAGTTTGCGTTCATCTAAAAGAACGAAACGATGCTTTCAGGGCAAATCTGATAGCGCTTAAGTTTAATCCGCAGGCTGTTGAAATGATGGATAACAGGATATTAGACCTTACAAAAGACAACCTGAGCCAACGCAACAATCGTTTTTTCATTGAAGGAAATCCCGGAGCAATATTGATAGTTGAATTTGCACGCAACACTTTTGAAGAGATTGACAACGTAACAGCATCGCTTACAGCCGCTTTAAAAGAAGCCTCGTTTGGCTATGCCTACCCTGTTATTAAAGGCGCCGATATTACGAAGGTATGGGAATTGCGAAAAGCCGGTTTGGGCGTACTTGCCAATATGAAAGGCGATTCCAAGCCTGTTTCGCTTATTGAAGACACAGCGGTAAATGTGGAACAACTTCCTGATTATATTGAAGATATTAAAAAAATGCTTGCTTCGCACGATAAAGAAGCCGTATTCCATGCTCATATTGGTACCGGCGAACTGCACCTCCGCCCTATTCTCAACCTGAAAGATAAAAGCGATGTTGAACTTTTTAGAAAAATCGGCTTTGAAACAGCGCAAATAGTGAAAAAATACAGAGGCTCGTTAAGCGGCGAACATGGGGATGGTCGGCTTAGAGGCGAATTTCTACCTCTTATGTTGGGCGAAAACAACTATAACCTGCTTGAAGAGATAAAAAGATGTTGGGATCCTCAGTGCATACTTAACCCGGGTAAAATTGTCGATACTCCGCAAATGAACTCTAACTTGAGATATGAGCCGGAAAAACCAATTAAACAAATAGATACAATTTATGATTTTTCGTCGAGCGGAGATATTTTAAGAGCTGTTGAACGCTGCAATGGATCGGCAGATTGTCGTAAATCAATCAAAGCAGGCGGAGTAATGTGTCCTACTTTTATGGCTACCGGCGATGAAGACAAGAGTACGCGGGCAAGGGCAAATTTGGTGCGCGAATATCTCAATCTCGGCAATAATCCGTGGAATCATAAAGAGATATATCAAATATTGGACTTGTGCATCGGATGCAAAGGATGTAAAGCCGAATGTCCGTCGGGAGTGGACATTGCAAAAATCAAATCGGAGTTTCTTCAGCATTGGTACGACAAACATGGTATTCCATTAAGAACAACATTGATAGCCTATATTACTTCAATAAACAGAATAGGTTCGTTTTTTCCGCAACTATTTAATTTTTTCGTTAAAAATAAAATTACATCGGGAGCTTTTAAAAGCATTGTCGGTTTTGCAAAAAACAGGTCTATTCCTTTGTTAAATAAAACCACATTGCGAAAATGGATAAAAAATAATCTCGATGAGCTCAATCCTGTAAATCCCCAAAAAACGGTTTGCCTTTTTATTGACGAATTTACAAACTATAATGACGTAGATACAGGTATTGCTTCAATTAAACTTCTTACTGCATTGAATTATAAAGTTATAACCGTTGATCACTCCGTCAGCGCCAGAACGTTCCTGTCGAAAGGTTTGATCAGAAAAGCGTCAAAAATAATCAAACGCAACATACTGGCATTAAAAGATTTGATTTCAGAAGAAATTCCATTGACAGGCATAGAGCCCTCGGCGATACTTGGCTTCAGAGATGAATATCCCGAGCTTGCAGGAGCCGGTTTGTTTGAGGCTGCAACAAAAATTGCAAAAAACACTTTTCTATTAGATGAATTTTTAGCACAGGAGTTTGAAGCCGGAAACATTGACCGTAATATGTTTACACAGGAAAAGCGGGAAGTATTATTTCATGGTCATTGCCAGCAGAAAGCACTTTGCTCTACTTTGCCGACAAAAACAGCTTTGTCGATACCTTTGAATTACAATGTAACGGAAATTCCGTCAGGATGCTGCGGCATGGCAGGCTCATTCGGATATGAAAAAGAACATTACGAGCTGTCGAATAAAATTGGAGAAATGATATTGTTTCCCGAAGTAAGAAAATCGCCTGAAACAACAATTATTGCGGCTTCGGGAACCAGTTGCCGACATCACATTAAAGACGGCACAGGCAGAAAAGCGTATCATCCGGCAGTGGTGTTGTATGAAGCTTTGCTCTGATAATATTTTTGTATATTAATATTGTTAAATTTTATTAAAACAATAAAATAATTAGCTGAATATTTGTTTACTGTGGATTTTATTACTACTTTTATATCGTTGTTTTAAAAAACAAAGCAAATGGAAAAAGCAGTATTAAAAACGAAATTAGAGGAGTTGGTAGAAGCAATTAAAAATCTCAACGATTCAAGGCACAACCCCTCAGATGAGTTGGAAAATTATGCAAGAGATTTATTTGAGACAATTATCGACGAAATAACAAACTAACAATAACCCTTGTATATTAATAAATTATAGATATGGAAACAAAAACACTGAAAACTCAAACTATGAGTACGCAACTACGAGATATTAGGCAGGATATAACATGGTCTAAAATATCTCGCAGATATTTTGATAAATCAGCCTCGTGGATGTACAATAAATTGAATGGTATTGATGGAAATGGCAATGATGGCGAGTTTACTTATTCCGAGAAAATACAGTTAAGGAACGCACTTTACGACTTTGCGGAACGGGTACGCTCTTCAGCAGATTCAATAATATAAGACTAAATAAATAACTTCATAACAAGAAATAAATTCGTGCCATGAACAAAAAAATCTTTTCTCTCATTTTGATAACCGTATTGTTTGCGGCAGTGTTATCATCCTGCAAAAAAGATGAAACGACCTTCGTCGTTACCTTCGACAGTAAAGGTGGAACGCCAACTCCTGAGATGCAAATAGTTAAAAAAGGCGGCACGGTGGAAAAACCTGCCGACCCTACCCTGCCCGATCATCAGTTCGCAGGCTGGACAACGGCAGATAACGCAGCAAGTCCGCTTTGGGATTTTGCCAATGGAATTGTTACCATCGACATGACGCTCTACGCAAAGTGGGAGCATAATCCTCCCCCTCCTCTTATCGGAACGGTTTCATTTAATGGCAATGGTCACACCGACGGTACCGTTCCGGCTTCGGAAACAGTTTCTAACGGCAGTTCCATCACATTGCCCGGACAGGGGAGTATGACCAAGACGGATTATGATTTTAGAGGTTGGAACACCTTGACCGGTACGCATTATGATGAAGGCGATTCGTACACTGTAAACGGAGACGCGACGCTGTACGCAAGGTGGACTAAGAACGTGATTACGATTTCTAATCCTATTGAGAATCCTTCCGTGGAAGACGCTCAAAATGCTACCACCCCGCGATACTGGCACTCCGATTCATGGTCGGTACCGGCGAATGCCTTTACCAGAACATTCACTTATCTGAATGAGGGACATACCGGCAACCGCAGTGTTAAAGTGGAAATAACCGGATATGGTGCGGGGATAGAAGGCGACGCCAAATGGTATTTCGACCATGTGGAGCTTGTGCCGGGAACGGATTATATTTTCAGCGACTGGTACAAATCCAATGTCGATTCAAGGATTGTAATTGAGTGCATTACCGATGAAAATGTGCGTGAGTATTACGAATTGCCGGGCGCTCCTCCAAGCGCAAACTGGACGAAATATGAGACGTCATTTACTATGCCGGCAAACGGCGTGAGGATTACGGTTTATCACTTGCTGTCGCAAAACGGCTGGCTGATTACAGACGATTATCAGCTCGATATATACAACTACGAAGGGTTCAATCAGGGTATCGTAACCCTTACCTTCGACGATGGCTGGGAGGAAAATCCGGAGACTGCGCTTCCTATTATGAATGGTTATGGTTTTAAATCAACCCAGTATTATGCAACTACATTTATTATAGATCCATGGACGGGATACAATCCGAAAACGATCATTCAGAAATTTATAGATGCAGGACATGAAATAGGCTCGCATTCCATCACGCATCCCGATCTTACAACCCTGTCGGCGCAGAACGTAACAAAGGAGCTGTTAGATTCAAAAACCTATCTGCAAAGTTTTCTGGGGGTCGAAATAAAGCATTTTGCCACTCCTTACGGGATCTACAATGAATATGTAAAAAACGAAATTATGAAGCATTATGATACCCATGTTACTGTGGATATAGGATATAACTCCAGAGATAATTTGGATCTCAGCAAGTTAAAGCGTATGTCTATTCTTTCCACCACAACCGCAGCCGAGGTTCAGGAGTGGGTTGAAAAAGCCAGAGATGAAAAACTATGGCTGATTCTTCTGTACCATAGGGTTGCCGACAATCCCGGTGATTATGACACAACTGTGGAATTATTTACACAGCAAATGAAAGTGATACACGATTCGGGTTTACGCGTTAAAACAATTTCAGAGGCACTTGCCGAAATAAAGAATCAGTAATTTAATATGGACTCGATGCTATGAATAAAAGGAGCTGTTTAATAAAAATAATAATTTTATACTCTTTTTCATCCATATTGTTTTTATTAACACCAATTTGCTTAATGGGAATACTTGGAACAAGTGTAAGTCTGAAATATGAAGTTGATGAAGCAATAATTTTTGTGAATATTGACAAAAAACGAAGTGAAAATGAAAAAATAATTGCTTTAAATGAAATCAACCAACATGAAAAAGAATTAAATCGAGAACTTTATTTATGGATATTTGGCTCTTTGGGATTTCCACTCTTGGGAACCATTCTGTTGCTTTATAGAAGGCGATTAATAGGAACAAATTTGAAATAAGCAGTGCAATGTATCAATCAAGTAACGGGAATACAAAAGAATACAGAATAAATTTGTTGAAAGAGAAAATATCACGGTTTGGCTCAAGGTCGGCCAAATATGTTCAGAATTATTTTCTTATACCCTCATAATATTCGGTAAAAATACCGTCAATAAGCGGTCGGTAATATAGCCAAAAGAATCTTCTTGTATCGTCTTGGTTGTCAGAATAAGTTATCTTTTTCAATTTCAAGCCTCCAATAACTTTCGATGTCCACACAGGAATATTAACGTGAGTAAAATCGCCCGAGAAATAATAAACATTGCTCGACTCTAAATCCTGCACAACTGCCGGAAATTCGCCGGATAAAAAATTATCCGTCAGCAATGTATTGCCCGCAGCCGTTGTTTCGAGTTTAAAATACGAAATCACTTTGCTGTTAACCGGATCGACTATATCAAACCACTGATCGAATGCCACAGAAGGCGTTACATTATATTTCGCGCTGTTGGCTTCATCGGTAATAATGCGCGGCAGTGAATTTTTAAGATGTGTTCCTTCTTCAAGAACAATTATATCTCTCTCATTCAGAATCACTACGCCCGATTTATTAAAGTTCCACTGCAAGCCATATTGCTTTCTGTACATGGCGGTCATCCATACAGGAAAATCGGCTTGCGTGGTATCAAGCGATGAAAAATATTTGCCTGTCCAGCCCGAAAATTCAACGCCAAATTTTTCCTGAGTGCGCACCGATTCAAACTGAGCGGTCGGGTAATCGAAAGCGTTATACTCCATGATAATCAGCTTATCCCTGTCTTTCATCTCTTTAATGAGAAGGAAATCGTTGTTGTTAAGACCGCCGTAGAGCCTTCTCGATCTTCTGCTTTTACTGACTCCTTTATACCAGTCGTTGAAAAAGACTCCGTAGGTATCGGTAAAATATACGGCATCGTTTTTTTCGGCAAGATCAATCAGTTCAGTAAGGCGATATTCGTTTCTTCCCCATTGTTTTTCTTTTAATGGTCTCAATGGAATAAACCCGTAATAATCTTTTCTGTACGAATAGCTGTTTTTGTTCTCCTTTTTCACAAACCTGCTGTTTTGCAGAATCCAGTTGAACGATTTATGCTTTTCGCGATCGAGTGTTGGCACGGTTTTATTAACCAGAATAATGTTCATGGGTTTTTTCGCTTGAAAACTCCAGCGGAACAGGTTAATTACCGGCAGAACGAGAATTGCCGCTGCAACAACGGCTACTATAATCAGAGATTTTTTCATAGTATGAATATATCTGTATGTGTCAAAAATAACATATAAACTTCACTTCCAAGTTTCAAAAATAATCAGTAAACATATAAAATGATTTTTATTTATTAAAATATTTTTGAAGCAATTTGATAAAAAATATTAAAATACTTATGTAAGGTGCTATTAAACAAAAAAATACGTGTTTTAAAAAATACTGTTTGCAATTGCATTTTTTTTATAAAAAACTTAGAAACTGTTTATTTTTTTAGTTTTTATGTTGAGAAAAACCCACGCCCACAACAAGCAACAATTTTTTGTTGCTATTAAAATAACTACAAAAACTGCGCAAACAGCTAATTTTAGACAACCAATAGTTTCAATCCGAAAATCTTGTTAAAATCACTGCTGTTGCGTGTTACAAGAGTCAGATTATGCGTTATTGCAGTAGCGGCAATAATTGCGTCAGGAAGTTTTATTTTGTTTGCTTTTCTGATGAAGATAGTTTGTTTTTCGATGTCTTCAGTCAATAAAAAACGTTCAAAAGTATCGCAAAGCATTGTGATAGCTGTTTCTTCTTCCCGAGTTTGAAACGGAAATCCTAGCGCTTCCATGTAGGTTATTGAAGAGATATACAGAGTATCACTTTCTTTTGCAAAATCATTTATTTTTAGTTTTTTCTGTGTTAAATAAATGATAATATTAGTGTCTATCAAAAAATTAGTTCCATTCATCCCGAATCGTTTTTTGATAAGCAACAGGGTCTGCAATATTGGATAAAATGTTATCCGTTTTTATTGAATCAAGCGCCCGCTGAACAGCATGAACATTGCCCGATGACAGGGAATCATGATGAATGTTTACTTCGCGCACAAAACGAATATTTTTTAACCAATCGGCTAACAAGAGCGCTTCATTGGGATGTTCGACAGTTATGGATAAGGTACTCATATCATTTTTGTTTTTATTCAACATCGCAAAGATACTTTTTTAGTTACAAGTAAACAAGTAAAAAAGGGCGCAAGTTGCGCCCTTTTTGTTTTTCTAAAACAGGTCGGAGTGTGTGCCTGTATCAAGTAAAATCAAAATAAGTTTATCATCTATCGGTTGCCACAACAACAGCCAGTCAGGTTTGACATGACATTCCCAAACGACTGTATTATACCCTGCCAAAGTATGTGCACGGTATTTCACATCCCTTTGGCAAGTGTGTGAATTACTGCCTTTAACAATGCTAAATCTAAATTCCTGCGGTATGACAAATCCAAACTTTTCTTAAACCTGTTGGTTACCTGGATTTCATAAATCGTTTCATCCAAATTATAAATTGCTTCAAGAAACTTTTTTAAAGTTATCAGTTTGTCAGGATTCATTTACTTTTCGATTTTTAGGCGTGTGGATGGTGGTAAGTCTGCCATACGCAACATCTTCCAATGCTTATTCCAAACCGGTTTTTTTACGGGTTGCCAAGCCAAGCGACTGAATAATTTCTATCATTTGTTTTGCCTGCTTATTGCGTGCATTATATTCTAATGTTATGCTTGCCATATCTTTATACTTTAATTTACCCCGCAAAGATACTTTTTTTCTTGTTTATTTGGTTATTCGTTGATTTGTTTATTTGGAAAACCATAAAACGTCATTGGCTATCGCCTTTTTCCTTTTCACCTCGACATAGCACGAACAAGTTTTCAGTTTTTTTGTTGAAAATCGCCTGTCAAATTATCGCCGTCATTGTATCTTTTGCTTTAACAGGGCTAAATTAGGTTCAATTGCTGCTACGTCTTTGAAAAACGCAAAATCCTTTATGTTGTTTGTTAACACTGCATTACATTTTACTTTTTGACTTAAAACATAATGCACACTGTCCTCTATATCGCTGTTTAAAAGATTAAATCCCGCTTTAATATCAGAAAACGATAAATCTAATACTGTAAATTTTGGCAATATTCCATCGAACTTTTTTATGGTCGTCTCTCTTGAATATGCCTTTCTTTTATGTGGTTTGCTTTCTGATTGCAGTTTTGTAATAGTTTGCACAACTGCCAAAGAGGAGGTAAAAAGTACTTCTTTTCTGCGTTTAGAAAAAATATACTGTAATGCTTTTACATCGTTGCTTTGTTCTGTACAATAGTTGATGAGCACATTTGTATCAACATAAATGCGTATTACTTTATCACTGTTCATATCCCAAAGACTAATCTGTCGAAGCGTTTCTTTTCGGCAGGTGTTACAACATCAAGGTTTGCTGCTACAAATTCATTTTCAGCAAGTTCATGAATCCTTTTACGTGAAACACCAGTCTTTTCCAGAATTAACTTTAACAATTCGTCAGATTGTTTTTTCGTAAGAGTATACTCTTCTTTTGTGTATTTTGCCATATCCTTACTTTTTAAAATAGAGATACAAAAATACATTTTTTTAGTTACAAGTTATAAAAAAAGAGAAACGACGCTTCCGCGCTTGTCATTGCTGGCGCAACAATAAATCATAACAAACTTAATGCCAAAAACGAGTATTCGTTTTGTATAAATCGAGTACTCGTTTTTTAAAAATGAATACCAGAATTTTAAAAAGCAGTACAGGGTTTGATTAAAGCGAATCTACAATAAAAAAATCGGCAAGCAGAATTACTACTGCCCGCCGAAACAAAGCGATAAATTTATTTGTATATGAACTCAATATTTCCACCACCCATAACCCATATGCGTGTAATTGGATAATCTGCGCTGTCAAATCTGTATCTGAACACTGCTTCGTAACCATCAGACGAAGTTAATTCAATAATGTTGTTCTTACTGCCAAAAGACAAATACTCACCACAATAACCATAAATATTATAATCAAGCCATTCCAAACAAAAGTACCATTTTGGTGTTTTACAATGATAAAACGGCGACTTATTATTGTCGTATTTATAGTTAAATACAATTTCACTTTCCTCTCCGTTCCATGTTTCTTTAGTCGTAATCTTTGTAATATTACCATTCTGAATTTGAAAAGTAACAACTTTAGACCACACACCTCTTGATATTTCGCATTTAGTCGGATATCCATCACTGTCCGAATCTATTGTACCGGTATATTCATATTCAACATTGCCATAATAATCATACCCCAATGTTTTAAAGGTTATTTTATTTCCGTTTTTAACAAACTCGGTTGTTGTTAATATATCTTCAAAATAATTGTCTTTTCTTACAATTTTTACCAAATCATTGCCGCTGTAAGTAAATGTAAAATAAGGATTGTCGATCTCATACAAATACTTGATACGGTTTAGGTCATCATATTCAAACTTAATTTGGCCACTTATGAATTCCAACAACTGTACTTTACCATTATCGTTACCATTGCCATTACCATTGTTCTCTCCTGAGCCGGGTGCGATAACGGTTATTCCGGTTATTATGGCGGTTTCGACTGATATTTTGTAGTATTTATAAGTAATGGTTACGGTTTTATTAACGCCCACTATCGAAAAATCATACGTGAGCATACTGTCGGATACGATTATTGGCGCA
>Ga0082212_10011601_pt1 | contig 11171 bp, 4 predicted proteins | sample TergutNt197P3_FD_71548 | JGI IMG/M metagenome (GOLD analysis project Ga0082212, IMG submission 71548) | Neocapritermes taracua P3 segment gut microbial communities from Petit-Saut dam, French Guiana - Nt197 P3 | ecosystem: Host-associated > Arthropoda: Insects > Digestive system > Gut ... | reverse complement strand
GGGGAGCGACACGAACGTCGGCACAAAGAAGGCGCCGTTCGCCACGCTGGAGCGGGCGCGTGACGAGGTCCGCGCCGCACGTCAAACGGGGGATGAGCGGCTTGCGAATGTCATCCTGCTGCCGGGGCGGCATGAGCGCACCGCGCCGTTTGAGTTGACGGAGGCGGATACCCGCACAGCGTATGTCGGGCATTTCACCACGATCATGACGGGCGGTTTCTTGGTGCAGGGCTGGCAGGACGCGGGCAATGGCGTGTGGGTCGCGGACGTGCCGGGGCTGAAGGACGGGGAGGTGTATTTCGAGCAACTGTTCGTGAACGGCGAGCGTGCCGTCCGCGCGCGCTGGCCCAAGACGCAGACGGATTGGAAATTCGGCGAGGCGCGTAAGGACTTCTTCTGCCCGGCGGAAATCAAGCAGGTGCTCACGACGAACGAGAACAAGTCCGTGCGCATCGACCAGTACCTCACGGCGAACGCGGGCGAGCTGGACGTGCTGGCGAAGGTGCCGAAAGAGGAGTTGAAGTACGCCACGCTCGTGGTGCATCACCACTGGGACACCACGCGGCGCATGATTCAGGATTACGACGCGGAGACGCGCACCATCGGCGCGGTCGGCGGCATCTGGAAGCACTGGAACCCGTGGCGCACCAACTCGCTTTACTATGTCGAGAACGTGCGCTCGGCGTTCACCGACCCCGGCGAATGGTTCCTCGCGAAGGACGAGGGCAAGGTCTATTACCGCCCGCGCAAGGGCGAGGACATGAAGGCCGCGACCGTCGAGGCCCCGCGCAACGGGATGACGCAGCTGCTGAAGATGAACGGGTGCAAGGGGGTTCATTTCATCGACATCCAGTTCAGCGTCTCCGACACGCCGCGCCGCGTGCGCGAGATGAACAACGGCGACCTGCGCGGCGTGATGGGCGACGACCTGACCGCGCCCGGCCCCACGCAGTTCGAGCCGTGCCAAGCCGCCGGGAACACCGAGGCGCTTATCTTGGCGGACGACATCACGGAGTGCGGCTTTAACCGCTGCACGGTCAAGAACACGGGCGAGTACGGGCTGTGGATACGGAGCAACAGCCACAGCAACGTCATCGATCGCTGCACGTTCGAGGACACGGGCGCGGGGAGCATCCGCCTGAGCGACTTCCCCAACAAGAAGCCCAGCACCTTCAACGCGATCCTAGACTGCACGATCGTCAAGGGTGGGCGCTTCCACGCCAGCAGCACCGCCATCTGGATCGGCGAAGGCACCGACAACGTCGTGGCGCACAACACCATCGCCGACCACTACTACACCGCAATCTCCATCGGCTGGGAGTGGGGCTACCGCGGCAAGAGCTTCCGCAACGAGATAGCATGGAACCTCATCGAGAACCTTGGGCAGGGCGCGCTCGGCGACATGGGCGGCTTCTACTCCCTCGGCACGCAGACCGGGACGCGCGTCGCCAACAACCTCATCCGCAACGTGTGGTCCTACACCTACGGCGGCTGGGGCATCTACCCCGACGAAGGCTCCGAAGGGCTGCTCATCGAGAACAACCTCGTGTACAACGTCAAGGACGGCGGCTTCCACCAGCATTACGGCAAAGAGAACACCGTGCGCAACAACATCTTCGCCTTCAGCCACGCCGACCAGATCGCCACGACCCGCAAGGAGGACCACACCTCCGTGTTCTTCACCGGCAACATCATCTACTGGGACAAGCCCGCCGAAGTGTTCGACCGCTACCGCACCTCCGACGTGAAGATCGAATGGGACAAGAACATCTGGTGGTGCGAGACAGGCGCGCCCACGTTCAAGGGCAAGACCTTCGCCCAATGGCAAGAGATGGGGCGCGACGTCAACGGCCTCGTCACCGACCCCCTCTTCACCGACCCCGCCGCCCGCGACTTCCGCTTCAAGTCCGACGAAGCCTGCAAGAAGATCGGCTTCATCCCGTTCGACTTCTCACAAGCCGGTGTGCGAAAGAAACGGTGAAATAAATAGGAATATGGCGTGCGGCGCCCCCGCGAGCCGTTAGACGTATGGAGGGCGAGCGTCCCCGCGAGCCGCCGCAATGCGCCTGACGGCTCGCGGGGACGCTCGCCCTCCATATCGCACCCTCCATATCACGCCATCTAAACAGGGTAATCCTCTATCCCGTTTACAGGACACTAGGGGACGAAGGTGTTTCCCCTGTGTCCTCGTCCCCTCCCGCTGGAGTTGTGGGCGTTGGCGGTTTTGCGCTATTTCAGCAGCATCACCGTGCCTTTCGCGCGGATGTCGAGCATCACGCAGCCGTCCCTGACGGAGAGGGTGATGTTGTATGCGGGGGCGGTGGGGAATGCGGAGAGGTCGAGCGCCCAGTTGGCGATGGCGGCGGCGTTGTGCAGTTCGCCGAGCGCTTCTAGCACCTTGAACGCGCCGGGGCGGAGCTCGCCGAGGATGACGGTGCCGCGCGGGGAGAGGCGGATGTCGCCGTCTGCCGTGATCGCTGCCGCGCCCGCGGCGGGGAGGGTGTCGAGGCGGATGATGGCGCCTGTGTCTGCCGCGTCGGGGTAGAAGTCGAGGTGCAGGTTCGCGAAGCGCATCCCGCCCGCGCCGGGCGCGAGCTCGCGCGCCAGTGCGCCGGTGCCGCCGAAGGTGCCGCTGCCTCTCAGCGTGAGCAGGTCTTCCGTGTCCAGGCGGTATTCGCCCTCGTGGAGGCGCTCGCCCCACCATTTCCAGCGCAGGTAGATGTCGTTCTCTTTCTGCTGGTCGGGGGTGAGCGTGACGGCGTCGTAAACCAGCACCTCGCCGAGGCGTTGTGCGCCGGAGCGGTCGCCGTACTGACCATTGCCAGCGTTGTTGATGCGCTCGCTGGCGAATGCCGCCGCCCATGTCGGTCCCGCCGTGCGGAGGGAGAGGAGGTGGTAGTCGCGCGAGGGGAAGCCTTCGGTGTGCGCGGGGGCGGTCATGACCTCGCCGTTCATGCAGGTGACGCCGTCCACGACGTTGGCGACGAACTCGCGGGTGTAGAACCTTCCGCCGGACCACAGCGGGGTGCGCGGGTCGGCGAAGCCGAAGTTGTAGGGGTCGGCTTGGTCGTTGTAGCGGAAGTAGTCGATGTGCCCGCCGTTGTAGTCGCCGAGCAGCATCCCGCCGCCGTCGTGTGCGCCGATGACCCAGTGCACGGCGCGGACGTCCGTGAGCCGCCGCGACCAGCCCATGCCTTTCTCGTCGCCTGACGCGCCGAGCGTGCCGAAGTCCACGACGGGCAGACCGTTGAGTTGGTCGGTGAGGATGGCGGGGATTTTCCCGTTGGCGTTCGTGGAGACGGCGGACATCAGCCCCGCCGTGCCGTCGCGCGCGGTGCGCTTGTCGAGCCAGACGAGGTGGTTCTGCGCGTTCGTGGCGAACGACCCTTCCTGCGAGGCGTCCACCCAGAAGGTGGGTTCGACGACGGGCGCGGTCGGGATGATTTTCACGCGTGGCTCTGGCAGGGTGGCGGTGCCGCCGTTATTGACGAGCGTCCCGCTGAAGCTGCCCAGCGGGGTCAGCACGTCGAGCGTCGCGCCCGCGCCGAGGGTGACGGTGCCGTTTCCGGCGAGCGCGTCGAGCGTGACCGCCTGCCCGCCGGAAATGTCCATCGCCGTGCCGTCGGGCAGGGTCAGCGTGGTGCCGTCCAGCGTGGCGCCGACGAGGAGCGAGCCGTTCGCGAGCGTCATCGCGTTGGTCAGCGTGGCGGGGCTGTTGACCGTCACCACGCCTGTCGCGCCGACGTCGAGCATGAAGTCGCGGCGGGCGTCCCACTGCGCCAGATCCAGCACCGTGCCGTCGGGGAAGATGATGCCTTGGGCGTTGACGATGTAGCCGCCCGCCGACGCGCTCTCCAGTATCCGCAGCACGCCGCCGACCAGCGCGAGGCGGCGGCTGCCCCCGGCGGCGACGTTGAGCGCGTTCACGGTCGTCACCTTGTCCATCGGCACGGCGATCGGGCAGTTGTCCGACGGGTTCAGCGTCAGCACCGAGAAGGTGCCTTGCGCCGGGAACACAAAGGAACCCGCGGCGGTGTGCGTGAGGTTACTCGCCGTCACGTCCGCCTCGGGCGCGAGCGTGAGGGTGATGCTGCTGGCGTAGTTCTCCGTGCGGAGCGTGTTGAGGGTGAGCGGCGCGTCGCCTGTGATGGTCGCGCCCGGACCGGAGAGGCGCAGCATCGGCAGGTAGCCGCCCGCGAAGAGCGCGGCGTCGAGCGTCACCGAGGAGCCACCCTCCGTCTGTATCAGCGTGTTGATTTGGACGCAGTCCGTGCCCGCGCGCGTCATCGCGAAGTTGTTGCCGACAGCCCTGACCGTGTTGATCCTGAACGGGATGCCGCCCGTGTTGAGGTCGAACGCGATGTTGCCGCCGTGCAACGTGAAGGTGTTGACGGATGCGTTGATGTTGCCGTCGTGCGTCCACTGCGCGGCGGTGCCGATTTTGCGGAAGCCTCCGTACGTCAGCGGCAGCGTGGGCTGTCCCGCGTAGCGGATGCCCGAGTCGCCCGTCTGGTCGAGCGACAAGATGCTCAGGCTCGTGCAGCCGCCGACGGTGAGGAAGCCGTTCCCCGGCGCCCACCCGTAAACCTCGAGCGGGACGGCGGGCGTGTTCAGCGCGATCTCCTCGCCGCCCACGGTCTTGAGCCCCGGCACCAGCACACCGCTTGCGTTCGCGACGCTCACCGCGCCGCTCCCCGAGAGCGTCCACAGCCGCACCGTCCCCGACACCGAGGACGCGTCCACCGACACCGCCGCGCCGTCAAGGCGCAGTTCGTTCACACTCACCGCCGACGGCGACGCGCTCGCCGGAAGCATCGACGGCGGCGCGGTGAAGGTCGGCGCAGTGACCTCCACCGTCTCAATCTTTTTCACGCCCGTGACCTGCACCGCAAAATCGACACCCGCGTCGGCGACCTCCACCGTATCGACAATCAACGCGCCGCCCACCGCGCTGAACCGCGCCGTTGCCGAGCCGAGGCGCACGCGCCCGACGCGCACGCCGCCGCCGAACCACTTCGCGTTGAGGTACGCCTCCGTCGCGGCAATCTCCGCATCGCCCACCGCGTTCGTGAACACCAGCACCTCCGCCAGCCGCTGGCATCCCGAGCGGTCGTTGTACACGGGGGCGAGGCGCTCGCTCGCGAACGCCTTCGCGCACGTGTCGCCTGTCGTCCGCAGGCTCACGAGGTGATACCCCGCCGACGGGTAGCCCGTCTGCCCGAAAGGCTTCTGCGCCCCGTCCAGCCGCGTCACGCCGTTCATCACAAACGGCAAGCCGTCACGGTTGGCGTTCGCGTAGCGCTGGCTGATGATCGCGCCGCCGAACGCGTTCACGGGCCAGTCCACGCCCGCGGCGCCGTTGAACACCTCGCCGCGCAGGAAGTCGATGCGCGACGTGTCGCCCAGCAACTGCCCGCCGCCCTCCTGCGCCCCGATGACGAAGAACACGCTGCGGATGTTCTCCAGCCGCTCGTTCCACTCCATGCCGCTGTACGACCCGCCCGACGGCGAGGCGAACTTCACGGCGGGCTTGCCGTTGAGCGCGGTCTCCGGCGCGAGCAGCGTCGGCGCGTTCGCGCCCGCGAAAGCGTAATTCGTGTGCGCGCCGCCGCGCCAGTCGCGCCACTGCATCAGCGCACTGCCCGCCAGCGTCATCGACGGCGCATCGCTCGCGTCCACCCAGAACGCGGGCGGCACCTCGAACGCGGGCGGCGACTGCGATGCCGCCGCCATCGAGACCTGCACCTCGCCCGCCAGCAGGTCGAGGCTCACGCCCTCGCCCATCTCGCCGACGACCAGCGACCCCGCCGGGAGCGCCAGCGTCCCCGCGCCCGTGACCGCGCCCACAAGGATGGTCGAGGGCGTACCGTTGTCGAACACCAGCGTACTCGTGACGCCCGGCGCGAGGATAATCTCGCCCACCGTCAGCGTGTACGCGCCCGAGACGGTGAACGTCCCCGCGCCCACGAACGACAGGCGGTTGAGCGTGGTGTCCTGCACGAGCGAGAGCATCATGTCGCCATAGACAGCGATTTCGGGAATCTCGTCGTACCCCTCCTCCCACACCGTGCCGTCGTTGGCGACGCTCGCGTTCCCCGCGAAGCCCCCCGCGTCCAGCACATAGAACGCCCCGCCGCCTTCCGCGAGCAAATCGCCCCCGCCCGTCAGGCGCGCGATCGTCACCGTGCCGCCCGTCTGCAACACCGCGCTCTCGCCGACGGGGACATCCAACGCGTCGATGAACACATTGTCGCCCACGACCACCAGCGTGCCGGAGGTCAGCGTCACCGCGCTCAGCATCGCGTTGGACGCCACCAGCACCGCATCGGCGGACGTGACCACCAGCGGCACCGCCAGCGCACCGCCTGAAACGTCGAGGCCACCCTCCGCAAGTTCGAGGCCGCCCGTCCACGCAAACTGATCGCACAGCATCCGCAACGTGCCGCCGCCTTCCTTGCGCAGCCACCCGCTGCCCGCGACCGGCACCGTCCACGCCGCCTCCCCCGACGGGATGACCAGCGCGGAATCCGTCCCCTGCAAGTCAACCGTCACGTTGCCCGCGAACAGCGAATTACTCGGCGCGGACTGCGTCCACACCGTCCCGCTCCAGAAGACGGCGATCGAATTGTTGGCGGTGGTGGAGATTCTCGGCGTGAACATCTTCCCGCCCGCCTCCAGGTGCATCTCGGCAGGGCCGCCGTTGCCAGCATCCCGCTTCTCGACAAACTCGGCGAAACGGGCCGTGCCGCCGTTGCGCAGGAAGAAACGGTTCGTCCAACTTTCCGTGCTGGAACTGTTGCTGCTGTGCCACCCGAGGAACAGCCGATTGACCTCCACCTCCGCCGTCGGGCCATCCACCACCAGCGTCCCCTCCCGGCGCGGGCCCAAGACGATGTTCGCGTTCTCCACGTCCCCCGTCGACACGAACGAGCCGCCCAGAATCTCCATGCGGGCCGACCCCGTCCCGATCGCCTCCCCGCCGTAGCCGACGACGATGACGCACGTCCCGTACCCCCCGAAATGCGCCGTCCCCGCCGTCATGCGGAACACCGCGCCGTCCGCGATGGCGGTCTCCCCCATGCGGATGATACGCGCCCCGATGTGGCCGCCGTCCACCTCCAGGCAACTCGTGCCGTCAACGCAGATGTCCGCGTTCAGGCCCGAGTAAAGTTCGCCCCCGACGCTCACGCGCGTCACGCCCTGCGTCAGTATCAGGTGCTGCGCGCTCCCCTGCCGCAACGCCGCTTCCAGCCGCCACTCCCCCGCGCCGTCCCTGAGGTAACGCGCCGCGTTCCCCAGTTGCGTCGGCACCGCGAACGCCACCGCGCTCTCGCCCTTGACCGTGAGGCCTCCGCCGAGGTTCGTGAACGCGCTCGTGGAAGGCGTCCCCGGCGCGAGCCGCCAGTCGCCGCCGCCGAACGTCATCCGCCCGTCCTGCGCGCGGTCACCGTCCAGCGCGACCTCGACCGTCCCCCCGTGCGCGTTCGTGAAGAACAGCGCCGCGTTCCCCGGCGGCACCGCCCCGCCCGACCAGTTCCCCTCCACATCCCAGCTCCCGCTCACCGGCGCCGCCCAATCCTGCGCCAACGCAAAGGAACACGCGACAACCGAAACCGCCTTAACAACCCAATAAATACGCTTCATAACCTTCTCCTATGGTGAGGATTTTTACCACATAATACGTGCCAAAAAATATCATAAAGGGAGCATCCGTGTCAACACAAACAAGCGCAAATTCCGCCCCGATTCGCCGCATCCCTCATTTCCCCCTGCACCGCATGAGGAATGCGGCGAAGTCGGGCGTGAGGGGGGCGGAGAGGGCGAAGGGGAGCCCGTCGGGCAGGAGAATGGTCGCGCGCGCGGCGTGGAGGAAGTGGCGGGTGCAGCCGAGGACGGGACGCGCGCCATAGAGGATGTCGTTCACAACCGGGTGTCCGCCGAGTGCGAGCTGACAGCGTATCTGGTGCGTCACGCCTGTGCGGATGGAGACCTCCAGCAGGGTATAGCCGCCGATGCGTTCAACGGGCCGGTAGGCGGTCTTCGCGAAGAGCCGCCGACCGGGGGCGGCGAGCGAACGCGCGTCCACCATCTTGCCGCGCGACGACGGGTGGTGCGCCAGATGGTGCGCGAGCCTGGCGGGCGCGTCAACGCGCCCCTCGACGAGCGCAAGATAAATCTTGTCAACGGCCTGGGCGGCGAATTGCGCGCGCAGGAAAGCGAACATCGCGTCTGTCCGCGCGACCAGCACAAGGCCGGAGGTGCCGGTGTCGATGCGATGCAACGCGCCCGCCATCAGCGGCTGGTCACCGACGCCCGCGAGCTCGGGGTAACGCGCCACAAGGCCGTTCATCAACGTGCCGCGCTCGTGCCACGACAACGGATGCACGGGCTGCCCGGCAGGTTTGCTGACCGCGATCAGCCCGTTATCCTCGAACACGACCTCCGCCGCCAGCGACGGGTCCGGCTGGACACGGTTATCCCGCGCCTCGGCGAGCCGGATTACGGACACGACCTCACCGGCTTGCGCCTTCGCGCCTTTCAGGCACGCCGCACCGTTCAGGCGCACGTCGCCCAAGGCGACCGCCTCACGGCAGAACGCACGCGTGGAGGTCGGGAAACGTGCCGCCAGCACACGGTCAATGCGCTGCCCCGCCTCGGCGTGGTCAATCGCGAATGTGATATCCGTCAGCATTGCGTATTACCGTAGCACACTTTTGACAGGGTGAACAGGATTTTCCCTTGGGGTGACGCCTTCTGGCGGGGTCACTCATAGCGGAGGCAGTCGATGGGGTTGAGGCGGGAGGCGCGGAGGGCGGGGTAGAAGCCGAAGAACACGCCGACGAACGCGCTGAACCCGAACGAGATGACCACGGATGCGGGCGTGATGAAGATCGGCCAGTGGTTGATGTTGCCGACGGTGCGCGCGCCGGCCATGCCCAGCCCGATGCCGATTAGCCCGCCCATGGTGGAGAGCACCGCGGCCTCGGTCAGGAACTGCATGAGGATGGCCGCGGGCGATGCGCCGATGGCCATGCGCAGGCCAATCTCGCGCGTGCGCTCGGTCACGGACACGAGCATGATGTTCATGATGCCGATGCCGCCGACGAGCAGACTGATGGATGCGACGACCGCCATGAGGATGGTCATCATCTTGGAGATGCTGGTGGCCATGTCGGCGATCTCCACCATGTCCACGGCGGTGAAATCGTCGGGGGTGCCGGGGGCGAGGCGGTGGCGCTGGCGCAGAAGCGCGGTGAGCTGCCGCTTCGCCTCGGGTATCTGGTCGAGGGAGTAGAGACTGAAGAGCAGCTGGTCCACGTTGTTGAACGCGCCGCTCTTGAGGTTGCGCTTGACGGTCGTGAAGGGCGCGATGATGATGTCGTCCTGATCCATGCCCATGGAGTTGGTGCCTTTGCGCGACAGCACGCCCAGCACCCTGAAGGGGATGTTGCGGATGCGGAAGGTCTCGCCCACGGGGTCCTGGCCGTCGAAGAGGTTGTCCACGACCGTCTGCCCCACGACGCACACGCGCGTGGCGGAGCGCAGGTCGGCATCGGTGAAGGCCGCGCCGGCGGCGATGTCCCATTTCCGCAGGGGGAAGAACTCGGTGGTGACACCCTGCACTTGGGTGGACCAGTTGTTCTGCTGGAAGATGGCCTGCCCGCCGCTGCGCAGGAGCGGCGTGAAGGTCTTGATGAGCTCGGGGTAGTCGCGCCGCATAGCCTCGCCGTCCTCGAGCATGAGGGTCTGCTGCCCGCCCGCGCCGAGGCGGACGCCGCCCGTGTTCGCGCTGCCGGGGAACACGATGATGATGTTGTCGCCCATCGAGCTGATCTGCGCCTTCATGCTGATGGACGCGCCCTCGCCGATGGCCACCACCGCGATGACCGCCGCGATGCCCACGATGATGCCCAGCGCCGTCAGGAACGAGCGCACCTTGTTGCGGAACAGCGCCCGCATCGCGACCTTGAAAATCATGTAAACGTTCATGGGAGTTGTGAGTGTAGGGGTGTGGATGGATGAGGGCGGTCAATTGGCCGCCCGTGCATGTAGGGGCGGCCAATTGGCCGCCCGTGCAGGGTGTTCATAGCGGCGTCACCTCCAGTTCCGGCGGGGCGTCCGCCAGCAAGAGCTCCAGCATCCCCCCGCGACGGAGGTTGCCGATAATCAGGCGGCCGCAATGATTCATCACATATTCGTTGCACCATGCGGCGCGGCGCACGGATGGCGCGTCTGCATCTGCAAACGGCGAGATGAGCAGCAGCCGACCCTCATCCACGGCGGCGCGGATGGCGGGGGTCGAATCGGCCAATTGGCCGGCCTTCCCGATACCCCACGGTTTCACCCAGATCATCGGGTGCTTCGCCGCAAGGCAGGCGCGGAACACACGCCGCTCCATCGGGGAAAGGAAACCCGAGATGACGGTTTCCCCGCGCCGGAGGGGCAGGGGCGAGCAATTGCCTAGGACGGGCGAGCAATTGCTCGCCCCTACATCCCGCGAGGCCAGGAAGCCCAGCTTGGGGGATTGCATGAGCGCCGGGTTCCCGATACATTGCGGCTCGCCGCCTTGAACAGCCATTTCGTAGTTTTGCGGGTTTTCGCGGATGTAACGCCGCACGTTCGCGAGCGCGGCGTCATCGCGCACAATCACATCCCAATAATTGCGATGCCAGAGCGGGGCGGGGGCACGGGCGGGCAATTGCTCTGGACGGGTAGGCAATTGCCTACCCCTACGCGACACTGCGGATTTATATGCGCCGATGACATCGCCCAGCGTGGAGGCGCGTTGTTGCCCGGTCTGCGGCGCAAAGCGCAACAGGCCGTGGACATGGTTGGGCATCACCACAAACTCGTCCAACGCCACAGGGGGGAAGTGCTGCGGGATTTCCCGCCAGCAGTCGTCCGCGACGCGCCCGACATCATTCAGAAGCACCCGCCCCTTGACGATGGTGCCGAACACGCAACGCATCCCGTGCGCACACATCGTGACGAAATACCAGCCGGGCGTTGCGTAATCCCACCCTTTCAGGCGGATGCTCTGCCGGTTTGGCCACGACTCTTGTGCTGGGCTTTTCATTGCCGACACCCTGCCGTCAGTTAACGATTTTCCCGTCGCGCATGACGATCTTGCGCTTCGCGAACGCCGCCACGTCGTCCTCGTGCGTGACCAT
>Ga0082212_10011600_pt1 | contig 11171 bp, 9 predicted proteins | sample TergutNt197P3_FD_71548 | JGI IMG/M metagenome (GOLD analysis project Ga0082212, IMG submission 71548) | Neocapritermes taracua P3 segment gut microbial communities from Petit-Saut dam, French Guiana - Nt197 P3 | ecosystem: Host-associated > Arthropoda: Insects > Digestive system > Gut ... | reverse complement strand
CACTGCAGGTACCTCGACACAACACCCCTCGGGCAGGCCGTCAATAAGGCCGAAATTTCGCACATTACCGTTGAACTCAAAAAGCGTGTGATCCCCGAACACCGCGTTAAAGATATACGCTGCGTATTCGCTTCCCCGTTCAAGATCCGTCTCTTTTTCATTGAGCCACCGCAGTATTTCATCCCGCCAGGTGTCTTCCCTTTGGAAATATTCGTTTAAGATATACGCATGACCGCCAGGATTCCAGCCCGTGCCGTGGGTGCAGTACTTTTCGATTTCCTCGGGTGTTTTGCGAAACCAGGGGTTGTACTCCGAGTTGTGACCCGACGATTCGGTGGGGAAATACCCCAGGTGTTTGAACATTTCACAGCGCACAATTTCTTCACCGTAAACATCGGGCTTCTGTACCGCCCGGGTAATATCCGGATAGGCGTCCTTGCCGTTGTGCAAAAACTTTAAATAAAACGCCTGATGGTTTATTCCCGCACAGAGGTAAGAAATATTTTCATAATCCGCGCCTATCCAGCGGGCAAGCATTTGGGCTGTTCCCTGTACGCTGTGGCACAGGCCGGTCACTCTAAGGTTTGTTTCACTTTGCAGATAACGGCAGAGCATCGCCATGGGGTTTGTGTAATTAAGAACAATGGCATCGGGGCAGAGTCTTTCGATATCCCTGCAAATATCAAGCATGGCAGGGGCGGTACGCAAAAACCTGAAAATGCCGGATGGCCCCCGGGTATCGCCAACGCAGATGTCCACACCGTACTTTTTGGGGATTTCAATATCGGTACGGAAAACGGACGGCCCTCCGGATAAAATGGTGATAACAACACCGTCCGCCCCCCGAAGCGCATCTTCGCGGTTTAAAGTAGCGGTAACAACGGCCCGGTAAGAATCGGCGGCCTTGCCGGCGGCAATAATTTTTTCGCAGGCCCTGCGGCTAAAATCAAGCCGTTGGGGATCAATATCCATTAACGCAAGTTCGATTTCCATAAAGGCGGGGAATGTGAGAATATCCCTTACAAGATCACGGGTAAATTCAAAACTGCCCGCACCGATAAATGCTATTTTTTTCATATTATTTCAGCCTACTTCATCCCGGTAATTGCAATTCCCCTGATAAATTGTTTCTGGAATACAAAGAACACGACCGCAACCGGCAGCATAACCAACGCGGCCGCCGCCATTATGGCGCCAATATCGGTGGTGCGCTGTGTTGAAAAGAACGAGATTGCCAGGGAAAGAGTCATATTCCCGATCTTGTTTAGGTAAAGCAGCGGAAGCATATATTCGTTCCAGAAAAGTAAAAATGTAAAAATCGTTAGCGCACCGATGGCTGGACGTATCAGGGGGATGATTATACGGAAGTAAATGTAAAAAGGTCCCGCCCCGTCAATTATCGCCGCCTCGCAAAGGCTGTTCGGAATGTCCTCGATGAACTGTCTGCACAAAAAGATACCGAAACCGCCGACCATTCCCGGAAGCACCAGGGCCGGCAATTTATCGTAAAGACCGAGTTTGTTGATCAGCAAAAACGACGGTACCATTGTGGTTTGGGGCGGCACCATCATTGTTGCCAGAATGAACCAGAAAATTATATTTTTGAAACGGAATTCGAATTTTGCAAATACAAACCCCACTATCGAACTGGTAAACAGTACAATTGTTGTTGCCGTCACAGTTACCAACACGCTGTTAAAGAACCAGCGCAGCATCGGAACAGTCTGGAAAACCCTGAAATAATTCCGCAGAGTCCAGACCTGGGGCAGAATGGTATTGGCCCTGGAAATTTCAACTTGCAGTTTAAATGAAAGCAACAGCATCCAAATAAACGGAATCAGCATGAGGAAGGCAAAAACCGATAAAAAAACAATAATAATAACCCGCCGCATCAGTGGTACTCCCAGTCAATCCGGTTGAGCCGCCGCTGTACAATTGTTATCAATAATATTAACAAAAACAGGGTTACCGAAATTGTCGATGCGTACCCCATATCCCTTGCTTTAAAGCCCGAATAATAAATATAAGTCGTTAACACCTGGCCTGCCCTACCCGGACCGCCTTCTCTCGCAATAATTTCAAACTGGGCAAACATCTGAAAATGGGAAATAAGGGTCATTATAGAAACAAACGAAAAAGTACGCCCCAAAAGCGGCACGGTGATTCTGAAAAACCTGCGGAAAGGCCCCGCACCGTCTATATCCGCGGCTTCGTAAAAATCTTTCGGGATACCTTCCATGCCGGCGGTGAACAGTACGGTGTTGTATCCGATATCCACCCAGATGGTAAACAGAATAAGCGCCGGCATGATCCACAAGGGGCTGCCCACCCAGTTAATCGGATTCCCCCCCAATTCCGTAACAACCCTGTTGAACAGCCCGCCCCTTGTCGGGAAGAGGCTGCGTGACCAAACAACCGCGGAATTAGCAATTGGCGCAACGCAGGGCAGGAATATTGCGGCTAACACAATATTCCTTAAAACCCTGCGTTTTATACCGGAAATAAAATAAGCAAGAACCAATGTCAACGCAATGTTGATAACAACTGTTACAAGCACAAATACAAGGGTATTGCGAAGAGACATTAAGTACACTGAATCGTTGAGCAACCGCTTGTAGTTACCGAGCCCCAGGAAAATATTTACTGACCTTAGAGGATTGTAATCAAACAGGGAGAAATAAAAACTCCCCAGAATTGGAATTACAATGAACAAGGTCAGCAGTGCAAGCGCCGGTATTAATACAATCGCTACAAAGCGGTTGTTTTTCAAGGCAATTCCTTTTTAGAGCCTGAGGTCGGTGTTAAGCTGGTTCTCCAGTGTTGCCAGAGCGTCCGCAACCGAACCGCCCCTTTCGCAAAGGGACACAAAGGTATTGCGCAGCGATATTTTCAGTACGTCGGTATTGAAGGGCCCGATAAACCTGCCGTATTGCAAAATGTCTAGTAAGGGTTCCGAATAGGGCAGCTGTTTAACAAACTCCGGATTCGCCACAACGGATTTTCGGGGCGGAAGCTGGGCACAGTTAATGTTGTGCTGCATCAGGTTTTCCGCCTGAAGGAAGAATCTTGCATACTTCCACGCGGCTTCGGAGACTTTGGAATCCTTGGGCACGCACATACTCCAGCCGGTCTCGGCGGGGAAAGCCTTGATATTCCCGTAGAACGGGAACTTGACGTAATCAAAATCCACGCCGTAGTGTTTGTCGTATTCTTCTTCCAGCATGGCGATAACCCAGGGCCCCCTCGGCACGATCATGGCGTTGTTCTGCCCGAGGAAGTGGGCGCCGTCAATTTCTTCGCCCTGCGCGCTGGTGGCCGAATCGGTATTTGTCAAACGATCCACAACAACGTAATTGAGCAGAGTCTGCAGAGCTTCCCTGGCTTCGGGCGTTGTCAATTTGAACCGGCCGTTTACCCAATACTCCCCGCCCTTGGAAAGTATCATGGACAGGAAGGTTGTGGTGAGGGTATCGTCGGTGGTGAAATCCAGGCCGCGCATGTCAAATATATCACCCCTGCGAACGGTGGTTCTGCGGGCCACGTTGATAATCTCATCCCAGGTTACCGGGTAGGGAATCCCGAGTTTCTGAAATTCCGGTTTGTTAACCAGCATCGCGCCGTATTCGTTGTTAAATTCCACAGGCACGCCGAAGTACTTTCCGTCTTTTTGGAAAGCGCCCAACACCGGTTCGTAGCAGTCGTTTAAGAGATCGGCAATTAAATCGTCCGGTACCTGGCTGAGCGCCCCGGAAGCGGCAAAGTCAAGACCCCATCCGCCCCAAATCTCGTACAGGTCGGCACCCGAGCCGCCCGACATCAGTGAGGTTTGGATTTTCGCCTCGAAATCGTCGTAGGGAAAGAAAGTGGCGACAACTTCGATCTCCGATTGCGAAGCGTTGAATTTGGCGATCATTTCCCGGTGGGAATTATTCCAGGCCTCGTTTACATGGCCCCAGAATTCCACCCTGATCTTTCCGTCTGACTTGCCTTTGCAAGTCATAAACATCGACAGCGCCATTGCCACTACAATGAACGCGACAAGTACTTTTTTCATCCCGAATTCCTCCTAATTTAGCTTGGTTAACGGTAAAACAATTAACTTTGTACAGTATAAGGGGCAAATTCAGGCGCCGTCAACATAATTTTTGGGCGGATTTTTCGCTCCGCCATCTATCCTGACAAAATATCGCAATATGTTACCTGGCAAACATCATGCCTCAAGGGTATTGATTGCCATAATGAGAGATCGGGCCAAATGAAACGCGCATTTCCAGGGCGTTCCTTTATCGGATACTTTTACATCTCCATCCGGGTGCAGACGTTCATACCACTCGCCAAACTCGGGATCATAGAATTTTGCCGTGCAAAAGTTCCACTGGTTTTCAAACATTTCAAGATGCTTCTGTTCATTTGATAATGAAAACGCTTTTGCAAAAGCGCAGAGCGCTTCGGAATTCACCCACCACACTTTGTCATCCCATAGGGAATTTGTCTCCCTATGCCAGTCAAGGGGCTGCGGTTCCCCTCCTTCGGCATCGAGGTAGGAGTATATCCCGCCGTTGATCCTGTCCATACTAACTTCATAAGTCCAATCAACAATCTGCAAACCTCTTTCCTGCATTTGACGGTTATCACGGATACCACCCGCTTCCATTAAAAACCATGCGGACTCTAAAGAATGACCGGGGTTGATAAATCTACCCTCACCTTCCAAAAGGATTTTATTGTCTCGTGTAACTGCTTCAAAAACAAGGCGATATTCATCCCGTGCGAACCAATTCATTATTTTTGACGCGCACTCATCAATCAGACGTTCCGTATACTTAATACCCAGAACAGGAGTCGCTATACAGGCGACATTAAGCGCTGTCAAATACATATCGTTCCAAATAAATACAGGACTCCATGTATTTTCATAAATATCTTTAAACTCAGGATCCATTGTATTTTTTTCAAGAGCATCATATGTCGCACGCAGTATTTGCATTCCTTTCTCGTCTTTCATATCTGTCGCAAGCATATATTCGGCAAGTCCCTGCGCCATGTGGTAGTCAGAATAAATAGACGTGGTGGAAACAAGCGGCGTTCCCGCCCTGTCCAGCTTAAAATGCCAACGTCCTTCTCCGGCGTAAGCGTGCTTTAACAAAAAATCATAACCCCATTGGGCATGCTCCAACCAGGCGGAACAGCGTTCGATTTTGTTAAAAAGTTTTGAATATACATAAAGTTGGCGTCCCTGAAACCAGATATATTTTGAATCATCGGTCAAACACCCTTCGCGGTTAAAGCATGTCAGATAGCCGCCATATGTCCGATCTAAACATCTGTTTTCCCAAAACGGCATTATGTCAAAAAGCAGATGATCTCTAAGAGCTTTTGCGTATATTTCAGGTTTTTCATTATTCGTTACACTTATTATTTTTTTATTCCTTTACAGAACCTGCCAAAAGACCCGCTATCAGATATTTTTGCCCGAATAAATACAAAAAGATAACCGGTATTGTCGCAATTGTAAGACCGGCCATTATAACCGGAACATTCAGGCTAAACCTGGATTTAAAAATAGTAATGCCAACTATTAGTGTGCGAAGCTCTTCTCTTTGCAGAAAAACAAGTGCGATAAGCAGCTCGTTCCAGGCCCAAACCGCATTTACCAGAAGTGCTGTGAACATAACGGGAGCGGACAATGGCAGTATGACATGGAATATGACACGCAACGGGCTTGCCCCGTCCACTCTGGCTGCTTCCAAAAGCGCGTTTGGCAGCGTGATAAAATAGTTTCTCATCAGATAAATCGTAAGCGGCAGCATTATACCAATATATAGAATAATCACCGACCAGCTGTTATTAATTAAATTGATAGAACTCATTATTTTGAATTGCGGAATAAGCATGATCACCGGCGGTATCGACATAAGCGGAATGATCATACTGAAAATATTGCGACGACCTTTAAATTTCATCTTCGCAAAAGCAAAAGCCGCAAAAAGTGCTATGACAGAAGTTATTAAGCAGGATGCAGATGTTATAAAAACACTGTTTATAAACCAGAGAGGAAAATTTTTTCCATGAAAGGCATCAATGAACGGTTGAAAGGTAAAATTTTTTGGAATTCCCAGAATATTGACAATAAACTCGTCTTTCATTTTAAAAGAATTTATGACCATAAAATAGACCGGAAATAAAATGACAACACACATTGCGATCATAAAAAATTGCATAATTGCGCGTGACCATAACTTTGTACCGGTACTAATCATTGATCTCCTCCACCTTATTACGCAGGAAGCTCTCGAAAAAAATGACAACAACGGCTACCAGAAGAAGAAATACACTTGCAGAACTGGCAATAAACATATTCGAACTTGAAAACGCCTTTCGGTAAATATAAAAATCCAGTACGTAAGTCATGTTGGCCGGTCCGCCTCCGGTAATTACGTATATATAGTCAAAGACCCAACTCAAAATATTAAGAATGCTGATAACTACAAAAAACTCTATTACTGAAGCGAGCTGAGGAATGGATATCTTAAACAGCTTTTGCCACCAGTTTGCCCCGTCGATACTGGCGGATTCGTATAAAGATTCGTCTATTGAACACATGCGTGAAAGAAAGACGACAACTCCCAGCCCTGTCTGTTTCCATAAGATAACAAACAATACACTCCATATTGCTATATTCCGGTTTCCCAGCCAGTCAAGCGCAAAAGAATTCAGCCCAAAGGCAATCAGTATTTGGTTTAATACGCCTTTAAGCTGAAGAATGTATGAAAAAACGACACCCACCACCGGAATAGCCAGAATAAACGGAAAGAAAACAACGGATTGATAAAAAGAGGCAAATCGAATTTTTTCAAACAACATTGCAGAGATAAAAATAGAAAGAATCGTCATGATCGGAACCGATAAAAGCAGCAGCATACTGTTTTTGAAAGAAATCCAGAACAGTTTGTCATTGAAAAGAAGCCGATAATTCAGTGTCCCGACAAAGCCTGTTTTGGCCGTACTCCCGGAGAAACCCGAGAAACTCCGTATGATAACATCTATGATGGGGTAGATAAAAACAAAAAGAACAACGATCAATGCGGGAGTAATATACAAATATGGCAGAAACTTTTTTTCAAATTGATTGTTCATGTGTTATTCCAAAACTACCCCGCTCTTCACGGCGAGGTAGTTTGAGATGTCCTGCTACATGACCATTCAATTAGAATTTATCGAATGCGGCAACCTGTTCCGGTGCCGTTGTTCTCCAACTGTCCAACGCCTCGTCAAGATGTTTTGCCGCCTCATTTGCTGTCGCGGTACCGCCGAATATCTGCTGAATAGCCGGGATCACCCCGATTCTCTCATATTCGAAAGGATACATATACTGCATCCAGTAAAGCGGCTTTTCGGATTTCCAATTTTCTACCGTTTTGTCGACTTCGGTGGTAAGCCATTCCGATTTAAAGCGTTTGTCAGGTGTTACAACCGCGGCCTTGTCATAAATCAGTTTCATTACTTTCTCGGTATGAAGGTACTTTAAGAATTCCACGGCTTTTTCGGGTACCTTACAATCCTTCGTTATGGTGAAGACCTGTACGGGTATACCGACCGAATATGCAAGCTTACCGGTGCCAAAAGAGGGCGGCGGCATAATGCCTACTACATCAGCACCCATTTCTCTTTCACATGATGCGGATAAGGATTGCGGGTGTATGGTCATTGCCACCCTTTCTGCGGCAAAAAGATCCTGCCCCTGATAGAGGTCAAGCGACAAAACGTCTTCGTTTACAAAGCCCTTTTGTTTTAATTCCTCCATCCTTACCAGCCATTCTATATTTTTCGGATCGCCGGCCTTTGTCTCACCTTTTAGCATTTTAAGAAGGTCATCATTTGAGTCCCAGTTTTGCTGACCAAAATAACTGACAAGCCAGCCGCCCAGATATTCGTCTTTGGCCCCAAACCCAATCGGCATATAACCCCTATTCTTCAGCCTTTGGCAGACGTCAATGAATTCGTTCCAGATTTTTGGCGGATTGTTAGGGTCAGCCCCAACTTCGGCGAACATTTTTTTATTGTAGACAAAAACATTCCCAAGTTGGTAATAGGGCCAGCCCCATTGTTTGCCATTCCAATAGGTTTCCGCAGCCTGATCCGGCGGCAACTGATCCAGTTCTGACCGGGGCATATAATCTGAAAGAGGCAGACAATTACCGAGCCATACGTCTTCAAGTGCCTGAGTGCCTCCCCAGAAGAATTGAATATCCGGCGCTCTTCCCGCCTGTGCCGCCACGCGGAAAGCGGTATAAAGAGATTCGCTTTCCTGAAGCACCAAATTAACTCTTAACCCGTTATCTTCGGCGTTGAACATGGCGGCGATTTCATCCATAGCGATCTGTAGACCGGGGGCTTCCTGTTCGCCCCACCACCAAACTGTAAGTATCGTATCCCCCTGTGCTTTTTGACCTGATTTTGAACAGGCAAAAAGTACCAAAGATAAAATAATGACGCAAACAAGAATATTCATGGTTTTTTTGTTCATAATAATACCTCCATGTTTCTTTTAAAGAAATTTATCCCGGTCTTTCCTATATGTCAAGCGAAATTCTTTTGCTTGTTGTCGAACAGACGTATTTGCTGTATAACGAACTATGCTGATAAATCCCCTGAAAACAACGATTGAAAAGAACAGAGGCGGTCAAAGAGCCGGCCTGTATGCGGTTTGCAGCGCAAACGAACTGGTTTTGCGTGCCGCCATCCGCCATGCCGTTAAGGGCAGCTATCCGCTTATAATGGAAAGCACCTCGAATCAGGTAAACCAGGAAGGGGGGTATACGGGGATGAGGCCCGGGGAATTCATGGCCCGGGTGGAAAAAATCGCACGGGAAGAGGGTATAACCCCGGAGCATCTTATTACGGGGGGGGATCATCTGGGGCCCCTGCCCTGGGCGCGTGAACCGGAAGGACCCGCCATGGAAAAAGCGGAGGAGATGGTGCGGGCCTACACCCTGGCCGGCTACACAAAAATTCACCTGGATACAAGCATGAAGCTCGCCGACGATCCGGCGGGGCCGCTGGATGTAAGGGTTTGCGCCCGTCGCGGGGCGTTTCTGGCAAAAGCCGTGTATAAAAGTTTTTCACAAATGCCGGACCCGGTACGGCGCCCCGTGCTTGTTATCGGCAGTGAAGTCCCTATCCCCGGGGGGCAGCAAAACGAGGGTACGGAAAATGAAAATAATGTCGCCCCCACCGATGCCGGCGATTTTCTTCAGCAGGTTTCGGTTTTTAGGGAGGAGTTTGAAAAAGAGGGGCTTGATTTTAACGATGTGGCTGCCTTTGTCGTTCAGCCGGGAGTGGAATTCGGGGACGACATTGTCCACTTTTACGATCCCGAAAAGGCCAAATCTTTGACTGCGGCGTTGAAAACAGTGCCGGGCCTTGTTTTTGAAGGCCATTCCACCGATTACCAGGGGCCGGAAAACCTTGCCAACCTGGTCAGGGACGGTGTGGCCGTCCTTAAAGTCGGGCCCGCCCTCACCTTTGCCCTGCGGGAAGGGCTTCTTCTGCTGGAAGTGGTTGAAAAAACCTTAATTCCGGCCGCTTCCCGGTCAAATTTAAAGAAAACTTTGCTTGAAGAGATGGATTTAAATAAAATTTACTGGGAAAAATACTATTCGGGGGATCATGAGGAGATCGAATATAAAAAACTGTTCAGCTATTCGGATCGCTGCCGTTACTATCTACCGGCAAAAAAGGTACAGGATGCCGTGGAAACGCTTCTGGGTAATATACCTCAAATCCCCCCCGCACTTATGAGTCAGTTTTTCCCGGCCCAATACCGCAAATACATGGCCGGCAAACTGCAAAACGATCCCGTTTCACTTCTCTGCGACCGCATCGGTGATGTCTGCGCCGATTACGCCTGTGCCTGCGGATATTTACCAAATTAAAGCTGTGTAGTAGTTTAATTTATCATGCGTTATTACAGCACAAGAAACAAAAACGAACCGGTAAATTTCGCTACCGCCACCCTTGCCGGGCTGGCCCCGGACGGAGGGCTTTTTGTTCCGGAAGAAATACCTCAATACCCCCGGGCGGTACTGTCCTCGCTGGGGACAATGGATTACCGTGACATCGCCCTTGAAACGGTAAAACCCTACGTTCAGGGCGAAATCCCCGATACCGTATTGGAAGATATTGTTCAATCGGCCTATCCCTTTACCGCACCTCTTGTAGGAGTGGCTCGAACCGGTGGTTCGGACCGTTTTACACTGGAACTTTTTCACGGGCCGACGGCGGCCTTTAAGGATTTCGGGGCGCGGTTTATGGCGCGGGCGTTTGCATACCTTCGCCGGAACGAAGAAAAGCCCCTGCGGATTATCGTGGCCACTTCCGGCGACACCGGCGGCGCGGTGGCGGACGGCTTTTTTGAAGTGCCGGGCATTGCCGTTACCGTTCTGTACCCAAAGGGAAGGGTATCGCCGTTGCAGGAGAAGCAGATCGCCGGCCTTGGCGGGAATATTTCCGCCCTGGCGGTTGAAGGCAGCTTTGACGACTGCCAGCGGCTGGCAAAGGCCGCCCTCGCCGATGAAGGCCTCAAAAGGAAAACCGTTCTTTCATCGGCGAACTCGATTAACATCAGCAGGCTTATTCCCCAGGCGGTTTATTACTCCGCCGCCGCAGGCAGGGCATTTGCCGGAAAAACCGATCCCGACGGCGAGGCAACTCCAAGGGTAAAAACCGGCACCGCTCCCCACTCCCCACTCCCCACTCCCCATGCACCTATCTCCCTCTGTGTTCCCTCCGGCAATTTCGGCAACCTTACCGCCGGACTCTACGCGATGAAAATGGGCGCGCCGATTGACAGGTTTATCGCCGCAACCAACATCAACAAAACAGTTCCGGATTTTCTTGCATCAGGCGAGTACCAGGCAAGAATATCACAGGCCACCATTTCCAATGCAATGGATGTGGGTGCGCCCAGCAACTTCGAACGCATGGCCGCGCATTTTTCCTGGGAGGAGATGAAGCGGATCATCCTGGGCGTTTCCGTTTCGGACGAGGAAACACGAAAAACAATCGTCAGGGTGCATGACGAAGCCGGTTATTTTCTTGATCCCCACAGCGCCGTCGGTTGGACAGGCGTTGACAAACTTTTAGCGGAAAATAAAATTAAGAGCCTTTAG
>Ga0082212_10011599_pt1 | contig 11171 bp, 13 predicted proteins | sample TergutNt197P3_FD_71548 | JGI IMG/M metagenome (GOLD analysis project Ga0082212, IMG submission 71548) | Neocapritermes taracua P3 segment gut microbial communities from Petit-Saut dam, French Guiana - Nt197 P3 | ecosystem: Host-associated > Arthropoda: Insects > Digestive system > Gut ... | reverse complement strand
AGGAGTTTAGCGGCTTTGGCAAAGTTCGTGAACCTGCCGGTGTCTTCGCACCATTTGAAGTTGTGCGGAATGGAGATTTCCCGATTGATTTTGAGTCTCGGCGACCAGAACTCGTCGTCGAAATGGACGTTGGTAAAGGGCACCGCCTGAAATTGCTGCTGCCCCTGGGCGAATGTGGGGATACAAACGAGAAAAGCAAGGACGAAGGAAAGGATTCGCATGAGCGTTTGGAGGGAGCGTGAAACGTTAGGGTCATTTTAGAGTATTGTGCAGTAAACGTCAACGTGCAAACGATGGAATGTGTTGGGTGCGTTCAACACGGACGGTGGTCAATCCGCTCCAAGGGCAACACAATTTTTATGTACCCGGCGCAATAGTTCATCGATTGCAACGGGTGCTCTTGCCGTTTTCTGTTTTTTCCTAGAATCTGGGACTACGGCTATCGTCTACGTCCCCGGCTCCTTCTCCAACTCTTCGATTTGCGAGAGGGCATCGAGCACTTCTTACGAACGAGTGCGGATCGCCGAAGGGGGAAAGTAACGGATTGACCAAAACACCGTTTTGTAGTACGATTCACACAATGGTCAACAAAATGATCAAACGTGTTTATGTGGACACGTCCGTTGTTGGTGGAACCTTCGATAAAGAATTCGGCAAGCAGACGGAGCCGTTTTGGAATGCCGTTCGAAGCGAAAAAATAACTGTCCTTGTGTCGGACATTCTTCGCGGCGAACTACAAAGTGCCCCAAGCCATGTGACCGAGTTCTTTAAGGACGTTCTGAAACTTCACGTCGAACATGTCGAATTGACACAGGAAGCCGATGACTTGGCGGGAACCTACCTTGCCGAAAAGGTCGTTGGTACGTCAAGTCTGGATGATGCACGGCATATTGCCATTGCAACCGTGTGTCATGCCGATGCGTTGGTAAGTTGGAATTTTAAGCATATTGTGAATATCACTCGAATCAGAGGATACAATTCGGTCAATTTCCGACTCGGTTATCCCATGATTGAAATCAGGACACCACCGGAGGTGATGGATTATGAGTAGTATAAATTTCAGTGTTATCGAAGGATTCAGTGCCGTACAGATGAAGTACGACTTGCAAGAGCAGTTTCAGCGAAAGACTGCCGGAATGGATTTCAGAGAATTGCGGCGTTTCCTCGACGAAACGCTCGATTCACCGCAAAAGCCCACAGAGCCGCAATCGTTAGATTGCGAGTCAAACAGCGCAATCTAACGATTGCGGCTCTGTTAACTTACTCTTTCCCCAACTCTTCGATTTGCGATAAGGCATCGATCACTTCTTGCGAACGAGTGCGGATCGCCGCATTGCCCGACTTGAGACCCTCATTACGCAATAACTCCAATAACGCAACGCCGAAGGTGGAGAATCGTGCTTTTCCGATGCGCGGGCCTTGGAGGGGACTTTGGACTTGGACGTTTTCACGGTGCCATTCGACCTCTTCAAGAATCGTCGGGAATAAACCTAACAACGGTGGTTGAGATTGTCCTTCCCCTCGTGATGTTGCCCTCATTCGGAAATTTTGCGGCGGCACAAAATCGCGAAAATATAATTGGAATCCGATCGCATCATTGTTCCGAATCGCCTCCCGAAGAAATTGCATTGCCATATCGTCGTCCAAATGTCGTCGCATAGGATCCCAAACCGTATAGACGAACGTTTGCTCGTCCTTATTTCCTTTGGTTAATTTCTCGATGAAAATCGGTAGCGAGTCCTTGATAGGAATGTAAACACTGCCGGCGGAGAATGCGTTGCTCACCGCCACCTTGAATTTTTCGACAGGATCATTGCTTCCGTTGCGTACAAACCTAAAATCCACCCCCTTTACGGCATTGACGATGGCTTCGGTTGCCTCTTTTCCGCGACCGTTGGCACCGAACAAGGTAAAGGCACGAATCGCTTCGGTGCGGATCGTCGGATCGAGTTCCGTCTGCAACAGTTCCTGCCACTGCTCGAACGTCTGCCCCTGCACGAGCAATCGCCCGGCGGTCGATTGCCTATCAATCCGTTTTATCCTTTATCAAACTGGAAATCCGCTGGAACGTAAAGCAGTCGGGCACAGGAACTGCACACCATCGGTTTTTTGGCAAGAATGAGTGCCAGCGAGTTGACCGGTATTTGATGATTGCAACCGCCGCAATACTTTTGCCCTTCCACAACTGCCAAGGCATTAGGACCGCCGACACTGCGGATCAACCGGTCATAGACATCCCGAAAATCCTTCGTCATTTTTGCTTCTTCGGTTTTCAGTTGCTCGCTGTAATCGGCAATTTCCGATTCGATATGCGGTTTATCCGAGAAAAATTTTTGCTTCGTTGTTTCGTAAAGTTCTTGGGCTTTTTTGATTTCGGCTTCAACCGGCGGGAATTTTTTGGTGAATTGGTCCGCCTTTTCCATGGCTTCGAGTGCCGCATCGTCCAACGCCCCCCGCGATGCCTCGTCCGCTTGAATCTGTATTTGCAGTGCTTGGTATTCCTTGTTCGTTTTTGCCTCCTGCAACTGCAATTTTCGTTTGGCGATTGCCTGATCGTGAGCGGCAACCTCCTGTTCCTTACTTTTTGCGTCGGCAACCAACGTATGGTGTTCCGATTTCAATTGCGCGAGTTTTGCCGTCATTTTTTGGATGTTCCCCTCCTGGGTTTTGAGCAGCACAGGACCTCGCCGCAACCGACCTTCAAGATCGTCAAGCCGAGTTTGAATAATGTGAACCTGTTCTAATACGTCTCGAATTCCGCCGGTATCTGCCATAATTCCAATAAAACGCCCTTGTCTTCGCAAAAACGACGATGCCATTGTACCACGTTCAAAACGTGAAGCAAGAGGATGAGCGTAACCCCGGCGGTCATCAGAGGCAACCAATTTTTATCGTCCTTGACGTAATTCCAAATGCAACGTACTCCCACGACGGCGAGGATGGTTGCGATTGCATAAGATCCAAAACCGATGAGCGAAGACTGACTGCTAACGGCAACCGGACTTATTGCCTTGACAGATTTACCTGTTGCAAGGCGGATTGCACAACTGGAAAATTTTTTTCGATTGAGTACAATTAACCGCCGATGCGGAACTATCTTTGCCTTTCCATTGACGGGTTGCAGAGCGGAATGATCGGGGCTTATGGAAACACTTGGATTCAAACGCCGACGCTCGATTCGCTCGCATGTCAGTCGGCACTATTCGACCGATTCTATACGTCTTCAATGGATTTGCCGGCAACGTTCACCGAACTCTGGCAGTCATTGCCGGATTGCCGTAAAATTTTGCTCACGGACGATACCGATGTGTTTCTACACGAGAAAGCCTGTTTGTTCGAGGAAAAACACCGATTGGGTCAACCGGTGGGCTTGCGCCCCCCGCTCATTTTTGAGGGGACACAGTTTTATCGGGGGATGGCAACGGTTGCCGATCTGTTGCGAAACCGAACCGGTAAATCGTTTTTACTTTGGGCACATTTTGAAGGTTTTCGCGGGCATTGGGACTTCCCCCTTTCGTATCGACAGCGGTATCAAATTGACGAGGACCCTTCTCCTTATCCTGATGTTGCTCTCCCGGAAATTTTCGGTAACAGCATTGATCCCGACGTGAAGCAGTCGATCGCGGAAGCCTATTCCGGCGGCGTTGCCGTGTTGGACGAAACTCTCGCAGGATTGCTTGCGTTTTTACAAGAAAATGGACTCGACGAAAATACAGTGTTGCTGTTTATGTCGGTTCGCGGTTTTTCGCTCGGCGAACACAACCGCATCGGCAGCAACGGCGACCTATACGGCGAAAATGTACATTTGCCGTTGTTAATTCGGTTTCCCGATGGTGCATTTGCCGGTTTTCGCAGTCAAACGTTACTGCAACCGACCGATGTTTTTGATCTCTTGACCAAAAATGATTTACCGGAAGAACCTGCCGAAGTGCATTCGTCTCTCCGCATCGGCAAGGAAGTGATTGTTACGCCGGACTGGTTCGTATATCGAAAACCTACCGGCGATGAGTTGTACGTCAAGCCAGATGACCGCTGGGAGGCAAACGATGTTGCCGACCGATGTCCGCACATACTTGAGCAATTTTAACCGAGCCCCCCGCGGTTGAAACCGGCTGTCGTTGATACTGCACCCCGGACAGATTTTATGGCATTTTTGGGAAAATTTACCAAACCGTTCATGGGATGGTGTGATAATTTTACCTTTTTTGTCGCATTTTGTCTTGCTTTTACCATAAACATGGTGTACAATAGTAGTACCTAGCCTGAAAGGAGGTGCACTGTGCTGTCTAATCTTTTTCTTTACAAAAAAGACCTTGACGAAACAAAGGGGACGAAGGATTATCCGCTCGCCCTGATTGCGTATAGTTCACTCAATTTTTTGGTGTGGTGGTACATCATAATTCCCGTTCTCTTTGTTCTCCTTGTTGTCGGTGTTGTTTGTTGGATTGGGCTTACTGACCTTTTCACGGGCAACCTGACGATGCCGGCATTTTTGGCTATCGCCTGCCTCGCCGGGATACTACGAGGACTTTTCAAAAAGCCCTCATAATCATTTTTTCCGCTGTTCGGTTAGCCGTTTTTGGTATTCCAATGCTATGCCGATACCGAACAGGCAAACGAAAACCACCAAAGCGGTTAATGGAACCCGCCACAAGGACGGAATCCATATCGCCACAATAATTCCCATTGGAATCGCCATAAATGATACGGCGATTGACCTGTAAAACCACTTTTTCATGATCTCTCCCTTGTAATCAGTGCCTTCAATCCGAGCCAGTCTGACCGTTTGAACGACTTGACCGGTTTTGCCTTCGCTTCCAGGAACGGGTGAACCTTGTCCGGCGTAATCAGGAACTTCTCCTTCATAACATGTGTGTTATGAACGAAGCAGATGAGCAGAGAGAATAAGTCCCAGTCATGGGTCATTCGCCCCCTTGCCATCTGCTCCAGTTCCCGGAGCGTGAAACCAGCAGGATTTACCCCGCAGATTCCTGCGTACTTCCAGAGGAGCCGAACTGTCCATCCAGTTGTTCCGCTAGTTTCTGCGATTCCTGTTTGCCGAACGTCTCCCACCGGTTACGCTCGCAACTCCGCAAAATGACTCCGCTATCCTGCGGGAAAACCAAAAATTCCTCTTGCCTTGTTTGGCTTTTTTCTTTATCCTTTCGACAATGAAAACGGTGTCCCCCTTCCTACTGTTGGTATGTCTCTTCCTGACCGGTTGTGCGACCATCCAGAACATGTTCCAACGCAAGGACACTCCGCCTCCGCCGCCGGGCTGGACAAGTACCCCTACGCTCGAACAAATTACGTCAGTAATCAACCGGAATAGTCTGTTGATACGGAACTTCACATCCGAAAATGCCTCCATTCATGTGCCGGGCGTGGCGTTTCCGCTCCATTCGCGATTGATGTTTGATCGCCCCAAACGGTTACGGATACAGGGTTCCGCTTCCAGTGTGAGCGGACGGGAATTTGACTTCGGCAGCAATGATCAACTCTTTTGGCTTTGGACGAAAAGGAATTCATTGAAGGAAACGTGGTATTGCCGACACGATCAGTATGCGATTTCGCCGGTGCGGTCTATGATACCGATTGATCCCGATTGGCTCATCGAAGCCCTCGGAATCGTGGAATTCAAACCGACAGATCAACATTATGGTCCCACCCGATTGGACGACGGAAATTGGGAAATCGTGTCGCATAGCCAAACGTCTTCAGGACAATATACCAAGCGGACGGTGGTTGATTCCAAAAGCGGCGGGATCGTTCGGCAGGAATTGTACACGCCGCAGAACGAATTGGTCGCCTCGGCAGAGGCAAAGGACTTGCGGTATGACCCGGGAACCGGTATCCGTTATGCGAAACGGGTCGAGGTGCGGTGTCAAGGAATGGACGGCTCAATGATCCTCGATTTGGGTTCTCCATCGTTCAACAGTTCGGCATCGTTGTCTTCGACGCAATTTATGATGCCGACGTATGAAGGATTTCGAGCGGTGGACCTGTGTGGTCCCGAAATTTTGCAGCGCAGCGGAATGGTCATGCCGCCGCAAACGCCGCAGACACCAATGACGAACGTTCCCGAAGCCAGTATTCAGACGGTCATTCGGTAGCCGGAATCGCAGATTACATCGCTACGAACTCCGCTTCCTCTTCGTACTCGTAACTTTCTTCACGGCGAGGAACAATCACTGACGAACGAGCCGTGTTTCGTTTGCGCCGCCAATCGTTCGGCGAAACAAGCACATTTCTCGGCTTCGAACCATTTGCTTTACCGACCACGCCGTCTTCTTCCATAAAATCCATCATCCGTGATGCCCTCGGATAGCCGATTCCCAAGCACGTCTGCAACATTGACACCGAACCACGTCCCTTTCCAATCACTAAGTCCACTGCCTTGTAGTACATCTCATCCCGAACCACTTTTCCCCTGCCGTCATAACTTTCTTCTTCCGTCTCCTCGTCTTCCTCGACCGTGTCGATTTCTAAAAGTGTTTCGTCGAAGTCTGGTTCGTCCGTACCGATGTACTCGTTGATGCTGTCAATCTCTTCATCCGTTACCAACGCCCCTTGTCCACGAATGATTTCGTTGTTCTGCGAAAACAACATATCCCCTCTGCCGAGCAGTTGTTCCGCACCGGTGTAGTCCAAGATGACCATACTGTCCATTCGGCTCGATACTCGGAAAGCGATTCGGGCAGGCAAATTCGTTTTAATCAAACTCGTAAAAACTTCCCTCGTCGGCTTTTGCGTTGCCAAGATCAGATGAATTCCCGCCGCTCGGCTCTTTTGCGTGAGCCGAATGATATGTCCCTCCACTTCTTTGGTCGCTTGAAGCAGATCCGCCACTTCGTCGATAATTACCACCAAATAAGGGAGTTTCTGCGGAATTTCCGCCCACTCTTCGTCATCGGCATCGATCATATTCATTCGCCGCCGCAGATCATCTTCCGACAGTTTGTTGTACTCGGCAAGATTTTTGACCACCCCTCTCTTGAAAAGAGAATATCGTTCTTCCATTTGATCCACAACCCAAGAGAGTGCTCCCGCCGCCTTTTGCATGTCGTCCACAACCGGATGAAGCAGATGCGGAATCCGTTGGTACGGACAAAATTCGACCTGCTTGGGATCAATCATCAACATGCGGACTTCTTCGGGACTGCGCGTCATCAACATCGACACGATGAGCGAATTGAGGCACACGCTCTTGCCGGTGCCGGTTGAGCCGGCGATCAAAAGGTGCGGCATCTTTGCCAGATCGGTAACAAGCGGTTCTCCGGTTACACCCTTGCCGAGAAAGAGCGGCAGGGCGAAATCTTTGATGGCATCGGGACTGCTTTCCATCACATCGCGCAACCGCACCGTTTGACTGTGTTCGTTCGGCAATTCCACACCGACGGTGTTCTTACCCGGTATCGGAGCAACAATCCGCACGCTGCCCGTTTTGAGTTCCACTCCGAGATCGTCTTGAAGTTGCTGAATCTTCTTGATCCGGGTTCCCTTTTCCAAGCGGAGTTCGAACTGCGTGATGACGGGACCCTTTTGAATGTCCACGACCTTTGCGGTGATCTTGAAATTCTGCAACACCTTTTCGAGCAGTTTGGCAGTTTCGGCAAGAGCGTCGTTGAATTCGTCTTCGTCAACCTCCTCCGAAGGTTCGAGCAGTTCCGACGACGGAAGTTCGTACTCGTATTCTTCGTATTCCCCCTCTTCGTACTCTTCGCCTTCGACGTATTTTTCGTCATATTCCGCATCGGTTTCCTCTTCCGCTTTTTCAAAGCGGATTTTCTGTTCCCGGAGGTGTTTGAGCAATTTCGGTCTGCGGATGAATTCAGGTAATTCGACTCGCGCCGTACCGGCAGTCTTCGGCTGGCGGAGCAAACCGAGAAGACGAAAAAGCGTTTGATCGCCGACCAAAACGAAGCCGGCAAGGATCATACTCGTAAGGAATATAACGATTCCAGCGGTTGCAACATTTGGCAGGAGCACCGCCGTAAGAATGGTTCCACTGTATCCGCCGGGTCCGATGAGCGGACAAGGAGGATAAAGCGACCAGTTGGGGAGAAAAGTGAAAAGTCCTGCGAATCCAATGGCGGCAATGAGAAAACCGACCGATTGGAGGACGGGGTGTTGGAATGTCTGACGGGGCGAATCGGAGCCGCGTAAAAACCTGATACCATACACGCCAAGCGGAATGATGAACAGATAAGCGGCGTAACCGAAGGGGAGAATCAATGCGGCAGCGAGAACGGCACCGGGCAAGCCGAGGGAGTTATGAATCATTTCGGCTTGGGGAAAGCCAAAAAATTCCGGCGGATCAGCAACGGAGTAACTCAAAAGACTTACGAGAACGCTTATTCCGATGGCGCAAAATAAAATGCCAATAAGGGGGGTGCTAACCGATTTCATGACAGGTGCCTTTCGCAAGGGGGCATAGGGCATGCCAGGAAATCGGCAAAACAAACAAAACGTGTGAATCGCTCCGCTCGTTCCCGCTAAATGTGTAAAAACGGTATAAACAATACAATGAGCCGCCAATCACCGTAGAATCTACCGGCAAAAATCGGGTAATCCGCCGAATTTTCGTTTGCGCTGGGCATAGTCATTCAAGGCTTGATCGAACAGGGCAACATCAAATTCGGGCCAACATTTTTCCGTAACCCAAATTTCGGCGTAACTCAACTGCCACAGCAGATAATTGCTCAACCGCTGTTCCCCAGCCGTTCGGATCAGTAGGTCGGGATCACTCATTCCTGCCGTATAAAGATGATCCGCAATGCATTGTTCGTCAATTTGTCCGCTCGGTATTTTTTCTTCGACGATTTGTTTGACCGCATCGACAATTTCGCTGCGGGAACCATAATTGACCGCCAAACAAAGATGCAACCCTTTGTTTTTTTTCGTGAGCGTCATCGATTCATCCATTTCGGCAAGCACATCTTCAGGAATGTCAGTACGCCGTCCAATTACGGAAAACCGGATGTCGTTTTTGATAAGGTTCTCCCGTTCTTTTTTCAGGTATTCCCGAAAGAGGTTCATCAACAGATCGAGTTCCAGTTGGGGGCGTTTCCAATTTTCGCTGGAAAAACAGTAGAGCGTGAGTTGTTCGAATTTTCGCCGTGTACATTCTTCGACGATTTCCCGCACCCTGACCGCCCCCGTCCGATGTCCTTCGTGACGAGGAAGTCCCTGCCGGTTCGCCCAGCGTCCGTTACCGTCCATGATGATCGCAATGTGCATGAAAGGAGTGAGGAAAATGAAAGCCGGGAGCGCAACAAAGTGGAGCGGCCGGATAAATGAAGTACCGGCTACCATTCTCCTTCTCTCAATATAGCATTTTTCCGGTAATTCTGTACCCGTCCGCCAAGCCGGGGCACGTTGTTTGATGAGTTCACCGCCGCGATTGTACAATACTATCGAGCCAATCAAAAACTAAATTTTGCACGGGGAGCAAACAGGTAAACGGATTCACCTTGACAAATTCCCCTAAAAAGGCTACACTTCCGGCGATGTCAGCACCTCCGCATTTTCGTTCTGTTTTTTTGCGTTCCGGTATTTCGCTTGGTTTGCTTGCCCTGACGGGCATTGCTGTCGGTCTCATGATGAGAGCAGAAGAAATACCGCATACCCCGGTTGCGGCATCAACCACGACCGTCGAGGTAGTGCCTATTCAGCGGCACGAAACGGGCATCGATTTTTCCGTGGACGGACCCGTGATCCCCTTTCGCCGAATTGATCTCGTTGCGGAAATCCAAGGACGAGTCATCTATAAATCGGAACAGTGCCGGCTGGGACAGTACGTCGAAAAGGACGAACTTCTGCTGAAAATTGATCCGGTCGATTATCAACTTGCCGTTGATCAAGCCGAAGCCGCCGTTCGGCAAGCGAAGGTCAACATTGATGAAAACGAAGTCCAGAAGGCCAACGTTGAAAAAGAACTCACTCTTGCAAGAGAGCGGTACGAACTCAGCCGTCTGGATTACGAGCGAAATAAACCGTTGGTCGAACAACGAACCATCGGGCGGTCTGAGTTGGAAAGCATACAATCCGGCATGTTAGCGCAACAGGAAAGCATTCAGCGGCTTGAAAACCAACTCCGAGTGCTGGAAACGCAAACGGAAAAATTGAACGTCCTTCACTGCAAAGAGGAACTCGCACTGGAAACTGCCGCATTGAATCTTGCCCGAACCGAAGTACGGGCACCGATTGCCGGTGTTGTAACGGCGGATACCTTTGAGGTCAATTCGTTCATCCAAAAAGGGGCGAATGTTGCCAAAATCCTTGACACCTCGCGGTTGGAAGTCCAATGTAACCTTCAAATGAAGCAGATCCAGTGGATTTGGCGGCAATCCGACGAAAGTACCGGCTATGTTTTTGCACCGACACCGGTAACGATCATGTACGAAACGGATGGAGAGCGTTGGGTTTGGGACGGCGAACTCATCACACTCGACGGCGGAATTATGGATTCCCAGAACCGAATGGTGCCGTGCCGGGTACGAGTCGAGAATCCGCAGGCAGGCAGGAAATTAGCCGGGACTCCGCTTTCGGGGACGGTCGTTCCGCCGACACTGTTTGCGGGAATGTATGTCACGATTGTGATTCATTCCAAACCGGCGATTCCGTTGTATCGAATTCCCGAACGAGCGTTGTTGCCGGGCAACAAAATCTGGACGGTCGCCGACGGAAAGTTGCGGCATCATTCGATTCGCCTTGCCACAACTACTCCGCAGGGGGTGTTGTTCTACGCCGATTCGGAATCGATTCGACCGAATGACTATGTGGTTGTGTCGCCGCTCGCTTCGCCGTCGGAAGGCACCCCTGTTCAAACAATGCAAAGCGGTACATAAAATCCAAATGCTGTTACGCTTTTGCGCGGCTGATAAAAGGACCGCCTACCGCATCTAATATAACGAGGAGATTCATCAATCCGGCAATCACCGTGAGATAGGTACCGAGTTCATAGTGAGGCATCTTTTGTCGGATTTCATCAAGAACGGGCGGAACACCTGATTTATCTCCGCGATAAAGTTGCGGCGGTGCCATGAACTGACCGAACGGCAGTGCTTGACCAGAATTGGTATGTCCCGCTTGTACCAAGGGGGGGATGACAGCAACCCCCAAAGGAGCCTGTGCAAGCCACCAAAACCGCATGTCTGTCCGCCGCCAAG
>Ga0082212_10011598_pt1 | contig 11172 bp, 5 predicted proteins | sample TergutNt197P3_FD_71548 | JGI IMG/M metagenome (GOLD analysis project Ga0082212, IMG submission 71548) | Neocapritermes taracua P3 segment gut microbial communities from Petit-Saut dam, French Guiana - Nt197 P3 | ecosystem: Host-associated > Arthropoda: Insects > Digestive system > Gut ... | reverse complement strand
ACCCGTTCGACCGTATCATCATTGCACAAGCCATAGCCGAGAATATGCCACTTGTCAGTTCCGATGATGTTTTTAAGCAATATCCTGTAAATTGTATTTGGAAATAAGTACAAAGATGCCAGCTTACAACGTGCGGTTTTGCGAAAGCGGGGTAGTAACTCGCCCGAAAGTTTGTGCAAATTTGGAAGTTTTGCGCCCGTCCGAACGGCAGTGGAAGCCCCGCCTTCACCAAGCCGCTGGGACGTTGTAGGCAAGCCGGACGAGAGTGCGTCGAGAAGCCGAAAACGAAAGAGTGACAGTAGAGTAATAATTAATTTAACTGCTTATCCACTTCGGTCAAGTAAAAAACTGCTTAACCGAAAACAAAAATTTAAAAAATTGCATTACTTTTGTGCAATCATCATTCACACCATATCACATGCTGATCAAAACATTCGGAAGCGCCGTTTATGGAATCAAAGCGACCACCATTACCATTGAGGTGAACGTCACACAGGGTATCAACTTTTATCTGGTAGGGTTGGCTGACAGCGCCGTGAAAGAAAGCCAGCAACGCATCGAATCGGCGCTGCAAACATACGGTTACCGTATGCCGGGTAAGAAGGTCGTTATCAACATGGCGCCCGCCGATATCCGTAAGGAAGGGTCGGCTTACGATTTGCCGCTGGCTATTGGTATCCTGGCAGCATCCGAGCAAATCAAAAATGCCGGTCTTGAACGCTGTATCATCATGGGCGAACTGTCGCTCGACGGTGCCATACAACCCGTAAAAGGTGTGTTGCCCATTGCGCTGCAAGCCAAAAACGAAGGTTTTACCACTTGTATCTTCCCCAAGCAGAATGCCCGTGAAGCGGCGGTAGTGGATGGTTTGGATGTATACGGCGCCGGCAATATCAGGGAAGTAATAGATTTTTTCGATGGAAAGAGCAGTTTGGAGCGTGTTACGGTAGATCTCGATTCGGAATTTCTCCATAAGAACGAGTACGAAGCCGATTTTTCGGATGTGAAAGGGCAGGAAAATGTCAAACGCGCTATGGAGATAGCAGCGGCCGGCGGTCACAACATCATCCTGATCGGGCCTCCCGGCGCAGGCAAAACGATGCTTTCCAAACGCCTCCCCGGTATTCTGCCACCGTTGACGCTCGAAGAAGCGCTGGAAACTACCAAAATACATTCGGTGGCCGGCAAAACGGGAAAGGACGCAGCATTGATCACCCGACGTCCGTTTCGTTCGCCGCACCACACCATCAGCGATGTGGCGCTGGTAGGCGGCGGATCGTTTCCGCAGCCGGGTGAAATTTCGCTGGCACACAACGGGGTGCTGTTTCTCGACGAGTTGCCTGAGTTTAAACGTTCGGTACTCGAAGTAATGCGCCAGCCGCTCGAAGACCGTGTGATCACTATTTCGCGGGCACGCTTTGCTGTGGAATATCCGGCCAGTTTCATGCTGGTAGCCTCCATGAATCCCTGTCCGTGCGGATTCTACAACCATCCCGAAAAGAAATGCGTGTGTGTGCCGGGATTTGTTCAGAAATACCTGAGCCGTATTTCGGGCCCGCTGCTTGACCGTATTGACATACATATCGAAGTGGTACCCGTGCCGTTCGATAAACTGTCCGAACAACGAGTGGCCGAACCAAGCCATGTCATTCGTGAAAAGGTTATAGCTGCACGTAATATTCAGAAGGAACGTTTTGCCAATGATCCGGGTATCCACTGCAATGCGCAGATGAGTTCGAAAATGCTGCGTAAGTACTGTGTCATTGATGCTGCCGGACACAATATCATGAAAACAGCCATGCAAAAACTGGGACTGTCAGCGCGTGCATACGACCGCATCATCAAAGTGTCGCGCACCATCGCCGACATGGAAGCGTCGCCGGAAATACAGGTTCACCATCTGGCTGAAGCCATACAGTACCGTAGCCTCGATCGTGAAGGGTGGGGGAGTTAGAATAATGAATAATGAATAATGAATAATGGATTGATAATCAATAATTCGTGAAACAATGAACAAGTTAGTCAAACGCATACCGAAACGTTCTGTGCGGCTCATGGCGACGCTTGTGTGTCTGTTGTTGTTTGCCAAACTTGTGGAAAAGAATATCCTTTTTCCGAGATTTGACGAGCGTCATGCAGGACGGATACAAAAGATATTTACCGAAAAAGAACACACACTGCTACAACATATTGATATATTGGAGCAATGCCTTCGAAAAACTGCCTCCGATTCGTGTTTCATCCACTTTCATGAAAAATATACATCGGGTTTGAATAAACACGGCCTGTACCTGTTCATCTATCTGAACGACACGCTGACATATTGGTCGAGCAAGGATGTTGTTGTGCCGGAAACATATACATCGTCAGAGTTTGACAAATCCTACGTGAGCCTCGGCGATAACCGGTTTGCTTCGGGAAAATATGCTTCGTTTGTCAGGAAACAAAATGATGTTACGCTTGTAGGACTGGCGCTGATCAAAAATGTATATGTGGACGAAAATAAATATCTGAAAACGGCTTTTCAAAAAGATTTCAGACTTCCTGCCAACGTGAAAATTTTTCCGGAACAGGTGGATCATTGCTACCCCATCACCGACAGTCAGGGACAATTTGTGTGGTCGTTGATTTTCGACAGCACCTGTTTCTACCAATTCCAGATTCATGTACCGGCATTTTTTTATCTGCTTGCTATTATCGTCTTTTTCTTATTGTTGGACAGTTTTTTCAACTTACTGCACACCGCTACTTCCCGAAATCTTTACCTCCCGGCGCTTGCTTTGATATTGACGGGAGCGCGCTATGTCATGCAACACTGGCAAATGCCGGAAGTTTTCTATGAACTTGGTTTTTTTAATCCTATTTATTTCGGCTCAACATGGTTCCCATCTTTTGGCGAATTGAGTCTGTGGTGTATCTTGATCAGTTTTTTTGTCTTTGAATTATACCGTTTTCTGAGGTTCCCGTTTTTTTATGTGCATAGATGGAAATATTTCGCATACATCAGCGTGTTGTTCATCATTGTGATTGTCGGATTCTTTATCATAGACGGATTAATTAAAGGTCTGATCATCAATTCTTCGGATATTTTCGAAGACGCCAACCGAATATTATTACTCAATGGATTCAGTGTGTTGGGATATACGATCATGATGCTTTTTCTTGCTTCGTTTTGCCTGTTATTGGATAAAACATTGCTGTTGTGCAAGCAGGAAATGTCTTTTTACCAATCCCTGATATCGTATGTGATCATCCTGTCGTTGGTGATCATCGCATGGAGTGTAGCCGGATTACATGTCAGTCTTACTTCTGTTTTTTTCCTGTCGGTCATGGTTTTTACCGCAGGGGCTATGCGGCTGAGAAAAAACGTCAAGTTTAAATATTCGCATTATATCCTGTTGGTTTTCATATTGGCTTTATACACTTCAGTGTGCATCAATCGGCACAGTATTGATAAATATGAGGATAAGAAAAAAATATTAGTCACCAATCTGGCGTCGCAACACGATTTGACTGCCGAATTTCTGCTGAAAAACATATCGGAACGAATGATTTCGGATACCGTTACTCTGGTAGATTTTGTTTACAGAGATTTTCCGCTCACCACAGAGGTACTCAATTATATCAAAAGACAATATTTTTATACATCATACTGGAACCGATATACATTCCAATGCTATATATGCGATGAAGACAGGCAATTGACACTTCTCAGACATCAGCGTCAGGTCAATTGCGTCAGGCATTTTCAATACATGATCCAAACCATGGGCACCAAATTATTGCGTTCTGAATTTTGGTATATTGATCGTCCCGATGCTGTGTCGTATCTGGGATGGTTCCGTGTGAAAAAGGAAGGAGAAGAGCCATTGCAGGTTTTTATCGAACTTTGGCCCGGCGGCGATTCCGACGAAGTAGGTTATCCGGAACTATTGCTCGACGACCGGCTGGCTAAAGGCAAAAATATGAAAGGCTATTCGTATGCCAAATATATCAATAACAGAAAAATAACCCAATATGGAGATTACAGGTACAACCTGAAAGGTGATATTTTTCAAACCGGTGAAGGCGATTATCATACCGTTGAAGCCGATGGCATGGAACATTTAGTGTACCGTCCCGACGAAAATAATATGATGGTACTCAGTTCACATGCACCGAAACCCGGCGACATCATCATCAATTTTTCCTATGTTTTCATTTTTTTCTTCATCGTTGTTTCCATAGGTTTATTGTTTTTTTACCTGCCGGTACTCCGACGGGATTTTCAATGGAATTTCCGGAACAAGTTCCAGTATTCCATCATTGTGATCATACTGGTTTCATTTGCGGTGATCGGCGCTTTTACGGTATTTTATATCAATCGTCAATATCAGAGCAAAAACAACGATATCATCCAGGAAAAAATGCGCGCTATCCACGCCGAATTGTCGAATGAGATCCTTTTCCGGAAAAATATGAATGACAAATGGGATAATGATCAGGAAATGTTTGCCGATTTGTTATGGGATTATCAACGGCTTTTCAATACGGATATCAACCTGTTCGATGTACGCGGTCAATTAATTGCCTCTTCGTTACCCGAAATTTTCGATAAAGACCTGGCAGGGCGGCAAATAAATCCCAGCGCCTATATTCAACTGGCTTTCGGTCAACGCGCTTCCATTATGGAACACGAAGAAATAGGCGGATTGCGCTATATTTCGGTGTATGAACCTTTGGTGGACAACGAAAATAAAGTGATTGCCTTCCTGAATCTTCCGTATTTCACACAACAGGATGCCCTGACCGAGGAGATTTCCAATGCGATCATGACATTGCTCAATTTCTATATGGTAATCATCCTGCTCGCGGTGATCGTATCAGTAGTGATGAGCAACCAGATCACACAACCCCTGATGATGCTGCAGGAAAAGTTCAGAAATATCAAATTAGGCGAGAAAAATGATCCGATCCGTTACAAAAGCCACGACGAAGTGGGCGGTTTAGTGAAAGAATACAACCGCGCTATTGAGGAACTTGCACGAAGCGCCAACCGTTTGGCACGCTCCGAACGCGAATCGGCATGGCGCGAGATGGCACGACAAATCGCTCACGAAATCAATAATCCGCTGACGCCGATGAAACTCAGCATTCAACATCTCAAACGCGCCTACGATAATAAGTCGGAGCGGTTCGATCAATACATGGAAAAAATATCGCGTTCGTTGGTGGAGCAGATTGATACGTTATCGGCTATTGCAACAGAGTTTTCCAACTTCGCCAAAATGCCCGTAGCACATAACGAGCGGTTCGACCTCATTGAAAAAATCAATAATGTGGTGCCGCTCTTTGCTGTGGACGAAAATAAACAGGCATTTCACACCAATTTTCACGGATTGGGACAGGCCATGATCATTGCCGACAAGGAACAGATGTCGCGCGTGTTCATCAACCTGTTCAAAAATGCGCTTCAAGCCATACCTAAAGGCCGACAGGCCGAAATATATATTGATGTGCTGAAATTCAACAGGATCATCTGGGTGCGAATCAGAGATAACGGTACAGGCATCCCTGAAGAAATGCAGAATAAGATTTTCCGTCCGAATTTCACCACCAAGTCGAGCGGCATGGGGATGGGACTTTCCATTGTGCGCAGCATCGTCGAAAGCGCCGGCGGAGCCATTAACTTCAAAACCTTCCAGGGTGAAGGCACTACTTTCATTATTAGTTTACCGTCGGCGGAATGAAATCAATGCTTATGGATTCACCTGAAACCTTCTGTCGTTTCTTTCGAAGAATTTAACAATTTGCTGTGCGGCAGCCAATCCTGCATTGATATTTGCTTCGGCTGTTTCTGCGCCCATTTTTTTCGGTGTGGCGAAAATTCTCAAACCAACACTGTCCTTTATCTTGGATAATGCATCGGGCGCTACGTCGGTAGCATATTTCAGATCGTTGCGTTCCATCATGGCTTTGAGTAACCCTTCTTCGTCAATTACTTCCTTGCGGGCAGTATTGACAAGCGTCCCGCCTTTGGGCATGGACGAAAGAAGATCGTATCCGATGGATTTTTTGGTTTGTTCGTTGGCCGGAATATGCAGGGAAACATACTGGCATCTTGCATACAGTTCGGCGACGTCGGTAACCGGATTGACGTCGTCCTGTTCCATTTCGGTTGATGCAACAAACGGGTCGAAAGCATATACTTTCATTCCAAAGCCCTTTCCGAGAGCGGCAACAATTTTTCCTACGTTTCCGTAAGCATGTATTCCCAGTTTTTTACCTTTTAATTCGGTTCCCGTACCGGGCTCCCAACGGTTGCGAGCCATGCTGATCATCATTCCTAAAGCCAGTTCGGCCACAGCGTTCGAGTTTTGACCGGGTGTATTCATGGCAACAATACCTTTGGCAGAACATGCCGCTAAGTTTAAGTTGTCATAACCGGCGCCTGCACGAACGACAATCTTCAGTTTTGGTGCGGCGGCGACCACTTCCTCCGTCACTTTGTCGCTACGTACAATCAACGCATCTACATCGGCTACAGCCTGATAAAAATCATCCGCCGATGGGTATTTTTCGAGCAAAACCGTTTCATATCCTGCTTTGTCGAAGATATTTCTTATCCCGTCAACGGCTATGCCTGCAAAAGGTTTTTCCGTTGCTATCAATACTTTTTTCATGGTTCAATTATTTTGTTGCTTCAAATTCCTTCATGCAGTCTACCAACGCCTGAACGCTTTCGACGGACATTGCGTTATAAATGGAGGCGCGGAACCCGCCCACCGAACGATGTCCTTTGATACCTACCATACCTTTGGATTGAGCAAATTTGAGAAATTCGTCTTCCAAGTTCTGGAACCCGTCGGCCATCACAAAACAAACATTCATCACCGAACGGTCTTCTGTTGCAGCCGTACCTTTGAACAATTTGTTGCGGTCAATCTCTTCGTACAGGATGGCTGCTTTGGTCTGATTGAGTTTTTGTATCCCGGTCACGCCACCGTTGGCTTTGATCCATTTCAACGTTTGAAGGGCGGTATAAATGGGTACCACGGGAGGCGTGTTGTATAATGAACTGTTTTCGATATGTACACGATAATCCAACATCGAAGGAATATGGCGCGACACTTTGCCGAGAATATCGTTCTTAACGATCACCAGAGTAACGCCTGCGCATGACAGGTTTTTCTGTGCCCCTGCATAGATCACACCGTAACGCGAAACATCTATCGGACGGCTGAAAATGTCGGACGACATATCGGCAACCAATTCAGCATCAACTTTCGGATCGTCTTTTAACTGGGTACCGAAGATCGTATTATTGGTCGTGATGTGAAAATAATCAACATCGGCAGGAACAGTATAACTTTTGGGGATGTACGAAAAATTGGCGTCTTTTGACGATGCCACTTCTACCGTTTCGCCGAATCCTTTGGCTTCTTTCAGGGCTTTGCCTGCCCATGTACCGGTATTGAGGTAGGCGGCTTTCTTTTCCAGTAAGTTATACGGAACCATGCAGAATTGCATACTTGCTCCACCTCCAAGGAAAAGTACCGAGTGACTGTCAGGTACCGATAATATCTCTTTGACGAGCGCTTTCGCTTCGTTCATCACTGCCTCGAAGTCTTTGCTCCGATGCGAAACTTCCATGATAGATAAACCGCTGCCATTGAAATCGAGAATAGCCTGCGCACTTGCTTCGATGGCTACACGAGGCAGGATGGAAGGACCTGCACTGAAATTATGTTTTTGCATCTTGCGTTTATGGTTTAATATTTAAGATTTTTTATAGGGCGGCAAAAGTAGATTTTTTTTGCAACTTTTTTGACAAAAAATAATAAAAAATTACGTTGTCAAAAATTAAAGCCCATTCGAAGGATCGGCCCGCTTCCGTAAAAGTCTGTCAGTTTAGAATTCAGGTTCCACAGAATAGTCAGGTTCATGCTCGATCGTTTTCCCATTGGGAACCGCAATCCGCCACCTACTAATATACTGTTTTGCAACTCGCGCCCGGGCTTGTCATGAACGAAAAATCCTTTTTCATAACTCAGGACTTCATATTCAACGTGTGCGAAAATCCTGAAATTAAATCCCAGCGGTATCCAGTCGTTTACATTGTCCACGATCACATAGTTGGTGAACAAACGGCCACCCCAGATATGTGTTTCATAACGTTCAAAATCATATCTACCTTTAAGCGGATCGTAAACTTGCCAATGGTATTTATTATTGTAATACTCATAAGTAAAACCAATGCCTGCCGCCCATCGCGACGTAATGTAATATCCGATCAGTGGCGATATTTCAATATCAGTATATGATCCTGCCGTCAAGCCGAAACTGCCGCCAAAAAACAGACGGTCGCCAAATGAATGATTCTGCTGCGCCGATACGGGAAAAACAAATACGGCGCAACAAGCCAAAACGATGAGTTTTCTTTTGATTAACATTAACTTACTATCTTTTGATTTCATTTTCAAATTTTTGACAAATATAGATCAAAATTTTAACAGGTGAAAATAAAATTTATCAACTTTTTTTGGAATCTTTTGAATCTTTGAATCTTATCATTATATTTGCGCGTCGTATCAGGCTGGTCGGGCGTGGTTTGTGTTGTTATATAATAATCACATAATAAGTAAGTTATAAGATGAAAAGTGCATGAAAAACGGGAGTATTTCTGGGCAACAACCGGTGGAAAAGAGGTTGTTGGTAACTTTTAAATGTACATTTCGTATAATATAGTGAAATGAACCGGATAGGAACGTAATTTAAATGTATGAAGAAATATTTTTTCCTTTTGACAATTCTTTTTGTGTTAAGCGGAAATGCGTGGGGACAAATAGTATCTGTAACTCCCACAGATCCATTATGTAATGGGGATAACGGATATATAACCGTTACCATTACGGGGGCAGCGCCGAGCGATTATTTTGATATTGAATTATGGCTGTTGGGAGCAAGACAACAACGGCAAGAGTATGTTCAAAACTCTCATGTTTTCACAGTAACAATGGGCGGAGCATATACAGTACGTGTCTACAGGGCAGGTACAACCTCTATTGTGGGAGGACAAATCGCTGTAACACCGGCTATTACAGTGCCAACAGAATTTATACTTGTTGATTTAACAAAAACGGATCATACATGCAACGCCAAGGGATCTATTGAAGCAATAGTTACCGGAGGTACTCGAAACTATACTTTTAGATTAGTAAATGATACCGAAACGTATGATGAAACTGTTGTTTCAGCCACGGGTGGCGAAATATTTGAAAATCTTGAAGAAGACATATATCATTTGACGATCACTGATGCCAACGGTTGCGGTCCGATACATTTAAATCAGACGATTGTTTCGCCTTCTCCGGTGTCGGGTACTGTACTTGATTATTCGGATGTTTTTTGTAAAGGTGATTTTTCAGGCGTGATAGAAGTAAAAGCATCAGGTGGAAGCGGATTCCCATACTGGTTTGAGTTGGATTATGGTGTGGATTATGATTTCGATCTTGAAGAAAATGGTATTGGCGTATTTACAGGATTAAGTGCCGGAAGTCACGTAGTTACGGTATATGATGCGGCAAATTGTTATTTTGACGTTCTGTTTGACATCGCAGAACCAGCCCAATCTCTTTCTGCTACTATTTCCGGTGTTACAGATATTACCGGATGCTTCGGTGATGCCAACGCACAGTTTATTGTTACAGGACAGGGTGGAACTCCGGACTATGTATATAATGTAAGCGGACAAATCAAGTCAGGCGCCTTTGCTACTTTCACGGGACTGAGCGCTGATACTTACAATATTACGGTTACTGATACCAAAGGTTGTACTTTTAATACTTCGCAAATTATCCTCCAGCCGGATGAGGTTATCTTTACTGCAACAGGTGAGCCCAATATCTGTGCGGGTGAGTCCAATGGGAAAATTCTTTTCTCGAAATCGTATTTGACGTATCAACTGAATGGATCAGGTGAATTTGTTTCACCTACTGATTCAAGATTTACGGACTTGACGAACGGGACCTATACTGTCATTGCCGACAGTGTTGGATGTAAATCGTCAGCACAGACCATAACGCTTACAGGCCCTGATCCGATAACGGTCACCATAGCGTCTACCGTTGTTACCTGCTTCGATGCTACAGACGGAACAGTAACCCTTTCAAATATTGCCGGCGGTAACGGCGGGCCATACACATACAGTCTGGACGGAGAAGCAGGTAAGCATGATATTCCTACAGGCGGAACAATCAGCGGATTGTCGAAAGGTGCACACACTCTTGTGCTGTTCGATCAGCTTGATTGTCAAAAAGAATATTCTTTTTCTATTGGCGGTCCGGATGAAATAGTGGTATCATTGCTTTCGCAAACCGAAGCATCATGCCACGGTGTCAACGACGGCAGCGCAACAGTAAGCGTGACAGGCGGATCGGGAAGTTATACCTACGAGTGGAAAGACGCATCGAACAATCCCGTTCCGACAGCCAGCGGGAATATGGCCGATGGTTTGTCTTCCGGAACCTACACTGTAACGGCGAGTGATGCCGCAAATCCAACATGTTCTTCTCAACCGTTTACCGTAACAATTTCCCAACCGTACAGCGTGTCGGTCATAGAAAATCTGGCGTTGCACCAGGATGTACAATGTTACGACATGGCCAACGGCAGGGCAGGCGTGACTCCGACCGGCGGGACAGGCGCATTTTTATGCGTATGGGTAAAAAAGGATGATCTCGGTTTTCTTCCCAAAACCGGCGCTGTACAAACCGATTTAAGCGGCGGTATTTATATCGTTACCGTAACTGACGAAAACGGATGTGAAGGCAGTACTGAGATTACCATTTCCCCGGCAGAACAGATATCGGCAGACATCACAACAACCGACATCACATGTAACTATGCAGACAACGGAATCATCTCCGTCAATGCCTCTGGCGGCACACCCGGCAGTGTTGGTTTGGAATATACGTTCGAAATTGTCGGTATCACCCGACCGGCGCAAAATGGTACATCAGCAGTATTCGAAAATTTGCCCGAATACAATTATTCCATCAAGATTACAGACAATAACCTCTGCAATGTAATGTTCGAAAACATCGCTGTCCAAAATCCGGCGCCCATCGGTTTTACGGTCACGCATACCGATATTCTGTGCAAAGACGGGAATAGTACGATGACGATCACCAA
>Ga0082212_10011597_pt1 | contig 11173 bp, 10 predicted proteins | sample TergutNt197P3_FD_71548 | JGI IMG/M metagenome (GOLD analysis project Ga0082212, IMG submission 71548) | Neocapritermes taracua P3 segment gut microbial communities from Petit-Saut dam, French Guiana - Nt197 P3 | ecosystem: Host-associated > Arthropoda: Insects > Digestive system > Gut ... | reverse complement strand
TACGAAAAGAGGTATACTTCAAATATTGAATTTAGATTATTCTTCAAGATGAGGAGTTAGCATGAAGAATCTTAAATGTGATGTGTGCCATAAGGACATTACAACAGCTATCAATCAGCGCAGTTATTTCCACATGGCCAATAGGGATCTCTGTGAAGCATGCCATGATCAGATGGAATTTGTTGTCAAACCCGTGGTCAGGACAAAGCAGCCCTTTAATTATGAATGGTACGACAGGCTGGTTCGGGATTCAATCGAAAAGGCTATTGCTAAGGGTAAGTGGGAAACCCGTTAACCATACGTGAAAGCAAGAGGCTTCCTGTCAATGGGATTGCCTCTTGTTTCCCTGAATTTTCATGTCTCATACTTAAACTCATAATGTAGATGAATACCTCAGGAAAGGAGTAGTTATGTCCGGACATAGTAAATGGGCAACTATAAAACATGCAAAAGGCGCCGCAGATGCAAAACGGGGCCAGGTGTTTACCAAGTTAATAAAAGAAATTTCCATAGCAGCCCGCATGGGCGGGGGAGATCCCAATGGGAATCCAAGGTTAAGAACTGCCATCATTAAAGCCAGGGGCGCCAATATGCCCAAGGACAATATTGACAGGGCAATCAAAAAAGGGACGGGCGAACTCGATGGTGTCAACTATGAAGAACTGACGTACGAAGCTTATGCAGGCGGAGGAGTCGGGCTTCTTATCGAAGTACTCACCGATAACAAAAACCGTGTCGCCGCAGATGTACGGAACATATTAACAAGGGCAGGCGGAGAGCTGGCCAAGGCAGGATCGGTAACCAGGCTCTTTAAGCGTCAAGGCGTAATCCATCTGGACGGAGAAAAATACACCGAAGACCAGGTAATGGAAGCGGCGCTGGAAGGCGGCGCCGAAGATGTCTCGGCAGACAGCGGAATTATTGAAGTTACCAGCGCCCCGGAAGATTTTGAAGCGGTCATGGAAAGCCTGAGTGCCAAAAATTTTGAAACACTCAGCGCCGAAATCAGCATGGTTGCCGATGCGGAAGTGACCCTGGATAACGATTCTACCGCCAAAGCGCTACGGATGATCGACAAGCTGGAAGAAAACGACGATGTCCAGAATGTGTATCACAACATGGCCCTTCCCGAAGGCTTTTCACCTGAATGAGTTTTTTAAACTGTACCTGACCACTTTACAAAGTGGTCAGGGAGGTTTTGAAAAAGCCCCGTAAACCAAGGTGAAGCGGCGTATCATTGGCCTTGACCCCGGTTTGGCATCTACCGGCTGGGGTATCGTTGACTATGAAAACAGCCGTATAACCTATTTAGCCCATGGCTGTATTGAAACAAAAGCTGCTGTGCCCAGAGCGGAGCGGCTTTTTTCTATATACCGCGAGATAAACAATGTACTTGATACCTATTCCCCGACCGAATCGGCAATGGAAACGTTGTACTTTGGAAAAAATGTTTCCAGTGCCATTACCGTGGCGGAAGCGCGGGGAGTGCTTTCACTGGCCATGGCTGAACGGAATCTTTTTTTAACGGAATGTACACCGAATCAAATTAAACAGGCAGTTGTAGGGGTAACGAAAGCTGAAAAAGAACAGGTTCAGGAAATGGTCGCTTTAATTCTGGGGTTGCCGGTAATTCCTAAACCGGATCACGCCGCCGACGCCCTGGGAGCGGCGATCTGCGCTGCTCATGGTCTAATCAAAAAAATGGGCTCACCCAAAAGATGAGCCCATCGACAAGCTTAAAAAAGCTTATTCGTAAACAACATCCTGAACTTCTTTAGTGTCAAGATTGGCCTTATCGGCCCAAACAAAACCGGAGTCGATGTGGTTGGGTAATGATTCACCTTTAAGTGCTTTTACCGCAGCTTCTACGGTTCTGTAACCCATGCCGACAGGATTCTGCTGCACAGCGCCGTACATAAGTCCGGAGCGGATGGCATCAAGCTGAAGTTTGCCGGAGTCAAACCCGATTACAATGAGCTGACCTGCAATACCCAGTTCGGTTACCGCATTTACTACACCGATTGCCGAGCCTTCGTTGGCGCCATAGTAACCTTTAAGGTCGGGGTTGCCATTGATAACGGCTTTGGCAATATCGGCAGAACGAAGGTGATCCCCGCCGCCGTATTGTACGTCGACTACTTCAATGTTGGGGTATCTCGACTTCATCTGCTCAAGGAACCCGTCACGCCGTTCAATACCGGTGCGGCTGGTTTGGTCGTGAACAATAACTGCCACTTTGCCGCTTCCGCCGATTGCTTCAGCCATTTTGTCTGCGGCCATTGCTGCAGCAGCTTTATTGTTGGTTGAAACGGTGGTAAGGGGGATGTCGGAGTCGACGCCGGAGTCAAACGCGATTACCGGGATCTTTGCCTGCTGAAGCAGGGGAATGGCAGCTTTACTGTCGAGAGCTGCAAAACCCAGAGCTGCCGGTTTCTTTCCCAATTCGGTCTGAAGCATTTCCATCTGTTTGTCAACCTGGGATTCACTTTCCGGGCCAATAAAGTTGATTTCAACGTCGAAATCCCTTGCCGCTTGTTCTGCGCCCTGCTTTACAGCCTGCCAGAACTGATGCTGGAATCCTTTTGATACCAGGGGAATATACGTTTTCCCCTGGGACTGTGATTGTGAACAGGAAACAAACATGCCCACCACAATTGCCAGACAAAGGATCAATAACACTGTTTTTTTCATTTTTTCCTCCATACGGATAATGAAATCCATGAAAACTTCATGGTTTATTTTCAGCGGTTTATTCCGCGGAAAACCTGTGTAACACCGGCTTATTTAATTCGCCTGCGTGCAATGTCCATGTAAACAGCGCCGATAACGATTAAGCCGGTAACCACCATCTGCCATTCCTGGGGAACGGAAAGTATACGCAGGCCGTTGGTAAGGACGGTAATAATAAAGGCGCCGATCATCGTCCCTAAAATACTGCCCTCTCCGCCGGAAAGCGAAGAACCGCCGATTACCGCAGCGGCAATTGCATCCATCTCATAGCCGGGCCCCAGTGCCGGCTGTGCGGAACTGAGGCGGCTCGCCATAACAATACCGGCAATACTGAAGAACGCCCCGCTTAAACTGTAGATTCCCATCTTCCACAGATCCGTGTTGATACCCGACAAGCGCGCAGATTCTTCATTGGAACCGATGGCAAAGGTATAACGGCCAAGTACTGTTCTGGATAGTATAAAGCCTGCAATAATCGCTGCAATAAAAAATATTACAACACCGGAAGGAATTCCCAATATTACTTTTAATGCGATGTTGGAAAAGCCTTCGACTTCTGTAAGGTAAACAGGCTTCATGCCGGAAATGATCAGGTTAAGCCCTTTGGTAACATTCATCATGCCCAGGGTTGCAATAAAAGGCGGCAGTTTGAGTTTTGCAATTAAGGTGCCATTGATAAAGCCGCAGAGTGCGCCGCAAACAACCGTTAACAAGAGTCCCAGAATAACGGGAAAATTAAATCTTGTAATAAAGACAGCGCACATTACCGAGCAGAAGGTCATCACCGTCCCGATGGAAAGATCGATTCCCCCGGTAATGATGATAAAAGTTATTCCTACCCCAAGAATTCCATTTACCGCAGTAGCAAGGAGTATGGTGTTCATATTGCTGTAAGTACGGAAATTGGGTGTTAGAATTGAAAAAATGATAATGAGCATAATTAAGCTCGCAAACGCCAATATGGTCTGAAATGCTTTTGAATTAAAATTTATTCTTTTCTGCATAAGTTACACCTCACTCTCTTTTGTTTCAGTCTTGTTTCTTAAGGTTGCATAGTACATTATTTTTTCCTGGGTACTTTCTTCGGTTTTCATAACCGCCGTTACCTTTCCTTCGCACATAACTACAATTCTGTGGCTCATACGGAGTATTTCCGGCAGCTCGGAAGAAATCATAATAATAGCCTTTCCCTGGTCGGCCAGTTCATTTAGCAGTTTATAAATTTCACTCTTAGCGCCTACATCAATTCCCCTGGTTGGTTCGTCGAATATTAAAATGTCGCAATCTCTGACCAGCCATTTACCAACAACTACTTTTTGCTGATTCCCCCCGGAAAGGTTTCTTGCCAGCTGGTCTATCGAAGGCGTTTTTGTATTAAGTTTTTTTACATATTTTTTTGTTGTTTCTTTTTCCTTCTGATTATTAATCATACCAATAAAATTGGTAAATTTTGAAAGCGAAGCCATAACGGTATTTGACCTTACCGACATACCCAATGCAAGGCCGTAAAGTTTACGATCCTCGGAAAGGTACCCCATGCCAAGACGCACCGCATCTTTTGGGTGCCGTATGTTTTCCTGCCTTCCCCTTACAAAGATTTCCCCTGCTTCTCTTTTATCCGCTCCGAATATCAGGCGCATGGTTTCTGTCCGCCCGGCCCCAAGCAGGCCGGCAAAGCCCAGAATTTCCCCTTTATGAAGTTCAAACGAAACGTCCTTGACCATCCGGCCGCGGCTTAAACCTTTTGCCGCAAATACCACTTCGTTTTGCGTCGTATCTCCGTGCGGATGATGGCTTTCGTATATTTCACGGCCTACCATTTGGGAAATGATCTGTTCTGTGGTGATATCCTTCATCGGGGTTGTGGCGATATACCTGCCGTCCCGCATAACCGTTACTACATCACAAATCTGGTGAAGCTCATCCATACGGTGCGAAATATACACAATGCCTTTACCTTGTTGGCGGAAGTTGCGAATAACCTTAAACAGCTCTTCAATTTCACTTTCGCTTAAAGCGGAAGTCGGCTCGTCCATGATAAGCACTTCAGAATTATGGGAAAGCGCTTTGGCAATTTCTATCATTTGCTGCTGGGCAACGGTAAGATTTGCAACTTGCTCGGTCGGATTTAAATTCAGATTGATAAGGTTAAACAGCTCTTTTGACTTCCTGTTAATTTCACCGTCGTCCACAAGGAATTTTATACCTTTTTTTTGTTCCCTGCCGATAAAAATATTTTGTGCGGCGGTTAAATGGCGCATCAGATTAAGTTCCTGGTGTATAATGCTAATCCCTTTTAAAAGAGCTTGCTTTGTATTATGAAAATCAACTTCTTCGCCTTTTACACGAATGGTACCTTTGTCTTTTCGATAAATACCGGAAAGGACCTTCATCAGGGTTGATTTTCCTGCGCCGTTTTCACCGACAAGTCCGTGAACTTCACCGGGTTTAAGTTCAAAACTACAGTCATTAAGGGCTTTTACACCGGGAAATTGTTTATCTATTCCCTTCATTTCTACAAGTAAATTGCTCATGCTTTACTTCTCCGCTCCTTCGCTGTTTTCCGCCTTTGTTAGCCATGCCTCACGGTAAGAAGTCAATTCCGGAAAATCCTGCTTTTCCACTTCCCGGTAATCAATTTCAAAATCCGCCGCCAAATCCGAAAGATCTTTTCCTGTCAATGCCATTTTTGCCGTCATTGCAGCGCCAAGCGCCGTAGCTTCCGCTATATCCGTTAAAAACACCTTGTTGCCGGGAAACACCGATGATAACAGGAGGTTATAGGATTTATCCTTCCTGAATCCCCCTTCGGTATAAACTTCATAACCTTGCTGTAATCCGGTACGTTCCAGTGCCGTTTGCGTCTGCATTAAAAGTGAAATGCGAAGCAGGGCAAAGGCTGTTTCATAATCCTTAAAGCAGGGGGGGAAGCTTCCTGTTTCCATAGCATCAAAAGAATAATCTTTCCCATCTTCAAATACACGCGCTTTGGAAGCAGGAAACTGTCCGGACCCCGGTGTTAGTTCGGGTAAAAGAAACAACTTTTTTTCTTTCAGTATAGAACGGTACAATGTTTCGTTCCAGCCCGGATTGTCTTCCCTGTTGTGGTGTTTCATAATAAGGCGGGACCACGTTTCAAATTCCAGGCCTCCAAGAAAGATCGCCGTCTTTACCGGTTTGCCGAAAGCAGAAATATTAAAGAACACCACCTTACCCAGTTCTTCCGGAGCAAAGCCGTAATGTTCCATGGGGTTCATGATCACGCACCATGTGCCGGTGGAATTCAATATGAACCCCGTCTCTCCCTTTTTTGCAAAATGGGGAAGCAGGGACGAATTGGAATCGTGAATCCCCATGGTAACGATTGTTTCTTTGGGGAGGCCGGTTTTTTCGGCAATGTCGCCGGTAATAACACCAAGTATATCCCAGGAGTTGTACAGTTTCGAAGGAATAAGCGATGCGATTCCTAAATCCCTTGCCACCGATGAAAGATCCTTGTCCAGGTGATCCCAAAGATACGTATGGTTCCCCATGTAAGTACTTTCTGTTCCCATTTTTCCGGTAAAGCGCAAACCCCAGTATTGAGGGTAGGGGAGTATCGACGTGGTATCTTTAAACAGATCGGGGAATTGTTCCTTTGCGAAACATAGTCCCTTGGCAGGGTTGATCATTGCCTTAAATGCAGGAGTTCCGGTTCTTGCCTGTAGATCTTCACGTTTTCCGAATTGTTCGTAAAAACGCCGGTGAAAATCGTCCCCCGGTTCATGGGTATAGTACACGCAGGGAAGGGAGGCTTTGCCATCCTTCCCCACGCATACAAAAGTTGCGCCGTGAGTGGTAACGGCAAGGGCTTTAATAGGATACCTTGCGGCAAATTCCTTTAAAGAATCTATGTACCATGTTTCCATGCCTTCAAGATCATGCGTTTCAAGGTTGTTTACGATTTTAGGTTCAAAGTTCCGGTACTTCGCATCCAGTTGACGGAGCGCATCGTCGTAAACGGCAACTTTTTTATTTGTCATTCCTATGTCAATTACCGCAATCGCGTATTCCACGCCTTCAACCTCCGCAAATTACTTGTTCTCAGCTATTACCTGTACATCGGCCCCAATACCGCGCATGCCCGGTAATCGGCCCCTTCTTTGTCCTGGCCAAAAGCATTCCAGTAACTGGGCCGGAATATGTTTTCCTCACTTACATTGTGCATGCACACGGGAATCCGCAATATTGAACATAGTGAAATAAGATCCGCTCCGATATGGCCGTAAGAGATTGAACCATGATTAGCGCCCCAGTTGTTCATTACATCGTATGCAGTCGTAAAGGCGCCCTTGCCGGTTACCCGCGGTGCAAACCAGGTACAGGGCCAGGTGTAGTCGGTACGTTTCCAGAGTATGTCGGAAATATTGTCCGGAAGGTTTATTGTCCAGCCTTCTGCAATCTGGATAACAGGTCCGATTCCTTTTACTATGTTAAGGCGGCTCATTGTTACCGGCATTTCAGCGCGTGTCAGGAACCTGGAAGAAAAACCACCGCCCCGGAAATAGCCAAAGTCCGCTGCGTTCCAGGTAGTAGCGTCAAGGCATGCCTTCTGATCCGCTTCAGTTACATCCCAGAAAGGCTTCATTATGCCATTGCCTTTTGCATCTTTCATTTCGCCGCATGCGTCAATACACGATGCCCCGGAGTTGATAAGGTGGAGAATTCCGCCTGCTTCTTTTGCAACACCGGTAAGATCATAACCTGTTGCGCGTTTAACCGCTTCAGGACTCCAGTAGGTTCTGACATCGGAAAAGATCTGGGCTGTTCCTGTAAGGAGTTTTCCAAAAAGCATACCGACAGCATTTAATGTGTCGTTCTCGGTAGCAAGTACGTACGGTTCACGCTTCCCTTCCCAGTCGAAGGAAGTGTTGAGCATGGATTCGGGGAAATCGCAGTTGGGATAAAAATCCGTCCACTGTCGTTGTCCCTGGAAGCCCCCTGCAATGGCATTGTGGCCTGCCATTTCTTCGGCAAATTCCGCTTTCAGATTGGGGTTGCCGTTGTAAAGGTCTTTGATGATGCACATCATCTTTACAACAAATTCCCAGGCTTTATCCTGTTCGGCTCTGGGCCTCTGGAGTTCCGGCGGGTTTTTATCAAAGCCTTCCTTACAATACTGTTTTGTCCACGCTAATGCTTTTTGATATTCTTTTTCGTCGTAGATCCCGTTTTCCATACGGCGGATAACTTCAACTTCATCAACGCTCTCCACCCTCATTCCCAGATACTCTTCAAAAAATTCCGGATTAATAATTGAACCTGCTATACCCATGCAGATTGAACCGATTTGTAGGTAGCTCTTTCCCTTCATTGTGGCGGCGGCAACTGCTGCCCTGCCGAAACGGAGGAGCTTTTCCTGCACATCGCCGGGGATGCCCGTATCGTCGGCATTCTGCACGTCATGGCCGTAAATACCAAAGGCAGGAAGCCCTTTCTGGGCATGGGCGGCAAGTACCGATGCCAAATACACAGCACCGGGCCGTTCGGTTCCGTTAAAACCCCAGACGCCTTTTATTGTGGATGGCTCCATATCCATGGTTTCCGAACCGTAACACCAGCAGGGTGTTACGGTCAGGGTAATGTCGACTCCTTCCCGGCGAAACTTATCGGCGCAAGCTGCCGCTTCGGCAACACGGCCAATGGTGGTGTCGGCAATAATAACTTGAACGCTCTCGCCGTTTGAATAACGAAGGTTTTTTTCAAATAGATCTTTTGCGGCTTTAGCCATATTCATGGTCTGCTCTTCCAGGGATTCCCTGACCTTAAGCACACCCCGGCGGGCGTCAATTGTCGGCCTTATGCCGATTTTGGGATATGCTCCCCTATAACGATTTACTGCCATATTCATCCTCCAAAATTAATTTATATCTGAGGCTGTTCCAAAACTTCAGTTTTTGGAACAGCTACCTTAGATTTACAAGAAAAAGCGACTGAACCACTTGAAGTGGTTAAGACGCTTTTTCTAAAGCTTGTTTCAAAACTAACAGAGTTTTGGAACAAGCTCATCTGTACGGTTTACCGTTACCGGCAGCCGGATTATCCTTTCTCCATTATTTCTGGCAGCCGTTCCGTTTCCGGCCTTTTTTTCACGGATCTTTTCTATAATGCGCTGACCGGCACGCCGCCCCATACCCACCGCATCCTGGGCGGCAGAATAGCGGCAAGCCGGCAAAAACGGTGAAAACCACGATTCGTCAAAGCCGGCAATTACCGGGTATTTCGCTTTCATATCCAATAAACAGCGTTCCATCCCAAGGTGAACCAGGATGTTAACCGCCACCATCGCTTCCGGAGGATCGGCAGTTTCCAGAATAGTTTTCATCCGTTCATACCCATCCTGGATTTCCATGCCTCCCAAATAGAGCAGGGTAGGGTCGAGTTTTACCCCTGCTTCAGCCAATGCCCTGCTGAACCCTGAAAGCCGTTCCCGTGCCGTCGAATAGGTAATCTCGCCCCCGACGAACGCAATCCTTGTAAAACCATCAGCCAGTAACGCTTTGGTAAGCCGGAAGGTTCCCCCTTCGTTGTCAGATGTAACGGCATCCAGATTTGTCCCTTCCACAATTCTGTCTACCATTACCATGGGTAAACCACGATCCGCCAATGCCTGAAAATGGTCTCCCCTGGTTCCTGCCGGGGTTACGATCATCCCGTCTACCATACGATCAGCCAGCATCAAAATACGTTTTTTTTCTTCTTCTATCGAGTTCAACGAAGAAGCAATAAGCATTGTATAACCGCATTGATTTAATTCATGTTCAATGCCTTCTGCAACATCCATAAAAAAATCGTTGGAAAGTTCCGGCAAAACCACAGCAACCATCATGGAAGATTGGGTTTTCAGGCCGCGGGCAGTGTAGTTTATCCGGTAGCCAAGATGTTGAGCCGCAGCAATAACCCGCAGCTTGGTCTTTTCTGCTACAGGCTGAAACACTTCGCCGCCGCCGGGATCAATGACATACCTTGCCAAAACCCTGGAGACAGTCGCTGTTGAAACTCCCGCTTTTGAAGCTACATCTTTGATTGTTGCATTCATACGTTAAACCTTAGCTATGCAAACGTTTACACAGCATTTCCTACCGGAATAACCCCCTTCTTTAGTATGATATTGCCGTACTTGACTGTTTCCCCTGTCATTACAACCGCATAAGCCTTCTTGCACCGTTCATAAAAGGCAAACCTTTCCATTCGTTCAATTGCCGGGGTTTCCGGCCAGTATTTATCAATTGCTTCCCGGTAGGATTTTTCTGTTGTTGGATCCAGGGTGTCGCCGGGAGTCGCCTGCATCATAATTACAGGGCTTGGAACATAAGTATCTAGGTTAATTAAGGTCAGAATTCCCTTTAAAAGTGCAGGAATTCGTATACCGTCAGCCCTGATCACATGAGAATTAAAAGAGTCGCCGGGGAAGAATGCGTCCCCCAGCACCAATTCATCACCATGCCCCATTCTGAACAATGCGTCCAGCAAATCCGGGCTTATTACAGGATCAATCCCAATTAGCATATCCCCTCCTGAAAAACGATAATACTATAATCCGCCACATTTTATATTTTGTCAAGAAAATAATGTAAACGTTTACATTATTTATTACATACAACTTTCATTCTTAAAAATCCAGTTTTATTAACAATAATTCAAATATTTATTCAGCGATTTAACTATGTTTTTGCCTAATTTCAACTTTGAATTGTATGGAAAAGTATACTTTTTTTAAGAATTAAACAAACTGGGTGAGCTTAAATACGCTTCTGCAGAATAATCATTTAATAATTTTCCCATGGATCCATTACTGGCAATGGTCTTAATAACTTTGGCAGACAGCCTTCCAGATGGGACTACCTCCAGGCCCGGTATTCCCATATCGGTTGAACAGTCTACCGTATCGGCAACAATAACATGGTTCAGGAGCTTCTCTTCAGAAAGCTGTTTTAGCCGTTCGGTAACCGGCGGAGAAAAGACCGGATGAATCGCCATCAGGTTGATTTCAGCAGGGTTCATACGTGCAAGGGCGCGTATCAATGTAACCACCGAACCGGCCGTATCAATCATATCATCCACAATCCAAAGCACTTTGCCTTCTATCGGTTCGGCAGAAAGTATGTTAACGCACTCAATGGAATTGTGCCGGGAATAATCCCGCTGTTTGTGAGCAACAACCAGGGGCACCCCGAATGAATTGGCAAAACGGCGCGCCAGTTTTTCGCCGCCTGCATCAACTGAACAAAACGCCCATGTATCCCTGACCTTGCCGCGCAAGGTTTCAAGATCCTTAATATAAACATCACAAAGCCGCAACTTCAGTAAAGAAGTGGCGGGGATATCGTCAATTACACAATGGGTGGGATCGATCATCGCCTGGGATTTATCCGAATGGAGCTGGTAGGTAACAAAATGACGG
>Ga0082212_10011596_pt1 | contig 11174 bp, 6 predicted proteins | sample TergutNt197P3_FD_71548 | JGI IMG/M metagenome (GOLD analysis project Ga0082212, IMG submission 71548) | Neocapritermes taracua P3 segment gut microbial communities from Petit-Saut dam, French Guiana - Nt197 P3 | ecosystem: Host-associated > Arthropoda: Insects > Digestive system > Gut ... | reverse complement strand
TCTGAGCTTCTGACGCATCGTGTGTCTCCTTGCGTTCGTTGTGAACTAATTGACACAAGAAATGATACCGATGCGTCATTTTTTGAAAACCATGTGGGTTTTGGTTAAAATTTACAGGAACTAACTATATATAATAATTATTTATAATAAAACAACGGTGTTCAATAATCAATACAAGTAGTGTTGATAGCGATAATACTAAACTTGTTCTCTAACCTGTATGTCGCAAATATCTACTTCAAAAACGGTTGCCGAAAATACGGTTTTTTATGTGTTAAACCCAAATAGCCTCTTGTTATTTTTCATCAATGACCATATACTGAAACATAAAATAAGGTTTCCGCCAGAAAGTTTTATACCCAAGGTAGGACGGTCACGCCGTGACCGCCGCAATATTAGTGGGGATATTACTTTTGGGCAAAAGCCTAAGATTATTAGTTTTTTGAATTTCGAGTATTTTTGAACTATGCTGCCCTGAATAAATGGGCAGATTGACAATGAGAGTTTTTTTGAGTGAATTCTCTCGACTTCTACTCAAAATGCGTCAAGCGATTTTTTTGGGGGTCGTAGCGACAACGCGGTGTGCTCACAAATTTGGACTGCTATGTGTGCTATACTGTCAACGGGAACAAATTACCGTTTTTTCCTAAAAAAATATCTCACACAAAGGCACGGAGTCACAGAGAGAATTGATCTTCGTGCCTCTGTGTGAGATCATTTATGGAGTAAAAAACGGTAATTTGCTCCCGTTTTCAGTATATATGTAAACTTTTGCCATTTTATACATTTACCACGATGATTAACTCTCCCCAAAATTGGTATCTGGTTTCACCTGAGTTTCGCAAGGGGCCGTATTCACAAGACCTCATCATTCAAGCACTCGGAAAAGGAAAAATTCATCGAAATCTCGGGGCTTGCCCTGAAAACTCCGACGAATGGAAACCTCTTTCCGCATGGCCGGAGTTTTCACGTTCATTTCAGGCATCCGATTCGAGAAAAACATCATCGAATTCACCGCCATCGACTCCGGACACATCGACCAATCAACAGTCGATGGACGAAATGATTAGCGACTTGAATCGACACAACTTTGACGCAGCGGTATTTCCGCTTGGTTTCTCGAACTTTTCATGCTTAACAAGAGACCCATTTTTCTGGGGAATAATCTTTCTCGGTGTCGGTCCCTTGTTGATTTGCACTTTCGACAACGTCCAAATTCAAAGTACGGGCATGGCGTTCTTTTTTGCCGCGCTTTGGGGATTTGTGTTCAAAATACTCATCGCAAAGAACGAGAGTGGATACGGCCTTTCATTGGTAGCATTTTTCTTTACGGGAATCATCGGTATTGCCACTTTAACCGTTCTTTTGAGATACTTACCCGTTTGGTACGTCATGTTACCCGTTTCTCCTCATGTTTTTATTCGATTAATTGGCAGTATCGTTCAAACCGGTATCACGGAAGAATTCTGCAAATTTGTTCCTGCCGGACTCTATCTTCTTTGGAAACGTCGTGAAGCCAAACCGTTAATGATCGTATGGGTTGCAATCTGTTCCGCATTGGGGTTTGCCGCATTTGAAAACCTCCTTTATGCAAATGCCATTGCCGCCAATGCGGAAAAAGCCGCCACATCGCTGAGTTGGTTCAGTGCTTTCCTTCCCCAAGCAAACAATGTCATCCATGAAGCCATGTTGACGTATGTTCTCCGTTTACTTTCTTGTGTTTTCGGTCATGCCGTTTATTCCGGAATTTTCGCCTGCTTTGTCGCTGTCGCCTTTGTGACAGGCCGACGTGTCGTCATTCTTTGTTGCCTCGGTCTGTTAATAGCAGCTGCTTTCCACGGTATTTATAACTGGTTTTGCGAAGTACAACCGACATTTGCTGCCGCCAGTAGTGCCGCTGCCTTCGTTTTGTTCTATGGCTACCTGATTAAACTGAGAAATTGGGTCGGCGAAGAAGAGGGGGTGTAGTCAATCCCACTAGCGCGATTGGGATTGACTACACCTTTGGAGATGTTTTTTGTGGCAACAACCAGAAAATGCCCCCATTTTTTTCTGGTTTTTGTGACGTGAAAAACTTTTCTTTTTCGATGGTGTTATATATAATGAGTTATTCTTTGGAGATTGCATCGTCATTTTGGTGTATAAATGAAAATTGCTCGCAATTATAATTACGGGTGGGTCACATGACTAAAATTTTGCGTAAGTCGTTGCCATATATTTGTTTGGCTGTTGTTGGTCTTGTGGTTTTTCTTCATTCGGTTGGTCATGCTCAACCTCCCGGTGGTAATAATCGTGGTGGTAATCCAGGGGGGCCGGGTGGCGGGTTCCCCGGAGCTGGAGGTGGCAATCAGCCCGGTCGGGGCGGCGTTCCCGGTGGTATGACGCCCGGCGCGGCAGTTGGCAACCAACTTGGTCGTGGTGGTCCCGGTGCTGGGGTGCCCGGAGGATTTCCCGGCGGTGGTGGGTTTCCAGGAGCACCTGCTAACTTGGCGACACGCGGCGGTGCCCCAGGTGCCGGTTTTCCCGGCGGTGGTGGGTTTCCAGGAGCACCTGCTAACTTGGCGACACGCGGCGGTGCTCCCGGTGCTGGTTTTCCCGGACTTCCCGGTGGTGGCTTCCCTAGTGCCGGTGGCTTTCCAGCAGGCGTTGCTTTTCCCGCAGGTGGCATGATGAATTTTGGCGGGGCGATGCCCGTTGCGGCAGCCCAACAACCAAGACAGCAGAATAATAATTCCGGCACAGGGACGGCCACGCTGGTGCCCGAGTTTGGGGAAAGGCAGGCTGAAACACCCCGCGTGTTGAGATTCGGTGATTATGCGGAAACGACCTCAGCAACAACAACGGGGCGAAATTCCGGCAATGCAAACTCTGTGGATGCCGATGTGCAACGCCGGATTAACGACCAAGCTCAGCAGTTGATGAACCGTTTCGACCGGGACAGAAACGGGATGATCGAAAGATCGACCGGGGAGTGGAACAACCTCAGCTTCGACGCGAGTTTGGTTGATACCAATCGTGACGGACGCATCACGTTGGACGAACTTCGGGTGTATGTCGGCAAACAGGTGCGAGGCGGCGGAACAAGCGGTGCAAAAATATTTACATCGTATGGCGCGACTTACGAACACATGCCGGATGGAATTCCTGCCTGGTTTACCGAACGTGACAAGGACAATGACGGCCAGTTGACGCTCTTTGAGTACGCCAATGGCCAACCGATTACCGCTGAGATCGTCGCCGAGTTCGAGTGGCTTGACCTGAATAACGACGGCATAGCCACTCTGGCGGAATGTTACAGTGCCATCAAGACGAAGGAAGAACAAGAACGCAAAGCTCTTGAAGAACAGGGCATTGTGGCAGGCGGCAATACACGAAATGCCAATCAACCACGAGGCAATACTCCGGCCGCACCTGCTCGCGGCACCAACAATAATACCTCGGGTGGCACGTTCGTCCCCAGTGCAGACCAAGCCGCCAATCGCAACACTCAGCAGGTACGACCAAGTGGTACCCCGGCTAATGTGAACGCCAATAACAATCAACGAGCCAATAATGCTCAACCGAATGCACGACCCGGTGGTCCGGGGGTTGCCGGTGCAGGTGGCCGAGGAGCCGGAGGAGGTCCAGGCGGTGGGGGATTTGGTGGCGGAGCCGGTGCCGGACGCGGAGGACGCGGAGGCGGGTAAATCCCCATCTGTTTCATTTTGTAAACACCAGTATTACCCTACCAGCCTTAAAGACGTGGGTTTTGATATTGTCATAAATTTTCAAATATATTATTCTCCTTGTTTGTTTTTTGATTCCCAAACAACGAGGGAATATGTGAAGCGGTTGAAAATTCACCACACGCCGAAGCACGGCAGTTGGCTGGACGCTGCGGAGATTGAATTGAGTATATTGACGAAGCAGTGCTTGAACCGTCGGATATGCGACATCGAAACATCACGAGGTTCAGGCGTGGGAATATCTCCGAAAAAGGCGTCGATTGGCAGTTCACCACCACCAAAGACGCCCGGATAAAACTCAAGCGACTTTACCCACAATTTTAAATTTGGTGGGGTAGTATAATGCGATTTATCGGAAAGTCGCATCTTGTTTTAATTTGGACATTTCAGAGAGAAAAGGAAGACTAATAAAGACTTTTGGTCGTTGAAGTCGAACGTTTGTCCCGCACAGTAAGCTAAATCGCGAGCCGTACTATCTCAGCACCGCCGGAAATCGCAAGAACAACGTGGGACATGCTCAAAAAATGTAATCCATCGCATACATGACCGCAGACGGATTCAAGGCGTTTTGATTGGCGATTTGGGTAATCGTGTTTCTCAATTCCTGTTCGTTACGCACGGCCATAAGATTCTGAACGGCACTCTGGGGAACACCGCCGGGTAGCATCGACGCGACCGCTTGGATGGCCTTTGCTTTGCGCTGTTCAAAATTGACTTGCACCATCGAATTGATGAGCTTATCGGTTCCCACCGGCATGTTGTTACTGATTTGATTTGCGATTTCCGACTTCAAGGCATTGGTTCCCTGGTCAACGATATTGTCGAAAATCTGCTGAGCCGGCGGCATTGGAACTTGCGAATTCGGATAATAAGACGTTTTCCAATCATCCGGAAGCTTTTTTTGCAGTTGACCGGCTGCATAATCGATGCCGGAACTGATTCCGGAATTGATGGCCGAACCCAGGACTTCCCGTCCACTGCCCCCCCCGACGGCCGTACCCAGTGCCGATCCCAATGCACCACCGATCGCCGTACCCACCCCGGGACCGCCGAAGGCTGTTCCGACCGCTGCACCGACGGCGGGAAGCAGTTTCTTGAAAAACCCCCCGATTCCGCCGCCGGAACTGCTCGATTGTGCCGCCGCTTGTTGCTGAAGCTGCTGCATCCGCGTGAAAGTCTGCTGATTGCTCTGAATCACTCTGTTGCCGACGTCATAGACGCTTTTTGTCACGTGGTTAAAACCAGCCTGCATATTCCTGTTTATCAGGTCAATATTACGTTGCGTTTCACTCTGAAACCGATTAAGGTCTGCGTTCATGTTTCGAACATCGCCACCGACTTTCCGAACTTCGTCTGTCACATTATTGATGGCATTCAACTGCTGGGCTAGCTTGCCTTGAATAACACCCAACGCTCCGAGTTGCTTGTTGTTGATGTCAATCAGTTGATTGCCCTGGTTAATCAAGACATCCTGCTTTTGATTGATTTGCTTGTTAACATCAAGATTTTCTGCGGCAACCTCAAGTGTTTCCTGTTGCGTCTTATATTGCTCGACTTGCAGGTTATACTGCTCGGCTTGCAGGTTGTACTGCTCGACTTGCAGGCTATAGCTTTGTTCCTGATTTTCAATGACGACATCCAGTCGGGCAACCGTTTGCAATTTGAATTCCACCAATTCGTTGGTCAGGTTGTCTAGTTTATCACCCAATTGGACGAGGGCACCCGTCGTTGCGGCAAAGCCTTCGCCCAAAGTCTGGTGAATATCGTCAAGTCTCTGGTCGAGTCTCTCAAGCAATTGGTTGGATTTTTGAATCTCCGTGTGGATATTCTCCAGATTCGCGTTGACCTTTTGCAATTCCTGATACACGGTAAAAAGATCGTTGTGCAGGACGTCCATTTTCCTGCCGAGCATCTCGAAGCCGGCATCCAGTTTGAGGCCGAGTTTCGTGAACTCTTCCTGAATGGTCTTCCGCGTTAAGGCCGCTTCCTCACGAATCGTCTTGACGAGTTCCCGATGATTGGTGATCAGCGTTTGCTGAATGGAATCCAGTTTGGCCATGAGTTCCCGGTGTCGTGCTTCCTGACGCACGGTTAATGCCGGAGGACGTGTCTTATAAATATTGGTAAGAATATTTTCATAGCGTCGGATACGAGTTGCCAGGAAGAACGCTCTGCCATTTTCAACAATAGACTCTTTGTCATCCGGATAAATTTCATTATATTCCGTGTTCCAACTTCCAAGATCGACTGCAATCGCGGTAGCAAGATCATCCAGTTCTGATTTGCGACGTTGCCAGTCATCGGCATACACTTCACTGGTCTTATCATAGATGGCTTGTTGTGTGGCTTTTGCTTTTTTATCTGCAAGCTCGATCATGGCGGGAATCTGCGGCGCGTCGGGAAACATGAAGATAAACTCGTCGTAGGTGTCCTCGTCACAGCAGTAAACCGCAAATTCCGCCATCAGAGTCTGCAAATGCAGCTTGGCGACAAGCCCCTGCTGCGTATCGGGATAGCGATTCAAAAAGTCGGCCCAATAGGCAACGTGGTCGTGTTCCTTGTAAAGGTTGAAGACATCTTGCAAGGCCATTTGCGATTGGAATTTCTGTGGATATTTCGCGAGGAATGCGTTGTAATCCTCAATCGTCGGGTTCTGCGTCAGCAGGAAATAGCGGGTCAGAAACGCGACCTTTGCCGTTTCCGAATTGGGATACCGTTCAATCAACTCGTCGAGCATTCGGGCATCCGTATGGTCGGACATGGCATTCCAGTACCGCTCGGCCGCCTGCTCCGTTGAACTCTGAGCCATAGCAGTGTATGACATGTACACGATGAAAAGGGAAAGAAATATCGAAATCAAGGACAAGTGTTTCATTGGAGGTTCCCGTTGTTAAAAATGGTTAATGCGCGTCGTCACCGGAACTAATTGCATTCAATTGTCTAATGCCAGACTCTTGTCCTAAACTAGAATTAATAGCATTATTCAATGGTTTCATGTCAGACTTTTGTCTAAAACTAGAGTTAATAGCATTATTCAATAGTTTCATGTCAGACTTTTGTCCAAAACTAGAGTTAATAACATTATTCAATGGTTTCATGTCAGGCGTTATTAATTGAGGCGATTGAAGTATCATTTCGTCCGAAACGGGCAATGGCGAAGATGACTGCGAAGAAAAGGGATTGTCGCCGAATGACCATTGATGTAGTGTTGTTTTTGCCCGATCACTACTGTCACTTAATCTTATTCTTAAAGTAATAATTGAATTTCCTTCAGGCGAGATATGCAATAACGCATGACGGTCCATGCTATCATTTGGACCATACACTTGAATTTGCTCACCAGTGGTATAATCAAATATTCGACAGCCGTGGTAAGCATAGACAAGGAAATGTCCTGCCGGAAAAAAAACCAGATTGTTCACCCAACTACTACCAACCCGCAAAAACGAGATACCAGGTGCTCTAATTCCAAATTGTTTTATCCGTTTGCCTGAACTGACGTTAAAGATAAAAACAGACCAATTCTCCTTTTCATCATCATAATCTTCGTCACCACCATCGTATCCTTCATAACAATAGAGTGCAATCACTTGATTATCCGGTGAAAACGCCACGTCTTGTACATGACTAATGCCCCGTTCTCCGTTATCACAGTCCAACATCGTCGTTTTTTGATTTTCGATGTCCCAAAGCTCCACAATTGCTTTTTCAAAACTATTATCAATCATAGCAAGGTTTTTCCCATCACAGGAAAACGTCATGTCTCCCATAACCTCAGTGAATTTTTTGGCGATTTCATTTCCAGAAATCGTATTCCAAACCCGCACCAATCCATCGTCACATTTTGTCGCAACCCGTTCTTCATCAGGTGAAAAAGCAGCATCACCAAATAACATCCCGGTCCTTTCGTAACGAAATAATGTACTTTCTCGTTTGTAAGACAATGTTCTTTCTCGATCGGACGAAAAATCGTAAAGTATGAGTGTTTTATTATCGTCTGAAGAAAAGACAACAAAACGGTCGTTTGGAGAAAAGAAAAGCCGGCCGTTAATATAGAATTCCTTTTTATGTCGGCAAGTATCGCTTTCCCAAACGACTTGCACAAATTGATTCCTTGTTTCATTAAAGTAGTAGGTGTAGAAATAAGTACCATTGGGTGAAAAGATGCCCCCCGGTGCGGATTTGTATTTGTATAAAGAACCATCCATGCGGAGCGAACCTAATTCTCTGTCTGCCAATACATCGCGAATATACACTATTCTGTCACGATCTCCATTTTCCATTCCCGCAGAATTCCAGTTCGAATACGCAACAAGAATTTTTCCTGACGATGTAACACACACATCATGCACATCGACATCACGATTATACAGTAGCTTTTGTTCGGGATACTTTAATCGTTCGATAAAATCGGCCTCTTTCTTGATTCGCTCTGTCTCGGCGTTGATTAGCCGGAGGAATTCCCTGATACTCTCAATCCGTTCCTTATGGAAAAACACCTTCAGATACTGTGCGGTTTCATCGTCATCGGCATATCGGACACTTGCCCTGTTGTAGGTGGCCTCACGCAACGCGACAAAATCTTCCGCCTTTTCAAGAAGGTCGTCCCGCTCTTTTTTGTCATCCAGAGTCGCCGCGTTGTTGAGAATGCCAAGCATCGCTTCGCAGTAAAGAACGTCCAGTTGGTCCAGCAATGTCACCGTATTCCCAATATTCTCTTGCAACTTTTCGGGTTTGTCAAAAATAATTTCCAGTCGTGCTTCCAACCGATCGGCTTCATTATATTTATCCGGTGCCTGTGACCGCCACACTCTCGGAATATTGCCCTTCGCCTTTGTTAAAAAATCCCACTTGATTTTCGATAACTCCGCAAGCGTTTTTAGTGCAATTCTTTGAATCCGTTCATCTTCAGCCTTTTTTTCATCTTCAGGATTTTTGCCTGTCGTATAGGTGAATTCCAGTTTCCAAACATCCGTCACCGGCGGCTCTTTCCACAAAAACTCACCGTCACCGTTGGGAGAATCCCAGCCCGGCTTCCCGTAAGTGATGCCTTCAAAACCGGGGACAACCTGGGGTTTGTCCCAACCGGAACTCTTGGTGTAGTATTCCAACTTCAACCAACCGCCCTCGGGCATTCCCGCCGTGGTCTTCCACTTGACCGTCACCGGCGTGCCGTCAAGTGGTTTGTCAGGTCTCGGTTCCGTTTGCATGATGACCAGTCCGTCGAAATCCCAAGACGGATACGGAATCTCACAACGAAACGTAACGCCCTGAATTCCGACTGTTCCCTCCGTGGCAATAATTCTCACAATATTTGCATCCTGTGGCTTTTCCAGCAACAGCTTTTCGGCAAAATTTCTACCCCCGTTAAACTCCACAACGCGATTCTTGCCCGCCTCGTCTTTCAGAAATTGACGGTTCCAACTCACGGATGCCTTTCCTTTCACGTCCGCATTGGTGACACACTGGATTTCGGCCTCGACCGCTTTCACGCCTTTCGGCAACTTAAACGAAAAGGTGACGAAATCCCACTCGTCAAGTTTCCAGAACTGCTTGCCGGTCGAAGCATCCGTTGGTTTACTGCCGCCGTCAAGGTCTGCAACCACGGCATCTTCAGGTGACACTGCCTCGCCGTCTTTGAGCCATATCTCAAATTGTTTCGAATACGTCTCAGAATCCTGGCCGTTGACGCCGACAACGCATGAGCCGACAAAAATTGCCGCAAGCAAAACCACTGGGAAAAAGCTGTTGTGTTTCATCGCAGGAGAACATGGTAAAAGACATCATCTCGTAACACCCGCCGCAACTCACGACGGGTTTTTCGTCAAGGAAACCAAGCGAGGTCTTAGTTTATACTTTTTTTATGCATAATACAAGATCAGCAAGTCAATGGGCAATTTTTTTTATTTTCCGCAATCCGTTGGCATTGGCGAAACGACAGCGTCTGGCAAAAGATTCACGATGCCTTGTGCCGAATGGTGCGTAAAAACAAGGGAAAAAAGCCGACACCCTCCGTTGGCATCATCGACAGTCAATCGGTGGACACCACGGAGGTCGGCGGCGAGGAACGCGGTTACGATGCCGCAAAAAATATGAATGGCCGCAAGCGACACATCATCGTCGATACGTTGGGCATACTCATGGTGTTGGTCATTCGCACGGCGAGCGTTCAGGATGATGATGGTGCGAAACTTGCCATCGAAGAATTGGGCGAACGTTTCAAGCGGTTGTTGGTAATTTTTGCCGACAGTGCCTACGGCAAGATGGGCTTACCGGCTTGGGTGAAGCAATGGTTCGGTTGGATTTTGCAAACGGTGTTGCGACCGGTCGACGTGAAAGGATTCGTGGTGCTGCCAAAACGCTGGATCGTCGAACGAACCTTCGCGTGGATCGGCAAATACCGCCGAAACTCGAAGGATTACGAACGAAACACCGAATCAAGCAAAGACATGATTTACATCGCCATGACTTCCCAAATGCTGAAATTGCTCGAAAAGCACGAATCGGTCGGTTAAAGACTTATTCTGAGAAAAAAACAACTCATGACTAAATTACAAAAAAGCGGGCGAAGAGGTTCGAACTCTCGACAACGACGTTGGCAACGTCGTGCTCTACCAACTGAGCTACGCCCGCATCTGAATAGGAAGTATCCTGCCAAAAGATTTCTTATATTGTAATGACTTTCTGATCTTTGGCAAGAGCGGGGACAAAAAAAACCGCCCATCATCTTTCATTTTTTGAATATAAGTACAATATCAATAGCTTCCAAAGGACAAAAATCAAAAACGTTTTAGGAATCGCGAATCAATAAGTTGTTTATTTTGGTAAACAAGGTAAAAATAACACTTTGGACAAAATGCAATATATTCACAGGACAACATTTCACATAACGAAGTTTATGTTCGATAACTTTGTACTGCTCCGCCTACGAAATCCTACAATTATTAAATGTTTCAGTATTCATCAAAGAACCGATTATCCCACTCTTTTTGAAGAATTTTACACTTGTCAACAACCACTATAACCCTAACCAATTGATACTGTTTGATTTATGATTATGATTGGACGCTAGTGGGAACTCATCTCATTTTGACGCGAACCAAGCAAAATATCGCTAAAGGCGCGAAGGTCACGAAATTCAAGGAATTTCACCAGTCGAGTAGCAGTCCGTCCCCAAGTTCCACCGAGAATCTTCCGTCCTTTTCGGATTTTCCATCGTAATAGGTTCAGACGTAATTTTTTTCCGTTTTTCCTTTGACGACATGGAGGTCACAATGTCTGCAACCGCACAATCCGTCCCTACGAATTCCGTACCCACAACTTCCACCCCTACGAATTCCGTACCCGAAAAATCCGCCCCTGCATCGCTCGAAATTTTCGTTCAGTGCCTGAAAAAAGTTCCCGATCCCCGCTCAAAACGCGGTCAATCGCACCCCTTTTCCACCATTC
>Ga0082212_10011595_pt1 | contig 11174 bp, 7 predicted proteins | sample TergutNt197P3_FD_71548 | JGI IMG/M metagenome (GOLD analysis project Ga0082212, IMG submission 71548) | Neocapritermes taracua P3 segment gut microbial communities from Petit-Saut dam, French Guiana - Nt197 P3 | ecosystem: Host-associated > Arthropoda: Insects > Digestive system > Gut ... | reverse complement strand
TTTGCAAAAATACAATACTTGCCGAATAAATCAAAATATTTTGATTTATTCGGCAAGTACTTATACAATCAATTTGTCGTCCTGCCGTGCTTTCGGATTTGCAATTTGAAAGTCCTTAATATTAGGATTTGCAATCCGAATGACAAAGCGCCGACAAAGGCGGGTACAGTAATTTGTCGCATTGTAAATGCTCATATTCACATCCTCCGAATTACAATTTCGGAGGGACGGGGATAGGATAATGAAAAATTAAATTGACTTTATCAGTATCACTATTGGATTGTCTTCTACATCTTTTTTTATTAACGATTGAATTTTGGCATTTAGGATTTTATTCTTATTTTTTTCATTCCACTCCATTATTTCGTAAACTTGAATTAATCCTATGTATTCACCATCGGAGCTAACTTTTCGGATAGTAACAGGCAGAAAATTGTTAATATCGTCAGTAATTTCAATACCATCCTTTATTTTTATTGTTCCATCTTTTTTATTAAAAAAACCACAATAAGACTTTCTTTTTTCATACAATCCAGTATGAAGTATAAAATAAAAAAAATGTTCATTTTCCAATATGTAACTTATTGATATACGCCCTTGTGATTCGTCTTTTTCAAATCTTTTTTCATATGGCCATTCCCATTTTCCTAAGTCAAATATTAAACGTGGCGACAAAGAATGACCTTGAATTGAATAAATAGTATCAATGAAAGATTCTTTTAAACATATTTGTCCATTGTATTCCCAAACAGATGGATTATTAGGTACAATACGGGCAGTTCTGTTGTTTGAAAAAATAAAATGATAAACCCCACCACCATTATTATTATAAGAGGAGGTTCCATAATTATAATAAGAAATTTCACCGCCGAGAGGAAAAGGTTGTACAATTGATGGAATCGTATCTAAAATATCACCGTTAATTGCATTGAAACTAAAAACATAGGGATGTTTATCATTCCAAGTTTTATTATGCGCTGTAATTATATCATTTGATATATGAAAGAAATAAAAAAATAAATTCTTCAACTCTAAATTATTAAAAACCGGCATAACACTTCCAAGAAATGTCCCGTCAAGCCTATAACGAAGCAATCGTAAATTTCCTAAAGCTCTAAGGTAAACCGTTCCATTCACATTGTCAATCCAGAAAGGAATATTTCCTTGTCCATCTGATGATAACCCTTCCGGATCGTCGCCGATATGACCGATACAATTACAAAAATGTCCTGTCTTTTTATCAAACACTTTTAACGGTTGATTTAATGATGAAACTATTATTTTATCGTTCCAAACAACAACATCGGGATGGTCTCCTAATATAGAATTATCAGTAGTTTCCAATGCAACATACGAAATATTGTCAGCAAATTCTGAAATGCTAAACTCTTTTCTGGATTCCATAGCACTTCCTATGTCAATCACATGAAAAATTTCTCCTTTGTTTTGCTTTCCGCAGGAGAATAGCGTTATGAATATAATTCCAAATAATAAGCACCTATGTTTCATCTGTATGTAATTTGCATAAAAGTTTAAAAATCAATAATATAAAAAAGTGTTTAAGAGAATAAATTTTCATCTGCGTACTCCCCGTTGTAATGAACTAAGTTTCTGAACACAAGAATAAAAGCTTACGCATTCGTTTCACCACAAAAAACTGCCCCAAAGTAAAGCATTTTTTATGAAATGGAGAAATAATATAAAAAAAACTTTTATAAAAATTCCTACCCCTACATCCTGCCAGCCAGTTCTTCGTCGGTGAGGATTGTGAGGGTGGGGAGGCCGTCAGGGGTGATGCCGTTGGATTCGAGTGTGAACAGGGAGGCGATTATGGCTTCCATCTCTTCGGGCGACAGGGTTTTTCCGGCGGGGATGGCGGTGGTTTTTGCAAGCGATAAGGCCATTTTTTCAGTCAGTTTTTCTTTTTCGCTTGTGCCGCTCTCTATCGTTGTGGCAATGATGTGGGTTATATGTTCGGCAGGGTTCCCTCCGGTTAGTTCCGCAGGCGTTGCGTGGATGGCATAACTGTTTCCACCCAGATGGGCGAGATCGAAACCCAGAAACTTTATCTCGTCCTCCATGGATGCAAGCATCGATGATTCGGCGGCGGTAAGTTCCAGCATTTCAGGGAATAAAAGCTTTTGGGAAATGGAACGGCGGCAATGGATATTTCCGATATAGCGGTCATATAATATACGTACATGCGCGCGATGCTGGTCAATAATCACCAAACCCGATTTCAACGGCGTGATGATATAGCGGTTTTTGTATTGAAAACATGAATGTAGGAACTCGGGGAAAAGGACATTTTCGGTAGGGGCAGGAGCAGGGGTAGGGGTAAGGCTTGCCTTGCCACTACTTTCAAAATCTTCATATAACTTCTTCCAGTCGGCTGACGGTTGAAACGGGTTATATGATTTATTGACCGGTATGTCCGGCGGCGTTTTGGAGGCTTGCGAGGGACTGAATACCGGAATGTCAATGACGCCCGCCGCATCAAAATCAATGGATGGAATGGCGTTGGATTTCGCAAGCGATTCGCGTACGGATGAACAGATAATCTGCCAGACAGGCTTTTCATGTTCAAATTTAATCTCGGTTTTTGTCGGATGAATATTGACGTCGATGCATGATGGAGGAAGTGTAAAGTAGATGAAATAGTCCGGCATTTCGCCTGCAGGGATCATCTGCTCGTAGGCTTGCATCACTGCCCTGTGAAAATACGGATGACGCATGAACCTTCCATTCACAAAGAAATATTGGAGTCGTCCATGCTTTTTCGTGGAATCCGGTCGCGCTGTAAAGCCTGAAATATGCACGAGTGAAGTATCGGCTTCGACAGGCAGGAGCTTCCGGCTCATATTTTTCCCAAACAGGGCGATGATACGCTGTTTGATGCCGCTGGCAGGCAATTCGAAAATCACTATTTCATTATGCCGTAAAGTGAAGGATAGCTGCGGATACACAAGCGCGATGCGTTCAAACTCCGAAATGATATGATGAAATTCGGTTTCGTTCGTTTTGAGAAACTTTCGACGCGCCGGCACATTATAAAAAAGATTTTTTACGGAGAAGACACATCCTACATTGCAGGCTTCGGGCATAACCGTATCAAGGACGGAGCCTGAAACCGACAGGGATGTTCCCACGTCGTCGTCCCCGGTTCTGGTACGGAGTTCAACCTGTGCAACCGCCGCAATCGAAGCCAGCGCTTCGCCGCGAAACCCCATGGTACGCAGCGAAAACAGGTCGTCGACCGCTGCAATTTTCGATGTGGCATGACGCTCGAAAGCCATGCGCGCGTCGGTTTCGCTCATTCCTTTCCCGTCGTCGATCACCTGAATAAGCGTACGGCCGGCATCCCTGATATTGACGGTGATATGCGACGCATCGGCATCTACCGCATTTTCCATCAGCTCTTTCACTACCGATGCAGGCCGTTGAATAACCTCGCCGGCGGCAATCTGGTTCGCTATATGATCCGGAAGCAGGTGAATGACGTCGCCCATGATGTTGTTATTTCATAAAGAAAAACCAAAGTAAAAAGGATAATATACACAGTATCAATAGAAGGCGCATATTTTTATACACGCGATTACGAATATCATCTCCACGATCTTTACTTTTCTTCAAATGCGAAGTACCTTCAATAAAACTTCCCTTTATCTCTTCCTTTAGTTGCCCGTAATCGGCTACTTCAATGCCCAGTTCCCGCTTCGCCTTATGTATGCGTTTCTCCAAAGCCTCCTTTCGCGGGTCAAAATAAATCGGCTTGTGATCAAACTGGCGCGGTTTGCGCATTTTATAAAATGAAAAAACTCCCATGCTTTTTTAATTACGAATTACAAATTACAAATTACTAAACTCCTCTTCGGTTTCATCATCGGGGGGAATGAGGGGGGCTTTATAAAATCGGAAGATATCGAAGCGGTCGGTGGGACGGAGTTCGTCGTACCAGGCAAACTTCTTCAAGGTCTTTTGTTCGGGTGTCAAATCAGGGATGGGCGTCATCAGGCCGTCAGTTTTGGTCCATGTCTTCAATTTATGAAATTTACCATCAACAAACCAGATAGACAGATAGGAACTTTGGGTATAATTCAGGCCAATCATTGCCCCATCCTGCTCCAGCGGCAGAAAAATGGATTCCGCATTGCCGTCAATGTCGATATGTTCAATACTTTTACCCTCAAAGTAGGCTTTCAGATCATTCCCTCCCAACTGGTTATAATATTTTGGTTCTACTTCCTGAACAACAAATGCAGCTGATGGTACGTGTACAAAATCGACCGTGCTGTCGGCCATATAAATGATGATTGTATCACCGAAAAGTTGCTGTTCCTCGTTCCATAAAACAGGATAATGGCCGTACATGCGCATGACCGAATCTACTGTAGTGAAACGCATCGAATCGCAAATCCCCTGTATATCATACCGGTAAAAGCGAACGCCCATATAGGCGCGGAGAATGCGCGACGTCGAGTCGATCGTTATCATTTCCAGCGTGTCGGCATGAATGTACAGTGAATCGCCCTGCGAATATTCGATAGCGCAGGCGCTATCCGTCGCAAAGGCATAATCCGCTTTTTCGTCATAATAGCCGTAATGTCCCGTCATGATAACTTTTCGCGCCGTGTCGGTAATACTCATGTTCCCGAATGCTTCCCCGATGCCAAGGCTCCGGTCGTATGCAATCGAATCGCCGGTCAGTATCCGGTTCGCGGAGTACACGACCGAACGGTCCAACAGTAAAGAGGTATTTTCCTGCGTATTGTACCAGCCCTTTGACGAATGGACGATACCGCTATCCGATTCGATGATCGAAGGGCCTAAAATGGTGGCAATTTTTGTTTCCGTACTATATTCCAGTGTGTCGGAATAGAGGATATAATCCGGATTGGTCAAACGGACGCTGTCCTGAAACTCGGCGATTTTTGTTCCGGGCGAATACTGGCCATACGCCGATTCCAAAATATTTTCCGCATCAACGATACGCCCTCCTTCAAAATAATACCCGATATCCGCCTGCCGGTCATAATCCAGACTGTCCGTATACAGTGTTACTATCGAACTGTCCTGCTGAATATTAATCATCCGGACATTGTAGCGCATCTTTGCCAGTTCAATGTTACTGTCGTAAATAAGATAATCGCCATAAATATACAGGGTATCTCCCTGTTCCATGCGCACATTGCTGAATGCTTCCAGCGTCTTGTCCTGATCATACAAATAGGCGCTGTCGCAAAACATAAATGAACTGTCATGGCGGAAAACCACATTTCCAATCAGCGTTTGGCGCTGCTCGTCGATGATACTGTTAAAAAACAGTTTATCCGCATGAACCAGTAGAATTGTCGTTTTTTGAACCGTATCAGGCGGATTCGGAGAAGTGTCCTGCGCGTTTGAAACCCTACAACAGCCATACGACAGGACTATTACAAGTATGAATGTTCTTATCCGGTTCATTCCTTGATCCATCCGGGGTATTGGAAATCGCAGTTACACCAGTTGTCCTTGATTTGTATGAAAGTCGACTTTTGTTTGCTTGCAATCCAATCCTTGATAATATCTTCTCTTTTTATATTTTCGACATATGATTTCAGTTCCTGAAAATCGTCCTTAATATTTGCCTGATGAACATTGATGCGTTCATTCAGTTTCACAATCACCACCACATCATTTTGCGCGTTATTCTTCATGATGAACGGTTTGGAAATATCCCCTACTTCCATCTTCTCTACCACAACGCCCATGCCCAGAGGCAGGTCCTGCATTTCAAACTTCGAGGTGCCGACATTCCTGCTTTCCGGATTCTGATTCACCATCAGACCGTTATTATTTCTTGTATCCTTATCTGAAGAAAAATAGGTGGCTTCCTCAAAAGTCAGTTTCCCCGCATTGATATCCATAAGAAGCGAATCCAGTCGAACCATCGCCTTATCCAGTTCCTGTTCGGATACTCTCGGACGCAGCAGGATATGGCGCGAATTGATACGGTCGCCTTTCTTCTCGACTAATTGGAGTATATGATAACCGTATTCTGTCTGAATGACATTGGATACACGGTTCGGGTCACTCAATGCAAATGCGGCTGTGGCATATTCGGGCGCCAATTCCATTTTCGACCTGAATCCGGTTTCCCCGCCGTTACCGGCTGTCCCCTTATCTTCGGAATAACGGATAGCCAGAATCGTAAAGGTAGTGGCTCCGGAGTTTATCTGTTCTGTAAAATCGCGAAGCCTTTCCTTGATGGCGTCCACATCTTCAATGGGAATACGGGGTTCCATCATCAAAACGGACACTTCAACCGTTGTGGGGATCATCGGCAAGCTGTCCTTAGCGATCTGGTTGAAGTATTTGGTTACGTCCGAGGGTCTCAGTTTGATATCGCCCACAATCTTCTTCTGCATTTCGCCGACAATATACTGCTCGCGAACGACAACTTTTTGATCTTCTTTCAGTTGGGCCAGTTTCTTGCCAAAATACTCTTCCGCTTTTTCCTTGGAGCCGATCATGGAAACTGCATTGTTGATCCAGCCGTCAACCTGGCGAATCACCTGGCTCTCATCGGCGTCGATACTGTCGATCTTTGCCTGACTTAAGAAAAGCTTGTTAATGGCAATTTGTTCCGGTATGACACAATAGGGGTCGCCATCGAAGCGTGAATTGTTTTGCTGCATAAACAATCGTTCCTGCTCAACATCCGAACGAAGTATAGCCTCGTCTCCGACTATCCAAATGACCTCGTCAATCATATTTTTCTGTGCTACAACGGTCAGTGTGGCGCAAACTAACATTATCCCTGTAAAAAATCTCCTCTTTATCATCTTTATCATTATTTATCATTTTTATTCTGAAACAAATTTAACGGAACCGTTTTTCACGGCGTCAAGGTATAATTTTTCACCGAAATCCCGTAAAAAATCAATCTTTCGCCTATTTATCAGCATACTTTGAATTTGTGTCTGCACATAGTCGAAAGGAGCAACATTGCCAGCAAGCAGGCGGTCGGAAATGTTTAAAAAATAGATGTAAGAGCTATCCGACACTTCCATGTGATTATTTACTTTTAAATATTGTGCCGGATTGGAAATCCTTTGTGGAATTTTTTCCATTACCTCATCAAAAACCACCCAGCGGTCGTAAAAATAATCGTAAATAATCGCGTTCTGCAAACTGTATTTCTCAATTTTTTCCAGCGCTTCCTCCGACCCTGATACATACCAGGTCCTGACATTATCCAGTCCGGGAGCGGACAGGGGCGCTTTTAAAAATAACCCTTTTATGAGGTTTTCATTCAATATGAACTGCTCTTTGTTTTCTTCATACCAGGTTATCTGATCGTATACCCGGATATCAGCCGACACTTTATCATTTACCATCCGCTCCTGATAGCGGTGACGGATCAATGACCGCCGGTATTCATTCACTAACCTGTCAATCTCCGCTTTTTCATCTCCAATATTCTGATATGCCACGTCATCCATCAACATATCGATGATTCGTTTTTTTATAATATTTTCGGCGCGGATCAGGCTGTCGGCGGTAGATATCCCTTTGGGTATCTGCGCTTCTATTTCATCGCGCATCAACAACCTGTCGTTTACTCTTACCAATATTTCCTGCTGTGCAGGCATGATACCCGATCTTTTACACGCAGGAAACAGGATAGCAAACAGCAGGATAAGGCGTATATATTTTATAAAATAAAACGGGCTATTATACATTTTTTATCTTTTTAATCACTTTCCAGTTGATGGAAACAGGATATTTCTCATGCAGTTCCCTAATCCATTCGGCTTCCAGTTCCTCCTGTTCGTCGGGCGGACGACTCCAGATGCGTTTGTTGCTAATTTCAAATAAAAGCGTGCCGTCATAATAGGATTGCATCGTCAAATTATATTCGGGATAATCTCTTTCTATGGAACGCTTTTCGATTTCCGTTAATATTTCATGTATATAATAGTTACATACTTCCTGCATAAAATCAAGGGAATATAATTCTGGCGACCGGTGTTTTATCTGCAAATACCTGACGAAATCGGCCTGCGTCCATACAAAGGTATCGCATTTAATCAATAGCTTGTCCATTTCCATTCCCCGGTTAAGAAAGTTTGTATCAAGCGGGAAATATTCGTCCGCGACGCGTTTCAACTCCTCATATGCGTCGGTATAAAACACAAATCCGTGACGTTCCTTTGTTTTTTCTTCAAAACCGCGATACAGTTCAAACATATGATCTGAACGACGCATGGATTCATAAATGGAACCTGCCACTTCCTCGAACAGAATTTCGGGTTTTCGATCGACAAGTTTCAAAATATGATAACCGATAGATGATTGTACGGGTTTGCTGATATCGCCGATGTTTTCAAGTGAAAAAGCAGCTGTTTCAACAGATTTGAAAACATCCATTCCCAATCCAAACTCAGGGATCAGGCCTCCATTTTGCGCATTAATCGTATCGTCCGAAAAGGCTTTGGCCAATTCAGCAAAATCATCGCCTGCAATCGCTTTCTGATAGATCGTTTCCGATTTCTGTCGTGTTTCTTCCATTTCATCCTCCGATGGTTCGTTCGATGGAAACTCCGATAAAATATGAGCGATCCGAACCTTTCCAGGGTTGGGGATGATATCGTCTATTTTAAATAAAAAATATCCGATCCTTGAACGGATAGGCATGGAAATATCTCCGGGTTTCATCGTAAACACACAATCTTCCAATGTCTTGGAAGGTAACCGGAAAGGCAGGATATAATTTGAAATCCAGTAGGAAGCGTCGTTTCCGTTAATTAACGATTCGCCTGTTTCCTCGAACGATTCCCCATTTTGCATCCGTTGCCAGACTGCAAGCGCTTTTTCAAAAAGATCAACTGTGTCTTTAGTCAGAATATGTCCTCTCTGAAACAGCTCCTGCGGATATCGAAAAAAGATATGCTTTACAGACGGAATATTTATTGTCCGTTCATACATCACACGCAATGCCGAATCTTCTCCCGATTTATCGATAAGGTAACTTGCCTGTAGCTGAAGGCTTAACTTATTCAATTCCTCGTCGAACTTTGGAGCCTCGTGGATAGCAAGCGCTTCGGCATCAACCACCTTTAATTTCATGATCTTATATAATTCAACAAATTCCTCTACCGATTTTTTATCCTTAAAATCGACTCCATTGCCTTGGTTGGCCATAAAAACAAACTCGGAAAGCGGTACTTCCTTCCCTGCAACTGTCATAACAACCGATTCTTTTTTCTCTTTCGCTTCGACGGCAGCTATCAATCCTGCCAGGGCAAACAATAAACAAATTTTCTTCATAAAACCAATATCTTTACATTACTATTTAAATAAGCGGACAATTATTCATCTCTTAATTCTTAATTCTTAATTCTTAACTCTTAATTCGCCAATTCAGAAATAAATTTAATACGTATCAAACGGATTTCCTCTTCGGTATACTCATTTCCCAATTCCTTAATTGCTTCTTCCAGCGAATCGGTTTCAGACTCCTTAAAATACATATAAATATCCTCAATATGATCTTCATCCATGACATCAACAATAAAATAATCCAGGTTGATACGGGTCCCGGAATAAACGATTGTTTCTATTTCGCCGAGCAGTTCTTCAAATTCCAGCCCCTTACTGTTGGCAATATCATCCAACGCCACTTTACGATCAATACTTTGTACGATCCATACTTTTAACTTCGATTTATTGGCAACCGTTCGTACTCGCAAATCTTCAGGGCGGACAATCTCGTTTTCGTCAACATATTTCTTGATAATATCTACAAAATCCTTGCCGTAGCGTTTTGCTTTTCCCGCACCGACACCGGGAATGTTCTGCAACTCCTCGACTGTCACCGGATAAGTAGTGGCCATTGCTTCCAATGAAGGATCCTGAAAAATTACATAGGGAGGGACTTCCAGTTTTTTCGACATTTTCTTCCGTAAATCTTTCATGATGGAAAACAGCTCCGGATCGACTGCACAAGCCCCGCCGCTTTGCATCGGGACGTCCTCATTAAAATCATCATCATCAAAATCGTTGTCCTTCACCACCATGAATGATTCCGGTTTTTTTGTATACACATGGCCTTTGGCTGTAATTTTCAACAAACCGTAATTTTCAATGTCCTTTTCGATATAGCCTGCAATAAGCGCCTGACGTATAATCGCATGCCACAGCTTCTCGCCTTCTTCTTCGCCGGCGCCGAAAATCTCCAGTTCGTTATGCCTGTATGATTCAATATCCGATGTTTCATGCCCGATCAACACATTCACAACATATTCCGACTTGTATTTTTCCTTTAAAACGCCAATGGCTTCAATCAGTGTGATCAGCATCTCTTTGGCTTCAATCAGTTTCTTGGGTTTAAGGCAATTATCACAATTATGACAATTTTCTTCCGTATATTTCTCGCCAAAATAATGCAGCAATACTTTCCGGCGGCAGACGGCTGTCTCGGCGTATGCTGCGGTTTCAAGCAGCAGCTGTTTACCTATTTCCTGCTCTACAATCGGTTTTCCCTGAAGGAATTTCTCAAGTTTCTGCAAATCTTTATTGGAATAAAATGCGATACACTGACCTTCGCCTCCATCACGTCCGGAGCGTCCTGTCTCCTGATAATATCCTTCCAAGCTTTTGGGAATGTCATAGTGGATCACATACCGTACATCGGGTTTGTCAATCCCCATCCCAAAAGCGATGGTAGCCACGATAACATCAATTTCCTCCATCAGAAAGGCATCCTGATTGGATGAACGCACGTGCGACTCCATACCTGCATGATAGGGACGGGCTTTGATATCATTGGCCTGTAAAATCTCGGCAAACTTCTCGACCTCCTTGCGGCTCAGGCAGTAGATAATACCGGATTTCCCTTCATTCTGCTTGATAAACTTAATCACATCGCGATCCACATCGTTTGTCTTTTGCCTTACTTCATAATATAAGTTGTGACGGTTAAACGAGGAGGAGAACACGGTGGCTTTCAGCATACCCAGATTTTTTTGAATGTCGTGCTGTACTTTCGGTGTAGCCGTCGCCGTAAGCGCTATCAACGGACGCGCGCCTATCTCATTAATAATAGGACGAATACGACGGTATTCGGGACGGAAATCGTGTCCCCACTCCGAGATACAGTGCGCTTCGTCGACCGCATAAAATGAGATTTG
>Ga0082212_10011594_pt1 | contig 11174 bp, 9 predicted proteins | sample TergutNt197P3_FD_71548 | JGI IMG/M metagenome (GOLD analysis project Ga0082212, IMG submission 71548) | Neocapritermes taracua P3 segment gut microbial communities from Petit-Saut dam, French Guiana - Nt197 P3 | ecosystem: Host-associated > Arthropoda: Insects > Digestive system > Gut ... | reverse complement strand
GATCGTTTCTAGAGGATACATTTTATCGCTATTTAAGGGCCTGAAGCATTCTATGAGCGATTCAATCTTGTTCTGAAGGATAGCGGTTTTCAATCCGTTTTCCTGGACTTTCTTTGATGTTCTGATGTCCGTAGCTTCAACTCGCTCGAAGAGCTCTCCCACGCCGATTTTGGATTCGCATTGGAAGTAGTGGAGCCGCCGCAGATAGCCTAAGACGACGCTTTCCAGTCCCGGGACAACGTGTTGGGGGAATTTGTTGATGAAGGCTTCGATTTTCTCAATAACATCTGAGATTTCGGCTATACTTGCGTCGATGGCCTCTTCAATGGCTATCCGGGTCTCGTCATCAAAGGTTCTTTGCACCGTGACGGCCTCCTCTCTTACAGACCCTGTATCGTTTCCGAGGTTTCGGCAATGTGCGTTATTTCAACATCCATGAGATTGCTTAGGGCGGTTATCGTTTGCGCCAACCGAAGATGCTGTTGTGCGTATTCGTCCGCCGTATAACCTTCTTTGATTTGGGCACTTTGGATGTCTGCAAGTACGGTATTGTTGTCGTTGGCGGCTTGGCTTTGCATTCTCATTTGATCCAAATCAAATTGTACCAATAAGGGTTTGATACTGATAGTATCACTCACAGCACTTCCTCCTATCGTCTTCGGATTGTTAAGTTACGGGACCAAGGTATATGTGTCGTCTTCCGCAATATCTTGTGTGAAACTCTTTGTTATCTCCGCTAAGTCGGTCAGAATGTTCTCGTAGTCGTTGTCTATGGTTTCCCCGATGGTGAACGCCATGGCTTCTATGAGTTGAGCGGTTTCACCCTCAATGTGTTTTCCTTGGATCATGTTATGGATCTGATTTAAGTACATCCCTATTGTTGTTTGCAGACTCAGGCCCATGGATGCGTATCTGTCGGCAAGGGCGTATTCTTCGTCTTGCATTACTATTCTCTTCATATCGGGCCTCCTTGCTTATTCTGGGTAAGAATGTTTTGATTCTGCGTTGTTATTATTTGTTTCTTTAGGGTTGTAATCCTTGCTTGTGTATTGATCACGTTTGTCCTTTGGGTCGATAGTTCCCCGGTTTTCATGGCTATTTGATTCTGGAAATATTCAATCTGCTCATCGCATTTGTAAGTGCTTTGTACCCTTGCATCACAATCCACTTCGGTGTTCAATTGTATTTTGTACCCTGTCAGCCATTGGCTTTCACAGTGAACATCTGAAATCAGATTCGTAGAAGAGTTGGCACTCAGGAACGCTGTGTAGACCCCATCGCATAGAACCCATTCAGCCTGAGCTTGTTCCAAGTCGTCAATCTCGCTTTGAAGACGGATGATATCTCCGTTGATACTTGTTAGTTGGAGTTCAGCAGAAGCTTTTTGGTTCATCAGCATATAGTAATCAAAGGAGTTGACCACTTTTGTTCACTTCCTCACTGATTCTGGCTATATGAGACATCATATGTGACATAAAGAAGACAGGCAATAACGGCATACCTTGACAGCTTATTGAGCATATCGTTTATGCGTCTTCCCGGAATATGGGTCTTGAGAAGAGAATCGCGGCTGCCGCTTGTGACTTTATTCATGTCCCTTTCGGCAGCCCCTCGAGATCCGTAAGAACCACAGCATTCAAGCTTGAGCCCGCTCTTCCTTATAGGTCATAATAGATGTCCCTTCCTGTTGCAGGGCATCAACAAGCATGTTCATGGATAGGACAATGCTCTCAAGAGATTCAATGAAGATGGGTTTGTTTGTTACGGACTTCCATGGATTCAAATGGGTTTCGATGGCGCCTACCAGATCGTTGCCGGCTGTTTCCAAAAGTTCCGCACAATCATTAAATGTTTTGACGGCAGCATCCATAGCCGCAGGCTGGATGAATATGTCCCCACAAGAATCGTTCTCCAGATTCGGGTTTCGAATTGCACTCATTCTGTCTTCTCCCTCCAAATAGTTTGTAATTTTGATATATTATGGACTTTAATCCCCATATTCACAAGTATACTCCGTTCCGGTGTCAGGAGTCAAGGGATTTCCAGATAAATATTGTCAGACTATATTAAGAATATTTTAAGATCCGACTATTTTAAAAGTTATCTTCTGCCGATACCAGCGGGAATTTGACGAGGGTTACGGCGCCGGCTTGGATGTGGTAGGCTTCTCCCGGCCTGGGAGGATTGTATTTGTTAGCTCTCGGGGGTATCGGCAGGATTTGTCCCGGCTGATCCAGGGGTGTGAGGGTGAAGCCGGTGTTGATGCTTTTGAGGGCGGCGGCCAGTTTGTCGTAGCTTTTGGGGAAGTCTGCTATGTTGGAGACAAAGCAGAAGTGGATGCCTGTGCTTTGGGCGTCGCTTAGGAGTTGGCCGAGGTCTTCTTGTTCGGGTTTGGTGAGTTGGGTCATGAGGTTGCTTAGGTTGTTGACAATGGTGATGTAGGGCGTCATGCCGGCGCAGAATCGGGCGAGGGATTGGGTGGTTGCCTGGGTGCGCATCTTCCGGGCGTAGCCGTCTTTGCGCAGAACCACTTCTTCGGCAAGGCTTTTGGTGAGTTCTATGATCTCTTGTTTTTGGGTGAGGTAGGTGGTTTCGGGCATGTTTTGGGCGGCACTGAGCTTGAACATGGGGTCGTCGATGATGTGAATGTTGAAGGGGCGGTTTTTGCGGGTCAGGGATTCCAGCATGATTTTGATGATGTTGGTTTTGCCGGTATTGTGGGCGCCGGTTACCAGGAGATGGCTGATTTTGCTGAAGTCCACGTTGAAGGCTTCTATGTTTTCGTTGTCCAAGGCTATGGGGAGTTTCTTGTCCGGGGTTTGGAGGGCTTGCCGGACGCTGTCCATTCGGTAGTAGCTTTTCATGGAAACGGTTTCCGGCATCATGGGTATGCCTGGGGGCATGGGGCCGGTCCAGTCGCTTCTGATAGTTTCCATGGTTTGCCTGAATGTGGTGAGGCGGTCTTCTTCTCTTTGGCCGGGTACAGGCAGGGCGGCTTGGAAGCTGCAGATGGTGTCCAGGGTGGTCAGGCCGCGTCCGGGGATGTTTTCGCCGGGGAGGTCTGTGCGGCCCAGGAGGGCGTAGAGTTCGGCGGGGTCGATGGTGTGGAGCAGGAGTCTGGTTTTGATGCTGCCAAGGATGGCGGGTTTGATCATAGCTGAGCGGGATGAGGTGAAGATGAGGTATATGGAGAGGGCTTGGCCGTCCCGGGCAATGTCTTTGATGAGGTTTTCCATGTCGATGTTGTCGGGGTCTTTGAGACAGTCGATGTTATCGATGAAGAGGAAGATGGCGGGGATGGGTGAATCGCTTCTGATTCTGTTGTGGAGAGTGATGGTGGGGACTCTTGAGGTGCCGAGGGTTTCTTTGCGGCGTTTGATTTCTTTCTGGAGGAGGTGTTCGAGTTTGATGAGTTTTTCGCCGTCTTCCAGGGTGACGATGTCGGCTGTGTGCGGCAGGGTCTGGAGGGTCAGGAGGTTGTTGTTGCCGAAGTCCAGGATGTAGTAGTGGGCTTGGGACGGCGTGCAGCGTAGGGCCAGGGCCAGGGCGATGGTGTGAAGGCATGTGGATTTGCCGGTGCCGGAGCTTCCCCATATGCCTGTGTGTCCGTCTGCGGTGAAGTTGAGGGTGAGCAGGGTTTGGCGTTGGTGTTCGATTTCATCGACAACGCCTATGGTGATCTTTATGTCGGTTTGGTCGGTTTGATCGGTTTGGACGGTTGGGTCGGTTGGGTCGTTTGGGCTTGGTCTGTGCGGCTCGATATTCTGGGTGTCAGGGTTTATCGCCCAGCTTGGCTCTAATTCGCAATTGACTCTGGGGAGGGGTGCGTTGGATGAGGTCCGTTTTATGGGGTGTTCTTCTTCCTTGCCGTAGAGCGTCCATTGCCTGGATGCCGATTTTTCTGCCGTGTTGTCCAGTGTGTAGTTTCCCACTCCCCATTGGTCCATTGTTATGTGTCCGTTTTCTATGGCTATGATCTCAGCTAAACAGAGGTTATCGCGAAGAGGGGGCAGCCAAGGGCTGGGGACTTTGGTCAGTCTTTTGGCTTGGAAGGTTTGGTTGATGGCGTCTGTGACGGCTTCGAGTTCGGTTGTTTTGCGGTTGGCGCTGCCGGTTGTTGTGGCGCTGAAGTCTCTGGTGATGAGCTGGGCTTGTCCCAGTTGGTTCCAGAGATAGATATTGCTGTCGGGTTTGTCTTCGCTTTCGGTTTTGTCTGGCCGGTATTCGGCTCCTGTGTAGGCGGATTGGAATTGTTCGTAGATGATGTTGTTGCCGACTTGGAGGTACCCTCTGCCGGGGAGTGTGATATGGGCCGCATCCGGGGTTTTGAGCATTTCCTGGCTGTCGCCGGGGTTCTGGACTTTGAGGCAGACCCGGAAGTTGGAGTTGGACCAGATTTGGTCGTCGACGACGCCGGAGGGTTTCTGGGTGGCCAGGATCATGTGGACGCCTAAGGAGCGTCCGATTCTGGCGGCGCTGACCAATTCTTTGATGAAGTCGGGTTTTTCCCGTTTGAGTTCGGCGAATTCGTCGGAGATGATGAAGAGGTGGGGCATGGGGGCCAGGGTTGGGGTCTGTTCCCGTTTCTTTTGGTAGGCGTCGATATGGTTGACTTCATGGTCGGCCAGGACGGCTTGGCGGCGGCGCAGTTCGTTTTTGATGGCGACGAGGGCTCGCATGGATCCGGCCCCGTCCAGGTTTGTGATGGTGCCCAGGAGGTGGGGCAGATCGTCAAAAAGGTTGGACATGCCGCCGCCTTTGTAGTCGATGAGAAGGAAGGCGACGTCTTGGGGATGGAAGTGGATAGCCAGGGATAGGATGTAGCTTTGCAGGGTTTCCGATTTCCCCGAGCCTGTGGTGCCGGCCAGGAGACCGTGGGGGCCGTGGGCTTTTTCGTGCAGGTCGAGTTCGATGATCTTGTCGGCTGAGCGGAGTCCTATGGGTACGGCTAAGGTTTTGTAGGGTTTGTTGGTTTCCCACTGGCCTTCGATATCCAAGTCGCTGACGGTTTCGGCTCTGAGAAGTTCCAAGAGAGTGACGGTTTCCGGCATGTCTTTGTCGGTTGTTTCTCTGACGTGATTGAGGGGCGCCAGCGCACGGGCGATTTTTTCCATGGATTCTGGGGTTAAAGTGTCGGGTTTGTAGGTTCTGGGTGTTGGGTCGGTTTCCTGATATATCGTGGCTTCTGTGGGGCTTGTGAGGGTATCGTCAGAAGTAAGGGTGAGGATGGTTTTGACGGATTCGGGGAGGGCGTAGGGTGATTCGGTGAGGAATATGGCGTGGACACCGAGATGTTGATGTCTGAGGGTCAGGTATTTCCGGATGTCGTGGTTGTACATGAGGTTGAGATCGGCTACCAGGAAGACTATGGGTTGATAGATTTTTTTGGTGTTTTGGGCGTGGTCGGTTTCTCTTTCTTTGAGGACGTTGATGAGGCTGTCCAGGATGTTGTTTCGTGTGGTTTCGTTGACCATGCCTTTGAATTGCCGCTCTCCCAACCAGGTGTGGGGGAGCCATTTGAAGGGCAGGAAGTCTTGTTCGCGGGCTTCCGGATAGATGACGATAAGGGTGAGGTCGTTGTAACTGTGAAAGACGCAGAGGTGTCCGATGAGGGACAGGGCGTGGGGTATGGTGTGTCTTGACGGGCCGACGATACCCACATAGGCTTCCGTTAAGGAGATACTTTGGGGGAGGTCGGGTATGTTTTCGAAGGTTTGGGCGAGTTTTTCTGCGTCTTGGTGGAGGGGGTCTTGTTCGGCTTCGGCGGTTTCCTGGGGGGTGTGCTCTATGGTGAAGGTGAGGGGTTGTTCGTTTGTGCCGATGCGGAGCCGGAAGAAGTCTACATAGTCTCTTGTGCGTTCCCAGAGACGGGGGGAGATCTGTTCAGCCAAGGCTACGCAGGTCTGGGGGTTTGGGTATGTATGCTCGAGGGCTTTGCTTTGTTGGTCGATGAGGGTGCGGATTTCTTTGCGTTTGCGGTTGAGCAGGGTTTCATAATAGGTGACCCGTTCGGTTTCTTCTTGTTTGCGGTGTTTTTTGTCGGCGAAGTAGCGGTAGGTGGTGACGGTGGCGGTGACGGCCATGACACCGACCATGGCCAGCATGTAGATGCCTCGTGCTCTGAGCAGGCTCATGACGATCATCATGGCGATCATGGCCAGGATGGGGGCCAGTCTGACCAGAAGGCCGAAGCGGTCTTTCCGGGGTTGGCCGGGAGGGTTGGGTATGGTTATTTTGTCGCCGGGTACGGGATAGAGGATGCGTGGGGGGCGTTGGAAGTTGGGATAACGGATGTTCGTGGGTGATGTTGGGTCGGTGTCGGTGCCGGGTTCGTATTCGATGAGGTTGTTGAGTCTGTACGCGTTCTGGTGGTAGAGGGTGATGTATTCGTCGGCCATTTCGAGTCTGTAACCGGCGAAGCGAACGGTGTCGCCGGGTTCTAAGACGCGGGAGGCGAGTTTGAAGTTGCGGTTGTTGATGTGGATGACGTCTTGGCCGGGTATGGCGTGCAGCATCCAGGTGCCTGTCAGGTCTTTTTTGATTAGGAGGGTGTAGTCGTCCTTGCATCGGCTTAGGATGACTTTGTTTTTCTCATTTCTGCCAAAGTTGATAATGGTTTCGGTTTCTAGGTAGATGTGGGTTTGGGCGGGATCAGGGTATTCGATATGGAAGGAGATGTCTTCGACTGTTGTGATGACTTCCGGTTCTGTCTCCATGATCTGACATTGGGAGCCTATGACGGCCACAAGGTTTTGCAGGGTTCCTTCTTCAGTGAATTCGGCAAGGATGGCGTGAAGTCCCAAGAGGAAGGGATGGTCGCTTTTTCTGGGTATGGTGAAATCAGCCTCACAGGGATCGTTGACGGTGTATGTGGTTTTGTCGGGGGTTAGTTGGCATTGGTAGCGGACGTTGTTGTATTCCGCTACGAGGGTTGGGATTCGCGGTTGCGGTTGGGTTGGGGGTTGGGTTGGGGTTAGGGGGGTTGGGGTGAAGATTGGGGTCATCGTCTTACTCCTGTTCTGCTTGTCGGCTGCCGGTTATTTTGTTGTGTTGTTTTTGATGTCTTCGATGAGTTTGATGCGGTCGTCAAGGTCTTGGCGTATCTGTTTGCGGCGTTCGATGTTTGTTTCTGTGGCGGCTATGATTTCTCGTTGTTCTTGGTATATGGTGAGGAGAAGGTCCAGGTCTCCCAGGGCGGTGAGTATGGTTTCGGCTTGGTCGTAGTCCCCCAGAACGGCATAGGCTTTGGCGGCCAGGAGTTGGGCTTGGGCGTCGAATTGCAGATCCAGGTTTTCTTCGGCTATGGCGACGGTTTGTCGGTAGTCTTTCGTGTAGTAGGCGATGCGGAGTTGAGCCGCGGGATCGTTGGTGGTGAGGGTGGTCAGGATGTCATATTGTTCTTGGGCTATGAGGGTGTTGATGATTTCTGTCTGGCGGCTGAGGTCGAGGGGGAAGGCTCTTTGCAGGTTCCGGGGTTCGCCGGTGGCGATGAGGGCGTCGGCGATGATTTTTTTCATTTTGGGATCGCGGTCCAGGTCGCTGTCTTTGAGTTTGTCGGCTTGTTCGATAACACCTGCCGGGTTCTGGTTATAGTGGGCTTGGTATAAGTACATTTTGACGCCGTAGGTTCTGGTTTCGGTTATGGTGGTATAGGCGAAGTAGGCAAGGGCCAAGGTGAGCGTGATGAATAGAATTGAGACGGCTGTCGTGATGAGCCTGATTCGGCCGGCTTTTATTGTGACGCTGTTTGTGCGGGTGTCGCGGTAGACTTTCTGGTATTCTTGGGTTAGGACGGTTTCCAGGTCTTCCGGGGTTGTCGCCTTGATGATTGCGGCGCAGAGCTTGTTTTTCTGCAGGATGTCCGGACCGTATTCGGACAGGTAGGCGAAGTCGTGTTTCTCTTGGACGACGGATAAGACCAATGTCTTGTAGCCATCGAATTCTTCCCGGGACGAGTGTGTTTCCGGCATGTAGGGGGTGCCGAACATGTTTGGCAGGATTTTGAAGAGGAATGCGGCGTTGTAGGTTTCTGTGATGAAGATGTTTCTGGGGTCGAAGCTTAGGCCATGGGTTCGTTTCTCGTCTTTCAGTACCTTGCCGATGTTGAGCAGGATGAGGTATTTTTCAAGTGTCCTGAAGGATGTGATCCGGGTGGTGAAGGGCTGGTAGAAGTCGCCTTTGTCATAGAGAAAGGTCGTGTGGGTGTCGGTTGCCAGGATGTCCCGGCATGGCAGGTACTTGGGGGTTGGCTGTTTGAGCAGGGCCAGATGATGGACTTTGAGGTTCAGGTTCGGGGTGGTTAAGCGCACTGTGGTATCGTTTGTTTCAACATCTGTGAGCCACTGGGTTTTGGTCATGTTTTTCTTCACGTCCTAACGCGGGCTCTGCCCGCAAGTATCCAGTATTCAGTATTCAGGATTCAGTATTCAGGATTCAGAATGTGGATTTTCTTGTTTTTTATTGACGCTTCGCGTCTATAAGTTACTATTGGAGTTGTATGAGGTTAGAGGATTGTGATGATGTCGCCGTCGAAGACGTTGGCGTCTCTTAATGTGTCACCGGGATTGAGCAGGGCTCTGCGGCGGGCTGATTTCGCGTAATACCCGCTTAGGTTGTCTTGGGAACAGTTCAAGGCTACGAAGAGATTCCGGATGAGCTCTGTTAACGGAATATCGCGGCTGACCCGGATGTCCATTTGCCCGAAGGCTGGATTCTTGACTGTGATTAGGGCGTATGTGTGTTTGGCGTTTTCGCTCATGGGGATTGTCCTTTTGATATGGCTGTTGGGGTGTCGGCCGTTTTGCCATGATTTCGTTTCAAGGCTCTGTATTCGTCAATTCTCTTCAGACTCCTTTTGATTCTGCATTGGAAACACAAAATTTCTGTTTTATTGTTGGTTTCAACAGTCGAATGGCTTCCCATTGTTTGGCCATGGCTTGGAGCTTGGTGAGGTTTTCGGGTTCTCCGAACATTTGTGCCAGCATTTCGTAGGGGCTTATGGTGTCGCCTAAGTATTGCCCCATATAGGCTATTTTGCCGAGATTGATGTCCCATTGGTCGGGGGCGTTCGGTCTGGGGTCCACCAGGAGGGAATGGTCACGGATGCGCCTTAATCAACCGAATCACGCAAGCTATCAAGGAATTCATAAATATTCTTTGCCAAAAAGTACATATTGCTCATATCCGCATCATCGTTTTCCTGCTCATGATCCCAGAAGAAGATATTTTCGCAATATTCGTTTCGGATACCTACACATAGTATATTTCCGCTAGGATCATTTGCAATAGGAATAAAGTCATCCGGCATTCTTCCTTCCAGAATATCTATATACTTGCTCAAACTATTCTTTGTGTTTCCTATAGAGTAGAAACGGCTAATAGAGTAGAAACGGCTAAGAATGCTATCGCCCTGATCATCAGATATTATGAAATATTTTTTATCTGGACGTCCTCCGTTATTTTCAAGCAAAAATTTAGTGTAAAGATCGGGGAGCGCAATATCATGTCCAGTCTCTAATTCTTTAATGGCCTCAATATTAAGTGTTTCACAAGTTTATTTATTTGCGACTGACACGCCACCCGCATGTGTGAATTCAATATGGATATCTTCTTCTACGAGAACCATAGTTTTCCCGTCTTCAAGATGATGCCATATATATCCATCAGTAGGCTCGTCCAGCGCCGGAACTGGAGGGTCAGAATTCTTAGTTAGCTTGGCCTTTTCGTTGGCCAATCTATAATCTTTTGTACGGTTAGTTGGGACAGATACCTCAATCTCGACTGGTTTCACAGTAGGATGGTAATAAGTTGAAAAATCGGGATTCGCCACTAGCTAGAATTATCTCCTACGGAATTAGGGAAGATTTTAAGGCGGCAGGTTGCCGCCCGTTCTCTACACAAGCTTCTTATTACACCACATACGATTATAGGGCATTGTGCTCAATTTCTTAATGTCTGCTGCTGTATAGCACCAGCTATCACCACCAAACCAGATATAATCGTCTGGGTTGTTCTCGAAGTAACTGACCACAAAACGAAAAATAAATTCGCCATCGTCGTAATCCCAAGGATTATCAATATATATGGCTCGAAAATAATTAGGGTCACCCAAAAGATAGGTCCAACTACCACGCGAATGCTCCGTAGGCATTTCAATCCCAAACAAAAATCTTTTTATCTTTTGAGTATCAAAGATATCAAATGTCATTAAAGTTGCCTGATCCATCTCACATAAGGCTCCTTCACCACCTTTGGCTGTATTTACCTCGTCATATTCCATTTCAAACCCAAAGCAATACATACCTGCTTGCGTCGTCGCGCTTTGAAAGGATTCTAAGGCTGCTATTGGTGAATAACCATCAATTTTTTTGAAAAGGAAAAGCGAGCTGCTCATGGCTGGAATAACCCCCTTAACTCTTCCGGTGATGAAATGATTCTGACACCTTTTTCTTCAAGAAGTTTAAGTTTTGCAAGCTGTTCGGGGCCGTTAGCTATCGGGTTTTCAAGGTAATAAATGATTTGCCGTCCTTCATGGTTGAAAAAGTTTGGATGAAGCGGGTTGGTTAATTTGTCAATTTGAGATGACCTAATAGCGCCAACAGATTCCTTGACTTCAATAATATATTTATTTGTTCCGCTGGACGCCAGAATATCAATGTCTCCAACTGGCATCTTTGTTGGTGTTTCCAGCTTTAAGCTTGTCCCTTCAAGCACACCTGCATCTTGAACAATTTGGGCGGTTTCGCCTTCAAGAATCTTGCCTTTATTGCCGCTTTTCAAATTTGCTTCAATAATCATATCTATATCCTTCGGTGCCTGTTCCGTCCATTTGATAATTGTACCTACCGGATTCTTAAACTCAACCTCAATCCCTTTATTGGTCTTGATCTTTATGGGGTCATTGAGCTTGATTGAATTCCTGGCGATATCATCCGCTACTCCCATTATACCATATCTCTCAGCCAAAAGCCTCTGCTTTTCCAAGTCCCGCAGCCCTGCCTGCTGCGCTCTGATCTCAAAGAGGGTATGCGGTTTGCCCAAGCTCAATCCTTCCGGCGTCACCAACTGGGGCTGGTCCTTCCAAAGGGTGAAGTCTTCTCGCCAATGAAGGGGATCGAATATCTTCTTGGCTTTGGCCGCTTCGTCCGCCGCTTTTGCGGCGGCTATGACGGCTT
>Ga0082212_10011593_pt1 | contig 11174 bp, 12 predicted proteins | sample TergutNt197P3_FD_71548 | JGI IMG/M metagenome (GOLD analysis project Ga0082212, IMG submission 71548) | Neocapritermes taracua P3 segment gut microbial communities from Petit-Saut dam, French Guiana - Nt197 P3 | ecosystem: Host-associated > Arthropoda: Insects > Digestive system > Gut ... | reverse complement strand
CGCATCAAGCGTTTCAAAATTCTTCAGCTTCGTTACCGCAACAAACAGCGTAAGCATCTCTTGCGCCTCTCGCTTATTTGCGGTTTTCACAATTTTGAATTAACGTTTTAGGACTCGTCTAATCTACCGCTTCGACAAACGCGACGGGCGCGCGCTCATTTTTATCCTCGCCTGCGCCGCGTATATCATCGCCGGAAGTGTCACGGACGGTCTGTACTTTCGCTACTTCCCCACCATCAAAGGCCAGTGGGGAACGCCCTACGCGATCAGCATCTTTGTTGTTTACCTCGCGCTTTGCGCGACGCCGTTAATTGTGAATATAAAAGAGGATTTGATTTGGAAGTCTATCGCATCGAAAACTTGACATTTACCTATCCCGAACGCGAAAAACCCGCGCTTGAGGATGTAAACGCCAAAATCGGGCGCGGGGAGTTCGTCACGCTCTGCGGGCCGTCCGGCTGCGGCAAGACGACGCTGCTGCGCCAATTAAAGCCGTCTATGGCTCCACACGGCGTCAAGAACGGCGCGATTTTTTTTGGCGATACCGCAATAGACGAATTAACGGCGCGTGACGCGGCGGCGAAGAGAAGGTCATATGCAAAACGGTAAAACGGAAGCTGTCCAAGCGCACCGTTGCGGCGGCGGTTATGATACTGCTGGCGATACCGATGACGATCTATATCGGCATATTTTATCTCGGCGACCGCAAATACTACTTTATCGCTTTGATCATCATACTTGAAACCATGCTGCCTTTCGCGCTGGTGTTCGAGAGCCGCAAGCCGCAGGCGCGGGAGCTTGTGGTGATCGCGGTGCTGTGCGCCATCGCCGTGGCGGGGCGCGCGGCGTTCTTCATGTTGCCGCAGTTCAAGCCGGTGGTGGCCTTAGTCATCGTCGCGGGCGTGGCGTTTGGCGGCGAGGCGGGGTTCCTCGTCGGCGCGATGACTGGGTTTGTGTCCAACTTCTTCTTCGGGCAGGGGCCGATGACGCCGTGGCAGATGTTCGCCTTCGGGATCATCGGGTTCCTTGCGGGCGTATTGTTCCGCAAGGGGCTGCTCGGACGCGGGCGCGTCCCGCTGGCGATATTCGGCGGGATTATGGCTTTTGTGATCTACGGCGGGCTTATGAACCCCGCCTCGACGCTGACCTTCCAGCCGTACCCTACATGGGAGATGTTTATGCTCGCCTATTTGCAGGGCATACCCTTCGACCTCGTCCACGCCGCCGCGACTGTGACCTTCATGCTGGTCATCTCGCAGCCCATGCTGGAGAAGCTTGACAGAATTAAAACCAAATACGGACTCATTTCTTAGCCGTGTACATTATGAAAAAATTACACTCGCTTATGGTTTATTTGAGCACCGCATATGGCAGATCTTCATATCTGCATGGATTTTCGACCACTCTGGGGTCGTTCTGTTCAATCAGTAGATTCATCAGCTTTTTATTAAGCTCATCGCGGACAGTGGCATACTCTTCTTCTCCGGCTACGTTATTAATGTAGTCGGAGTCTTTTTTCAAGTCGTACAGTTCTTCATACAAGCGTTTCCCGAAAGCAAGCTGATACGGGAACTTCACATTTTCTTCGTTTCTGTGGTCAATTATCCATGCCTTGGTCGGGCTTGCGTCCATATCAATAAAAGGACCTGCAAAAGTGTTGAACGCAATATCGGGATATAAAGTATTCATGTCGGCCTGCGGGTCTGCTACCCCGCACGGATCACCCATAGGCCATCTGTCCGGTTCAAAATTTATAATATACAGATAATCTTTTGTCCTGATTGAACGCATGGGATATGGCAGATCAGTGACGTGACGCTCTTTTCCGGTTACGACAAAATCGCGCGACGGGTCTATCTGACCGTTCTTTTCGCTGACGAGAAGAGGCTTCATACTTTTCGCGGTCATTGTTTCGGGTATTTCTTTGCCCGCTATTTCCAAAAAAGTGGGCGCAAGGTCCATAATATTTATCATGTCGTCAACAACCCTGCCGGATTGGATTGTACCGGGTAGCCTCATAGCGAGCGCGACTTCGCAGCCGATATTGTACAGGTTGCATTTGCCGCGCGGCATACCGGGTATACCGTGATCGCCGCTTACTACGACCAACGTGTTATCAAGTTCCCCTATTTCTTCAAGACGTTTTAAAAGTACGCCAACTCCCGCGTCAAACGCCATACATTCGCCTAAATAATCCGCAAAATCCTCCCGGATTTCGTGCACATCAGGCAAAAATTTTGGCATGCGCCCTTTTAAATTGTCGGGCTCTATTCCCCACAAATTTTTTCCCGAGCCCTGCTGCCATAACCTGTGAGTATTCGTCGGCCCCCACCAATAACAGAAAGGCTTTTCTTTGGGACGCGCTTCAAGAAACGAATCGAAATTTTCCCTTACTTCGGCATACAGTTCTTCTTTTGCGGCTTCAATACCGATTTCAGGAGCTCTTTTTGTCACATAAAACGAAAAATCACCGAAATCCCGCCCTGCTTTATCATATGCGGTTCTTTCGCCGCCGTAAGGAGCGTCCATGACTCTGCCCGGCGCCCATACTTTATATGTATGCCCAATAAAATAGCCTTGCTTTTCGAGTTCCAGCGGATATGTGGGTATATTTTCGTCCCATACCGCTCCGAATAAAATTGCCCCCAAACCGGTTTGCCAGAAATATTGCCCCGAAAGCACCGCGCTTCTGCAGGGCGTACAGGACGGCGCGGGAACAAACGCATTTCGGAAAAGAATCCCTTCCGCTGCGACGCGGTCAAAATTCGGCGTGCTGATTAATTTATTCAACGATTTTTCGTTTTCATATTGCGCGTATGCGCTGGCATATCTTCCCCAGTCGTCTGCAAACGCAAAAAGAATATTCATGCTCGTAATTCCTCTGTTTAATTATTTTAATAACTTCCCAGTTCTTTTGCCCGCGATAAAATCCGTTTAAAATCTTCATATCCGACGCATGAGGGAATTGAATGGTCTGTTCCGAATATATATCCACCGTTTTCTTTCATGTGGGGAATCAGATGCTCCATTTCCATTATGAATTCGTCCGCGCTTTTATTCAGCAATAATGCGTCGATACCGCCGTGCAGCATCAGTTTGTCGCCGTATTTTTTTTTGATTTCATAAGGATTCATACCTGCTTTTACTTCCAGCGGATTAAGCGAATCCACGCCTATGTCTATAAGCTCGGGCAGTAATGGATTTATGTCGCCGCATGAATGCAGACACGCTTTTATCCCTTTGGAATGAGCGTAATCAACAAGTCTCTTATGCACCGGTTTCAGCAGTTCCCTGTACATACTCACGGAAAAAAACTGAGCGTGTTTATAACCCATGTCGTCTGCCCATATTATGGCGTCAACTTCATATCCTTTATCCAGAATACGCTCAAACATGGCGATGTTCAAATCCAATCGCGTGTTAAATATATCAACGCACATTTCAGGATTTTCGACCATGCCTATCAGCGTTTGTTCGGTACCCATCATACGCGAGTGCGTCACGTCAAACCCGAACCAAAAATCCACTTCAATCCATGCGCCGTCCTGTTTGCACTGTTTGTAATGACTGTCTAAATACGCCCAGTTCACGCGGGAATCGTCAGGCTGCATACGGTCTTTTACTATTTTCCATGTTTCGGGAGAATCAAGAAAAAAGTCAATATCCTCCGGTACAGACGCAGATTGTTTCAAATTCTTTACGATTGCGCCCTCGTTGTTTTTACATATATTGATTCGGTCGTCCTCATAGATTAATTTCCATGTGAACCGAGGGGAAGAATCGATATGTATATACCCAAACGCATCTAATCCGACATGCCGGACGTAATCATTTGACGGCATACCCTCGCTCAGCCATCTTTCGATTGTCGCTCCCCACGGGTGATTTTTTACAGGTATACGGTCCGCTTCTTTATGTTCAAACATTCTGCGGACTCTTTCTTGATTTGTCATATTCATGGTCGGTGACATATATTCACGCTCCTTTTTTAGTTTTCCGGTAATTTATATGTGCGGTTGCGGTTACTCCCTAACGCAATAAGCGCATCGTCAGTCACCAATTCAAATAATAACTTTCGTATTCTTTGCTCTCCGACATTCAAAACGTCAAGCAAATCAACGCTTTTTATTGTGCCTTTTTGTTCTGCATATTCAAGAATTGTGTTTTTTTGATTTTTAGATTTTATTGTTTCGCTTTTATCGCTACTTTTTATCGCTACTTTTTTATCGCTACTTTTTATCGCTATTTTTTTGATGGGCAGCTTTAAAATTGTGCGGTCAGGTTCAAATAATTCGGAATATGACGGTACACCGAATTTCTGCTCTTTCCATGTCTTGTAGATATTAGGTATTCCGCTGCCCGCACGTTCGCCAATATCGAGGAGATTGAACATTTTCATTATAACGGAATTTCTCGGTTCTGATATCCCTCCACTTAACGCTTCGTCAAGACTTATTCTGAATCCGCCGGGGTTCTCAAAAATTATTTCGTTTAAATTATTTCTGATGACAAGTCCTCTTGTGCCATAAAAATCGGCGTTAAAAAGACTATTGGCGAGAGCTTCACGGATTGCTTTATGCACAGGCGTATCATCTACCCGGTCACGCCCGTTTTCTATTTTAAACGGTATTTTTATATTATGATTTTGTATCAGTTTGTTATATGCCTTGTAGAAAAAATCATATAGGTTTCCGCTCCATTCGCCCGATGTAGATATGATTCTATCCGTCCACCGCACCGAAGCGTCGAAATGTTCCTGATAATCCAAAAAGTAATGCGGGTATTCACGCACGATTTCATATTCAAATCCAAACATCAAAAGTCCTGCCGCTGTCGGGTGGTGTTTATCATCTTCACCTATACCGACTGCCCCTAATTTTTGCAAAAATTCAATATCTTCTAATTCTTCCCATACATGACCCGGTCGGGTTACTTTCATACGATTGCGGTAACGGTGTACGCTATCATAATCAAATACATCAAACGACATTTTATCCAACACCAACATATCTTGTGTTTTATTGCCATTATCACGAATCATCGCCTGTACCATTTCTCTGCTGCAATGATAATCACCTTCGCCGTTTCTGCGGTACGTTTCGTTATATGGTTTTTCGTTTAAATATATAGGTTTCAATGCTCTGTCTGCACGGGGAACTTCAATAGCGATGATTTTTTTACCGTCAACTTCTACAATTTGAACGTGATGGTCAAACAGAATATTAAAATTTACTTTTTTAGAATTATTTACAGTATTCCAAAAATCGGAAATATGTTTTTCGGGATTGGATAATCCCAAGATATTCAACGTCTTATCCGAATTTTCATCAACGCCAAGCAAAATCAAACCGCCGTCGGTGTTTGCGAAAGCGGAGTAGGTTTCCCATATACTATGCGGCAAACCTCCTGTTGCTCTCTTGACCTCTAATTTATTATTTTCTTTATAGGTATTGAGTTTATCAAAATCAATCATTATATATGGACTCCTAAAATTTTATATATTATGGATAGCTATTGGCATTATTTTTTTATATATTTAGTATGCCTCGACATTCCGACCTTCTTTATCTGTCCGCCTTTGATCATTTCGGCAAGCGCGGCTTCTACCGTCGTAGGGCTGACATCGGGCAGAATATAACAAATTTCCGCTTTCGATATGGGGAGCAGGCTGTTTGTCACGGTGGCTTCAATACGCTGACGTTTTGTGACTTTCTTGCTGTTCACGACAGCAAAACGCCTGTCAAGCTCCTTATAGCAATACAACAGCGTCGTTATGAAATTCTCTATAAACGGAAAATAGCTGTTCTGCCTTTCGTGCCAGCCCGCCGAACTGTCTTTGAGAGCCTGATAATATCTGTCTTTTGAATGGTTTATCTGTTCCTCGAACGATATATACCGCCCCGCGTCAAATCCGTTCTTGTATAGCAGCAATAACGACAACAGGCGCGACATTCTGCCGTTTCCGTCCGTGAAAGGGTGAATGCACAGAAAGTCAAGGATAAAGCACGGTATCAGCAAAAGCTGATTTATATGGTAACTGCTTCTGGCGCTCATATACGCGAGTATAAGCTGTTCCACCGTTTCCGCAGTTTCGGAAGCGGGCGTAGGCTCAAAACGCACGCGGCGAACGCCTCCTGCGACTTCCATGATTACGTTGTCAGATTCTTTGTAATGTCCGCCACTTGTCGGCGAATATGACAGCATGATTTCGTGCAGCCTTAAAATATCGTCTTCGCGTACATCGAGCATCGTATAGTTATCATGAATCAAGGCAAGAACGTCACGATACCCGGCAATCTCCGCTTCGTTGTGATTGAGCGGCGCGCTGTTTTGGTTTACAATTTCATTGATGCGCTGTTCGCTTGTAACGATACCCTCGATTTCATTGGAGCCTTTTACAGACTGGACTTTGGCAATGCTTTCGAGTTTGCTGAAAATCTCTGCAAAATTTTCCTTGCGTTCGTTTTCGCGTTCCCGAAGTTCGGCGATCGCCGCGACGGTATTGACAAGCCCGGCGGGGAGCATACCATTTTCCAAAAAAGAATAATCAAAAAACATCGCAGACAAACCTCCCGGTATTATTTTAATCTGCATATATTATATCAAAAAATATGCAGCAAGTCAAGAGGTTAGTGCATATAAAATCAAATATTATATGCAGAAAATTTTAATATTAACGCAAAACCGTTAAAAAATAAACGACAATGCTTATACTGCGCGACTTATTTTTTATTATTTGAAATCATTCTACTTGAAAATCCAGCGGCTTGTCTTTGAGGTTGTCCACTATACCGACCGCTATCTTCAACGCTTGTTCGCGGGTCGCGTTCGCATAGCTCAACGCTATTTCCCTGTCGGTGGTGTTTTTCGGCGCAAATATATTGTTTCCCATGCCGTTTATGATTTTATTCGCGACCATGAAATATACAGACGGTTTCGCCCAGCCGTCTATCTTATCGTCGTCGGCAAATTTTGCCGGCATAGTGAAGTTAAGCGTATAGTTTCCGTCTGTCGGCAGCGTCCAGCCGGGGATATACGCGGATTTCAACGCACGCGTCAGCATAGTTGCCGCTTCCTGACGGTTCAATAGCGCATTCGGGCTGAACAAGGTCGCGCTTGTGCCGTTGGTTACGCCAATATTGAACGCTTTGAGTATTTCCGGGTCTTTTGTATCGGTGAACGGGTTCGTCGCGACAGGCGTTGCTTTCGTATCTGTGAGATTTTCGTACAGCCTAACCGAAACAGCCGCGAACTCGGCTCTAGTGATAGACTTAGTCCAGTCCGCGCCTTTCAAGCTGTCCGGGATTAGCCCGTATTCTGCCGCTTTCTCGGCTACTTTTTGCTCCTGCGCCCAGCCGGAAGTGTTCGATGCGCCGCTTATGGTGAACGGAACGGACATAACCAAGGTGTCGTCGTTGAGTATATCCCTAAAAGTATAAAGCCGCATTTCAAATTCGCCGTTTTGATTGTACGCTGTAAGAGTTAGGGTGCTGCTGTCCTGCTTAACGTAATCCCATAAACCGTATTCATCATGTTTTGCGCCCTTTTTGTAAATACCCACAAACGCCTTTGACGCAACCATCTGCTCGGTAATACCCGATACGCTGACTTTGATTTCCTCAAAAGCGGTGTAGGCTGTTTTGTTTAAGGATATTGAGCCTTCTTTGGCGACCTTGCCTATGGTGAACGGCACGGACGTTAGCCATTTTCGAACTGAATTATCCCAATCATAAAAGCAAATGCGCATTTCATATTCGCCGTTCGGCATAACACGGTCACATGCGAACTGCATTGTTCCCGTTTGATCGAAGGGTTCATACCACGGACACTCAGCTTCTTCGGGGGTGCGTGTTTCACCCGCATAGTAAACCCCCACCCAAGCCTGCCCGTCCGCTATCTGCTGTGTGATGCCTGAAAGGGTCACGACAATAGGTTCGCCGGGGTCGAAATTGCTTTTTTCCAGTTGAATATACTGGTTGCCGTATGCCGACGCAGTCATGATTAAATTCAAAAGTATAAGTGTCAGGCACATCACCAGTGCCAAGACAAAAGATAATGTTTTTTTCATAACAAAATCCCTCCGAATATTATATAAATTAAATAACCTATGCGCCTATTATCTTAAACCGCGCAAAATAATTATTCATACAACCGTATATTTTTGCGTGCACCTTTTATAAATTTTAGATTTGACGCTGGCGTATTTGGCGGCTATGTTAAATTCGTTTATGGTTATTAATTCTGCCTCTTGCGCTGCGTCCGTAGTAAGCCCGCACCGTTTTGCCAACGTAACAAGATTATTTTTATATATGATTTCTTCGTCCTGTGCCGCTAATAAAGCCTTTAGTATTTTTTCCACGGCTAAATGCCCCGTGTACATAGCGTTCATTCTGCGACCGCTTTTCAAAGCCGCTCCCATATCGCGCAGACTCTCCTCCGATGAACTGAGCCAATGGTCAACGTGCTGTTTGATAGTCATGCTCATACTGGAATACCCCATTTCTGTATTTCATAAACATGAGGATTCCCTTTGCGCCAGTCTTCATAGGCAACCGTGTGAACTTCGATGTCCCAGCTAATGTCATGCGCTATTCTGGATAACGCGACTGCCGCATCAATAACGTCGGTATCGTTTTTTTTGGATACAACCGCAACGTCTATGTCGCTGTTTACATTTGCCGTTCCTCTAATAGTTGACCCAAATACATATACAAGTGCCTCCGGGTCAATCCGTTTGCGTATATGAGAAGCAAAATTCGCACTGATTCTCAACGCTTCGTCCCGTGTTATCGCTGATTTTTTAGGCGCGAGCTTGATAGCGGCTTCCTCAGCTATGCTCCTGTTAAAAACAAGATTACCAAGATCAACTCCTGCGTATCTGCCCATTATACTCACTCTCTTACTTTTATTAATATTATTTTCGTTTATATTATATCACGAATTATTATTTTTTGCAATAAATTTTTTATCAGTAAAATTAAGAGGGTGTATTCAAAGATTTTTAGCTCTTGGGGGAAAACATCTGCGTAAAAGAGTGTGAGTGTGAGCAATCATAATGTTAGTTTCAGCAGAAGTGACGGTGATTTCATAATCTTTTGAAAGCCCTCTGTAATTGTTCAGCCAAGCGAAAGTGCGTTCAACTCTCCAACGCTTCGGCAATATCTCGAATTTAGGCTTGATTCTCTCGGATATATCGCAATTTAATCTCAAACTCTTGACGAAATCGAAAAAAGTACCCTTGTAACCCTCATCGCCGCAAACGCCAAGCAGCGATGGATATTTCCAAAATGCCCTCGCAAATACCGCGCAACCGCCTTTTGTGTCATGCGTGTTCGCGGCGTGTACTCGCACCGCAAGTATGTTTCCCTCAATGTCTGTCACTATGTGCCGTTTGCGCCCCTTAACTTTTTTTTCCGCCGTCGAAACCAATTTCTTCCGAATCTGCCACCGTTTTGACGCTCTGTGAATCTATTAGGCTGTATGTCGGCTCCGGCGTGCGTCCCGCTTGTATGCGCGATTCCCTTACCATGTCTGCCATTATCACTTCCCATATTCCGTTTTCCTTGGTTCGTCTGTAGAATGACCACACTGCACTCCACTTGGGCAAATCATTTGGCAGCATTCGCCATTGGCATCCTGTTTTCAACTTATACAATACTGCATTTATCAATTTTCGTTTAGGGATTGTGCCATTTTTGCCGTAATTACCATTTATTTCTTTGAAACGCGGTTCTATTGCTAACCATTGCTTATTTGTCAAATCTGTTTTGTACTTCTTTTTCATATTTTTCCTCTGCGTTTTTTTTGCATTTATTCTACCATACTATGCGGGTTTTGTCAATACCTTGAATACATCCTCTAATAAGGAACTATCACGATTGACCATACAGTTGTGCAGAATGTTACGATTTCGAGAGAAGATTTGACCAAGAGCGAAACCAGCGCAGGGACGCTAAAACTGTCTTCTGAACTTAGAGATTTGCTCGTGGAGTTAAAAAATCAACAGGACGCAAACCGCGAGACATTCGGCGATACATATATAGAATCTGATTATGTTTTCGTCTTTCAGGACGGAAAGTTATACAGACCGGATTATGTAACCCGCGAATTTCAAAAGGTTCTGAGGAAACACGGATTGCCGCCGATGCGTTTGCATGATTTACGCCACAGCGCAGCGAGTATCATATATGACATGGGCGGGGATATAAAAGCGGTGCAGGAATATTTACGTCACGCCGACATAGAGACAACCGGAAATATATACACTCGCATAACAGCCCAACGCAAGCAAATATACGCTGATGGTTTAAGCAAAGTCCTGACATTACAAACATGATTTTTTGTGCAAAGCCCAATTTTGTAGCTATTTTGTAGCTAAATCCCAATATTCACCAAATGCGAAAGTCGTGGACTACACGATAACCCGCATAGAACCACGACTTTCTTGGTCTGAGTGGAATTACAGTAACTGTTAAAAAAATATGGTAAAACGCCATAAAAGTCGGTCAAAAAATAATGTTTACGTGAAAAATTTGTGATAATCTCCATAAAATATGATTCATTCATACTCAATAATTTTCACAATATCTCAAAAGATTATATATTTTTGTTTAATGTCTGTATTATATCAGTTTTTTTCATTTTTCGTTTTTAATTAAAAAAGAGCACGCTATCTTTTTGATAACTTGTTCTTTTTTTATCTTACTTGACACTGGGATATAACGCTTCGCTTTCCTTATTCGGGCGACTTCATTCCTCTTGTTTTCTTCCGTTCGCAGGACGACAGCAGACGCGAAGCGGCTTAAAAATCGGGAGCGAATGCGAACGATTTTGAGGGTTAAGGGATACTTCCCTTGCAAGCGTTTCGCATTTTCCCGCAAGGAAAATTTTGCGAACTGTGCGAATGTGGAGCATCTCGCGCCCAGCTTGCCAAAATCGTTCTTAAACCTATCGGAACACTCATATTAGATGAAATATCTCACTCTTGAAACTCTACAACAAATTGTATATAATTATAAAATACCGTGTATATTTAAAATTTGTTTATTTAAAAATGACAATAAAAATTTATAAAAATAATATTTTCAAGTGTAACTTTTATTTATAATTTACGTTTAAACTTATATAAAGATAAAACGGAGGTGATGATTTTTGTATGACGAAGATAATGTGTT
>Ga0082212_10011592_pt1 | contig 11174 bp, 11 predicted proteins | sample TergutNt197P3_FD_71548 | JGI IMG/M metagenome (GOLD analysis project Ga0082212, IMG submission 71548) | Neocapritermes taracua P3 segment gut microbial communities from Petit-Saut dam, French Guiana - Nt197 P3 | ecosystem: Host-associated > Arthropoda: Insects > Digestive system > Gut ... | reverse complement strand
CATCTATGGGCGCTCAACTATTGACAATCAGAAATAATCGAACAAAAAATGACCGACTTGCAACGGTCGGGATCAATTTTCGACAACGGATAATTGACAACGTAAAACAAATCGCCCAAATTAATGCACCCATTGGTTTATTCGCTTATTGCAAATTATTTATACCTTTACCCTTCGTGACTATTATTCTGCAAATTGTTATATGCTGATAGTCAAACATATATTGAAATAAAAATCTTAAAAATACATTTCGATGAAAGCAGATATTTTGCTGGGCCTCCAGTGGGGCGACGAAGGCAAAGGAAAAGTTGTGGACGTTTTAACGCCCAATTACGATGTGGTTGCACGATTTCAGGGTGGGCCGAATGCTGGTCATACACTGGAATTCAACAACATAAAGCACATATTGCACACCATCCCATCGGGAATTTTCCATGAAAACAAAATCAATATTATCGGCAACGGCGTGGTTATCGATCCGGTTGTTTTCAAACGCGAAATAGAAACGCTGTTGAACAAAGGCTTCGATATTTCAAAAAATCTTTACATATCGAAAAAAGCCCATTTGATACTCCCCTCGCACCGTATCATCGACGCAGCTTCGGAACAGGCAAAAGGCGAAACCAAAATTGGCTCGACGCTCAAGGGAATAGGACCCACATACCGCGATAAAGTGGGACGCGAAGGACTCCGCGTGGGCGATATCTTTTACCGGTTCGAAGAAAAATATGCCGAGCGCATTAATAACCACAAAAACCTGCTTGAAAACTACTATCACTTCAATTACAAGGAAGTGCTTGAAAACTATGAAAAAGAGTGGTTCGAAGGCATCGAATGCCTCAGAAAATTCAACATTATCGATAGTGAAATATTTATCAATGATTTGCTTAACGCCGAAAAATCGCTGCTGGCTGAAGGTGCGCAAGGCACACTTCTCGACATCGATTTCGGTTCGTATCCTTATGTAACTTCCTCCAGCACCATTTGCGCCGGCGCCTGCACAGGACTGGGCGTCGCCCCCTCCAAAGTGGGCAAAGTGATCGGCATTTTCAAAGCTTATTGTACGCGCGTGGGCTCGGGACCTTTTCCCACCGAACTGCACGACCAAACCGGAAACCTGCTTCGCACCGCTGGAAAAGAATTCGGCTCCACCACAGGAAGGCCGCGCCGCTGCGGATGGCTCGATTTGGTAGCACTCAACTACGCAATCATGCTCGACGGCGTTACTGAGATGATCATGATGAAAACCGACGTACTCAACGATTTCGAAGTTATACGTATTTGCATTGGCTACCAAATCGACGGTGAAGTGACACGTGTATTTCCATTCGAAATTACCGACGGCGTTGAACCGGTTTATATCGACATGCCCGGATGGAAAACTAACCTGAGAGACATTAAAAATGCCGAAGATTTTCCGCCGCAACTGAAAAACTATATCCGGTTTATTGAGGACGAAACCGGTATACCCATCACCATTGTTTCCACCGGCCCCAACCGCGAACAAACCATTTTCATGAAAAAATAAGCGGTATTTGTCAATTTTGATATAATGAAAAACATTCTGGTTCCCAATGAACACAATATAACGCCGGTTTCGTTGTGCAGAAGCAACCCCGAAAAAGAGGATTGACCCATGGTATTCATTTTTCCTGTTCAAAAATTTTGGCCTCAGCCGCCCGTTTCATCAAATTCAGATTATGCACATTGAAAATTTTTCGTCGAAACTGCTCGAAGCCGCGGTAAACGAATTCGCCAAACTACCGGGTATCGGAAAGAAAACAGCGCTCAGGCTCGTTCTCTACCTCTTACATCAGGACAAAGAGATGGTCAGCCAATTCGGAGAAACCATCATCCGCCTGCGCAACGAGGTGATTCATTGCCGCATATGCCACAATATCTCCGATACCGAAGTTTGCTCTGTCTGTGGCAACCATTCGCGCAATGGGGCGGTCGTTTGTGTAGTCGAAAATATCCGCGATGTGATTCTCATAGAAAGCACACATCAATTCAATGGGCTGTATCATGTGCTGGGTGGAATTATTTCGCCGATGGACGGCATTTCGCCCTCGCACCTGCAAATAAAATCACTCGTCGAAAGGGTGCAGGAAGGAAACGTCGACGAGGTGATTCTGGCTCTGCCCACCACCATGGAAGGCGATACCACCAATTTTTATATCTACCGGAAAATCAAACCTTTCGGGATTTCGGTAACCACGCTGGCCCGCGGCATCTCCATCGGCGACGATCTGGAATATGCCGATGAAATAACCCTCGGCCGTTCGTTGGTAAACCGCGTCGATTTTGAACAAAGCATGAATAGGTAGTTTTTTACAAAACTCTGATTTTAAAACTCTTAAAACGAAAATGAATTGTCCGTCCTGATTTGAATGTACGGGGAATCTTCCTAAATGAAGCTTTCACAAGTATATATCCTGACATGAAATTTCGCCATTGTCCGCATTGATATTTGCTTCAAATACCAATAACATTTTCGATTCGGATAGAGATGATTGGTTGTTAATTATGAATACAGGAAAAATCAAAACAGATTATTATTTTTGGAGATTCGAACACAAGAGATATGCAACAAAATATTATCGTCACCAAGCAAACCGGTGAAACACAGTTCTATTCGGAAAATAAATTGCTCAATTCGCTATTGCGTTCGGGAGCAGGTCGTTCGCTGGCCGAAGAAGTTGTGAAAGAAATCCGTCCGATTTTGTACGACGGTGTCACCACCAAAGAGATATACAAAAAAGCGTTTGCTTTGCTGAAGCAAAAAAAACGTGCGACCGCCGCCCGCTACAGCCTGAAAAAGGCGATCATGGATTTAGGGCCCAGCGGCTTTCCTTTCGAGAAATTCGTAGCCGAGATTTTCAGACGTCAGGAATACGAAAACATAAAAACCGGAATTATTCTGAAGGGGAAGTGTATTCAGCACGAAGTGGATGTTGTTGGCAACAAGGGCGATACAACGGTTATTGTCGAATGTAAATACCACAACAGCCAGTCGAAAATCAGCAACGTACAAACGCTGTTGTATGTAAAGTCGCGTTTTCAAGATATTGAAGCGATTTGGCGCGACGCACCCGAAAACAAAGACAGACATTTCAGGGGAAGCATCTTCACCAATACGCGTTTTAGCGGCGACGCCGAAGAGTATGGCGTGTGCGCGGGACTCTGGCTTGTCAGTTGGAGTTTTCCCCAAGAGGGCAACCTGCGCCAACTTGTTGAACAATACGCGCTTTTTCCCGTTACCACGCTCACAGGGCTCTCGTCAAAAATGAAACAAGATCTCCTCGGCGGAGGCGTCATATTGGTCGATCATCTATGCTGCAAACCCGGAGCGCTCGACAGTTTCGATTTGTCGGAAAAGAAAAAACGGGAAATTCTTGACGAAGCTGAAACGCTGAGCAAAATCGACAGCTTGATATAACCGGCCTATTTCCCTTTTTCACTGAAAAACAGGAACAATGTCTTCTTCAGAACAAATATATATCAAAACAATCGGCTGCCAGTCGGCGCTGAACAGGCTGAAACGGAAAATTCCCTATGGATGGGATTTGAATATCTACCGCGGATGCGGACACGGATGCAAATATTGCTACGCCATCTACTCGCACGATTATCTGAGCGACGGCAATTTTTTCGGCAACGTATATGTGAAAGACAATATTGTCGAAGCGCTGGAATCGGAACTCAAAAGCGAAAAATGGAACCGCGAAATTGTCAACATCGGCGGCGTTACCGACAGCTATCAGCCCTGCGAAAAGGAACAGAAAATTATGCCTGCCGTTTTGAAGCTATTCATTAAATATAAAACGCCGATTATCATCTCCACCAAATCCGATTTAATACTTCGCGACTACGATCTGATCGACGAACTTTCGCGCATCACTTATGTGAATGTGGCTTCCTCCATCATCACCACCGACGAAAATCTCCGTAAAACCGTGGAACCCGGCTCAACCGAAAGCGGCAAACGCTTCGAAATGCTCAAAACATTTCGCAAAACGAACGCTTCGACAGGCATTCATGTTATGCCGATAATTCCATTTCTGACCGACACATCCGAGAATTTCGAGTCGCTGTGCGCTGCCGCTGCCGCCGCCAATGTTCACTATATGCTTCCCGGAACACTTTACCTGAGGGGAAAAACCAGAAAATATTTTTTTAACTTTATCGCCGCGCATTTTCCCGAAATTCGCGACGGCCTTTCAACGCTATACACAACCGGTGGCGCCGACAGGCAGTACAAAGAAAAACTCTATGAAATGGTCAACATTTTGCGCAACAAATATCGCTTGTCGGGAAGCTGGTCGAAACCAATGAAAGAAAAACTACATAACACATGAAAAACACACGAAGAAATTTTCTAAAGCAAATGGGCGCATTGCCGCTTCTGGGAATGTTTCCCGATGAATTGCAGGCCGACGCATTTTTCACAGCCGAAAAAGATATCGACAGCAGGAACATTCCCAACTGGAAAGGCTTCAACCTGCTTAATAAATTCACGCACTATCAGCAAACGCCTTTCCGTGAGCAGGATTTTGAAATAATGGCCGACTGGGGATGCAACTTTGTGCGCCTGCCGCTTTCATACTGGTGCTGGAGCAGCGAAGAGAAATGGTTTTCGGCCGACGAGAAAATTTTGAAGGAGATCGACAACGCTGTTGAGTTGGGTAAACAGTATGGCATTCATGTAAACCTGAATTTTCACCGCGCACCCGGATATTGCATCAACCCCGACAGGAATCAACCTGTAACCACCAATTTGTTCGAAGATGAAGCGCCCCTCGATGCATGCGCCTTTCACTGGAAGCTTTTTGCCAAGCGATACAAGGGACGCCCCAACCGCGAACTCAGTTTTAACCTGATAAATGAAGCGCCGTCTATAGAAGCCGGGAAATATGATAAAGTAGCCCGCAGGCTCATTGACGCTATTCGCGAAGAAGACGCCAACCGGATGATTTTTGTCGACGGCAAGGATGTGGGAACCGTTCCACTGATGACCATTACCGATGTCCCCAACATTGTGCAAAGCGGAAGAGGATACCAGCCTTTTCTTTTGACGCACCTCCGCGCAACATGGGCTGCATCTTGGCCGCCCATTATGGATTATCCCATCGAAAAGGTTACATGGCCTTTGGAATTCGACAACAAAACCTACGACAAAAATTCTCTGCGCGAAGCATCAGTAGCGCCTTGGAAACCTTGGGTTGAAGCCGGTGGCAAAGTGCACATCGGAGAAATGGGATGCCACAAATTCACACCGCACAACACAGTTGTGGCTTGGCTCGACGATTTGCTCAGCGTTTTTGCCGAACAAAACTGGGGATGGTCGCTTTGGAATCTTTCCGGCTCTTTCGGAGTATTGGACAGCGACCGTAGCGACGTTAAATACGAAGATTTCAGAGGACACAAGCTCGACCGCAAAATGCTGGAAGTTGTTAAAAAATACCTCTGAGAATCGCCGTTTTCAGAAATTTTCGAAAATGAAGCCGATATTCTTACCGATGTAAGCCGCTTATAATAAATACGATTCCTTTACTTTCGGATTGAAAGTTTCCGCGTAAAAAGCAAATATCAAAAATCAGTTACTTTTATCAGCCTTTATTTTTCGTAAATTTGGTTATTTTGTATAAACATCAAAAATTCAGAAATATGTACGGAAAAATGAAAAACGATCTGGAGCAAACGCTTCAGGAACTGAAAGAACAAGGCTTATATAAAACCGAGCGGATAATCACCTCGGCGCAGGGTGCGCAAATCACGCTGCAAACGGGCGAAACAGCGCTTAACTTTTGCGCCAACAACTATTTGGGGCTTGCCAGCCATCCCGATGTGGTGCAGGCGGCGCAGGATATTATGAACAAATGGGGTTTCGGGCTTTCGTCGGTACGGTTTATCTGTGGCACGCAACAGATACATAAGGAACTGGAAATCAAGATGTCGGAATTTCTCGGCACCGAAGATACCATTCTCTATTGTGCGGCTTTCGATGCCAACGGCGGTGTTTTCGAGCCGCTGTTGAACGAGGACAGCGCCATTATCTCCGACGAACTGAACCACGCTTCCATCATCGACGGTGTGAGGCTTTGCAAAGCGAAGCGCTTCCGCTACCGGCATTCCAATATGGAAGAACTCGAAAAATGCCTTCAGGATTCGCAGAGCCTTAAATACCGCATTGTGGTTACCGACGGCGTTTTCTCCATGGACGGCGATTTGGCCAAACTCCCCGAAATTGTTGAACTTTGCGAAAAATACGAAGCGCTGGTGATGGTCGACGATTCGCATGCTTCGGGTTACATTGGCGCCACCGGGCGCGGCACCGCCGAGCATTTCGGCCTGATGGGAAAAATTGACATCATCACCACCACCTTCGGCAAAGCGCTGGGCGGCGGAAACGGCGGGTGCACATCGGGGCGCAAAGAGATAATCGAGATGTTGCGCCAGCGTTCGCGGCCCTACCTGTTTTCCAACACATTGGCGCCAGCAACCGTAGGCGCCAGCCTGAAAGTGCTGGACATGCTCTCTCAAAGCTCTGTTTTGCAAAACCGCGTGATGGAAAACGCAAACCGTTTTCGTTGCCAGATGGAAGACGCCGGTTTCGACCTCGTAAAGGGCGACACAGCCATTATTCCCGTTATGATTTACGACGAACCGTTGGCCATACGGTTTGCCGATGAACTGCTGAAAAACGGCGTATATGTAATTGGCTTTGTGTTTCCTGTTGTGCCCCGCGGAAAAGCGCGCATCAGGGTGCAACTCTCGGCGGCGCACACTTTTGAGCAAATCGACAAAACCGTGGAAGCTTTTATCAGGGCAGGCAAAAAACTGGGTGTTATTCAATAAAATCAGGGAAGAAAATTTCATCTTTCGAATTTATGGTAAACCGATTCTAATGTGGAATTTCCTGTTTGGCTGAAAGAATGAAGACTCCGTTTATGAAAAATGTTTATACAACAAAGTATGCAAAGAAAACGTAAAGTTCACGAATGTAAAGTGTTTATGTTTAACAGCTTGCGTGTTTGATGAAAAACTTTGCGTACTTTGTGTTTTCATGTTTTCGATATTTGGGGCAATATTCCAATTTTTGAGAAGTATCATTGCGCCAAGTGGAAGAAATATTTTGTTCAAACATTATTTTTCACCAACATCATTCTATCTATGACAAATCTGCTGGATATAATCATGCCGCCCAAAAAGGTGAAAATGAAGGTCGGGCTATATTTCGGCTCTTTCAATCCGGTACACATCGGACACATGGCTATTGCCAATTACATGGTCGAATTTTCGGACATCGGGCAGTTGTGGTTTGTGGTGTCGCCGCACAATCCGCTGAAGGACAAGCAAAGTCTGCTCAACGATTACGACCGTTTGGAAATGATGCGACTGGCCATAAGCGACGATCCGCGGTTCAGGGTTAGCGACGAAGAGTTCCGGTTACCCACACCGTCATATACCATTGACACGCTTAATCATTTGTCGAACCAATATCCCAACTACGAATTTCGGATAATCATGGGAAGCGATAACCTCGAAAATTTTCACTTGTGGCGGAATTACGAAACCATTGCCCGACAATATAAAATCATGGTTTATCCACGCTCCGGATTCGACAAAAATTTCATCAGCCCGTTGGCAGAAATTACCTTTGCAGATGCTCCTCTGCTCGACATATCCTCCACATTCATCCGGGAATCTGTTGCAGCCGGAAAAGATATGCGCTATTTTGTTCCCGACAAAGTTTGGAAATACATGCGGAAAATAATCTGAAACAGGCCTGTTTGAAGAATTTTAGCGGCTACGGAAGACAATAAAATATAACGATTGCAAACCAATTGCCTTTGTATTTGTTGTAATTTCGCCATTCATTAATATTTTGAGAAAGGAACAGGAGAAATCATTTTATGACAAACCAAAAAAAGAACAAGTTTTCAAACTATTTCGACAGGGTATATGATCTGTTTTTGTCGAATAAAAGCAGGTCTGTTTTCGAAAAAATAATCCTGTGGGCCGCCATCGTTATTTTCATTATCCAGTTGGGCGCCATTTTATTGACCCCTGCAAGTATTCTATCGAAAGATTTTTACAGCCATTGCGGTACGACGCCCAATCCGCTTTCGTCGGTCTACACGCCGTTCTCTGTGATTTTGCTGTATGAAATATACCTGCTCATCTTCTATCTTTCCAAGTCGATAACCATCTATCTGGGAAGGCAATACGAAGTGATAGCGCTTATTCTGATTCGCCGCACTTTTGAGGATTTGTCGCTTCTGTCGGATTTGCCAGACGGATATACGATAGATACCATTGTCTCGCTTTTGTGGACTTTTGGCGGGCTGATAATTCTTTTTCTGTTGATTTTCTGCTTTTACAAGTTGGCGGGAACGCGAAAACAGATAAACATCGACGATTGTGACGAAAAACGCCGCCGGTTTATAGTCACAAAGAAAATTCTCGCCCTGATTTTGCTCGTCCTGTTTGGAGTTTTGTTTGTTGCGAGCTTTTCCGAGTTGAAAAACTTCCGCACCGTCGCCATAACCGACATTGTATATGCAGTAAAATCGATGAGCAATGTTTTCTTCAACACATTCTTTACCGGACTGATTTTGACTGAAGTGCTACTGTTGCTGTTCACATTTAATTTGTCGGGCAGTTTCAGCAAAATAATCCGCAATTCAGGATTTATCATTTCAACCATACTGCTCAAATTGTCGTTTCGCGCCGACGGGCAAATCAGCATGGCTTTCATCCTGATGGCCGTTTCCTTTAGCGTTATCATTCTGGGAATAACCCGATTGTTCGACAAGCGACTTTCACCCGAAACCATGAATTAACATTGAATTGAATGCGCTCACCCGAAAATTTTGCCATTTCTGTCAGTTTGTTGGAGAACCCGTCTTTTGTCAATTTTAGGTTCCGTAAAATTTTTTCGAAAGCTGCGCGTTTAGAGAATAAATGTTTTCGCAAATGCGGAGAATATATTTCATAGCAGTCATATTCATAATATTTGTTTCGTGTAGCAAGGAGAACAGCTACACCGCCTCCAAAACCGCAGGAAGCAGTCGGCCGGCATGGTTCGAGCCGCCTCCCTACGGCATGGTATATATTCCCCGCGGCAGTTTTCACATGGGAGCCATCGAGGAAGAGCTTCAACAGGAAAACCGCAGCCGCATGGTAACCGTTGAATCCTTCTGGATGGACGACACCGAAATCACAAACTCGGAATACAAACAATATGTGCATTGGGTATGCGACTCCATCGCACGAAAAATCCTGGGACAGGTTTATCCCGATTATCTGATTACAGAAGACAAAAATGGCGTTCCGCTCGACAATCCGATCCTCAACCGGAAGCCCCGGATAAACTGGAAAAATGCTGATATACGAAACACACTTTCCGAAATGTATATCCCCGAACAGGAACGGTTTGGAGGACGCCTCGAAATCGACCCCCGCAAACTGATATACGAATACTACTGGATAGACTACCAACAGGCGGCGCGGCGCTCCAACAGCTACGATTTCGAGACGGAAAGCTATACCGGCATGGTAATAAACTCCAACGGCGAAGAAACGCCCATTGCCAACCGGAGTTCATTCATCATACACGAAGTTGTACCGGTTTATCCCGACACTTTGTGCTGGATTCGCGATTTCACCTATTCCTACAATGAGCCCATTACCTACAAATATTTTTCGCATCCGGGTTTTGCCGATTATCCGGTAGTCGGCGTTTCGTGGAAGCAGGCCAAAGCGTTCTGCGACTGGCGAACCCGCTTCGAAGAAAATTACCGCTCGCGCATGAACGATATTCCGGCGCACAATTATCGCCTGCCCACCGAAGCCGAATGGGAGTATGCCGCATATGGCGGGCATCAGGGAACGGTTTATCCGTGGGGCAGCTATTACACCCGCGACCAGAAAGGCTGCTTTGTAGCCAACTTCAAACCGTTGCGCGGAAACTATGTCGCCGACCAAGAGGCGCGTGCCACAACGACCAAAGTGGGCACTTACGACCCCAACGGTTACGGCCTCTACGACATGGCCGGAAATGTTGCAGAATGGACGCAATCGGCTTATTTCGAAGCTGGTTACGATTTGATGAACGACATGAATCCCATGGTCGAATACAGGGCGCTGCCCGACGACCCGCCCGTGATGAAACGCAAAGTGATTCGCGGAGGCTCCTTCAAAGATATTTCTTATTTTCTCCGAAACGGAACACGCAGTTTTGAGTATCAGGATACCACAAAATCATATGTGGGATTCCGATGTGTGCGCACTTCGTTCCGCAACGAATTTCAGGATTTCTAAACGCGCTAAAACCGCTTTCCCGATTTCAGCAGCTTGACAACCGCAAAAATCAGAACAAGGACAAAAATAATGGTTGCTCCCGACGGGATATTCAGGAAATAGGAAACCATCAGTCCAAGAAAAATCCCCGCAAATGCAAATCCAACGGAGATAAAAATCATCTTCCCGAAATTATTGGTGAAAAGATTGGCCGTAGCTTGCGGAACCGTAAGCAGCGAAAGCGCCAAAATGATTCCCGTTACACGAATGTTGAGCGTCACCGTCAAAGCAATAAGGATGATGATCAGGTAGTTGAAGAAAGTAACCGGCAGCCCCGACGCACGGGCAAATTCCTCGTCGAAGGCAATATATAATATCTTCCGGAAGAAAATGCCGAAAGCCAGAACCAGCACGGCTGTTATGGCCAGCATAGCCCACAACTCGCTGCTGCTCACGGTGAGGATACTCCCGAAGAGATAACTCATCAAATTGGGCGTATAGCCCGGTGTGAGAAAAATGAAAATAACGCCCAACGCCATTCCCATAGACCACCAGATAGCGATGGACGAATCTTTGCGTATACCACCTTTTTCGGAAAAAAACTGGATGCCCACCGCCGACAAGACGGCAAAAATGGCGGCGCCCAACATGGGGTTGAAATTCAGTAGAAAAGCCAGCCCTATTCCACCAAAGGAAGAGTGGGTGATGCCGCTACTGATAAAGACAATGCGCCGCGAAACAATGTAGGCGCCGGCAATGCCGCACGAAACAGCAGCTAAAACAGCAGCTATAAGCGCTTTGCGGAAAAATCCGTATGCGAAAAGTTGCAGCAGCTCGTCCATCGTTCAATCTTTTTTATGGCGCTCCGG
>Ga0082212_10011591_pt1 | contig 11174 bp, 2 predicted proteins | sample TergutNt197P3_FD_71548 | JGI IMG/M metagenome (GOLD analysis project Ga0082212, IMG submission 71548) | Neocapritermes taracua P3 segment gut microbial communities from Petit-Saut dam, French Guiana - Nt197 P3 | ecosystem: Host-associated > Arthropoda: Insects > Digestive system > Gut ... | reverse complement strand
ACTTTGCCGTCGCGGACGCCGGAAAAAACCGCAGCAGCGTCACAATCGAAGTCGAGGGCGAGCGGCGGGACAAGCAAAGAGAGATCAGCAGCATGTTTGCCTTGCTGGATTCCATGCTGATCGCGGAAGCGGAAATCGAACTTGAGGAAAACAAAAATAGCGGTCAAGCCGGGGCGGGGCCCGAACCGGAGAAAGCAAAAAAAAAGATATTGCCCCGTAGATTAAACAACTTGTTCATAGCCGCGGTGGCATGTGTCGCCGTTATTGTCGTAGGTATCGCGGCGATTTCCCTCGCCAAAAAGCCGACGGAAGTAACAATGCCGGACGAACCCGTGTCTCTCGGCAGCTTCATTCTATATGACGAAGCGGCAAAGCCATATACCGGTGCTGCGCCGGAGAGCCTGACCGGGGACGGCGTGAAGACGCTCGATTACACCGGCGCCGCGATCCCCGCCGTTACCGCAGGAGTCGAATTCCTCCTGCTGAACCCGGAGGACAACCAATGCGATCTATCATTTAAAATCACCCTTCCCGGCCCCGACGCCATCGGCGGAGATGCTGAAATGCTGTATTCATCAGGGCTTGTGAGATCTGGATGGTGCGTTGACAATACGACATGGTCATACGAACTCAAGCAGGGTGAGCACACAGCGTTATTAAGAATCCGCGCCTATACCCCCGGCAGCAACACCGAAATATACAGCGCGGAAACTGAAATATGTTTGAAAGTAAGCTAAACGGCAGTTCAATAATCAGCTATAGCCGTGTGCTTTTTTGTACCGCTCAAACGCTTTTTGCTCTTCGGGGTCAAGGTTGAGAATATCAATATTGCGCGTGCAAGTATCCCTGATTATGTCAGCCACATCATTAGCAGTGTAATGCTCCGTTATAGAAAATCCGTTTTTCATTATCTTTTCATAGTACGGATTTTTACGAGCATTCGAAAAATCGGTAGTTTCGGGAACATCGCTCAAATTGATAGCCCTGTTATCGCTCATCTAAATACACCTCCATATTCGCCTTCTTCTCGCTTGGTTGCTTTTCTCGCCGAAATAATCCGCACTACATTTTCATGCTCTCTATGACAGTGGCATACAGTCAGCAGGCGATACTTTTCGCTTAACCCAATTAACAAAAAACGTTCCTCGTCTCGGGAATGTGCTTTGTCGACAATGGTTACAGCATAGGGATCAAAAAACGTTAATACCGCTTCTTTAAAAGAAATTCCATGCTTTTCGATGTTTGATAGGTTTTTGACTCTGTCCCAAACAAAACTTTGCTCTTGCATTTTTAATGTTTCATCCGACATTGGCAACTCCTAGTTCGATTACAGGTCATCTAATTATTATCCATGACGCAAAGCAGCGCACTACCTCATTTAGTCTAACATACTTCAGACGCTTCGTCCATTATTATATTTCACCCATTATAGCTACAAAAACAGCTTAACTCCACACTGACCACTGACCACTGACCACTGACCACTGACCACTGACTTTATTGTTTTGGGAGGAAGAATAAATGCGAACCATAATTAAAACCAGGAAATGTTTATCCATTCTGCTCACGCTGGTCATGATGCTTGGGCTGCTGCCGGCGCTGACGCTGCCGGCGCTGGCTGCCGACGTCAGCGTAAGCACATTCGAGCAGCTTCGTCAGGCAATAACGAACGCACCAAACAATACGCCGACGACGATAACGGTCACGGCGAGTTTTACAATGACTGCTGACGCTTACATACCTGTGAATAAGCAAATCACAATTAGAAGCGACGCCACGACCCGCACGCTCACGCGCGGTACGAGTGCGACCGGTTATCTTTTTTACGTTGAATCAAGCTCAGCACTTACATTAGAAAACATCATATTAGACGGTAATAAAAATTCGATGTCGGGAACCTGCGGTTCTCTGGTGTATACGCGCGGTGCCTTGACCCTAAATACCGGCGCGACGCTCCGTAACAATAATTGCACAATCGAATATACAGGTGGCGGTGTGACTATAGCAGCCGAAACCGGCAGCCTGCTGATGAACGGCGGTACAATCAGCGGTAATACAGCGCTACAAGGTGGCGGTGTATATGCGGGTAATCGTACCAGCTTCACAATGAGCGGCGGAACAATCAGCGGCAACATCGCGACGGATGGTGGCGGTGCTTATATACGTTGCGGCAACTACCCCGACAGTTCAGCCGCCATCATGACCGGCGGCGCGATCACCGGCAACGCCGGCGATAAAGGCGGCGGCGTGTATCTTGAAAGCGGACGGTTGACTCTCGGCGGAGCAGCGTTGATTGAGAATAACACCTCGAACACTTTTGCAAATAATGTTGAATTAGGCATCGGCCAATATATCACCCTCGGCGAAGGCGCGAATGCGCCTACGTCAGCCATGCGCGTGGGCGTGACCAAAACCGCAAACGATGGCGTCTTTGTGTTGAGCGGGGCTACGGCTGCGCACGCGGCCAATTTCTTCACGGACGCCGGAGAGCGCATCTCATATGACAACGGCAAGCTCCAGATAATCAATTATTCGTATAGCGTGTCGAATTTCACGCAGCTTCAGCAGGCGATTGCCGACGCGCCGATCAATAAACAAGCGATCATTACGGTCACGGCGAGTTTTACTATGACCGGATATATTAATATACCATCAAATAAGCACATCACTATTAAAAGCGACTCCACGACCCGGACGCTCACCCGCGGTTCCGGTATAAATTCCAGGTACAATCTCTTCACCACTGCGGAAGGCTCCGCGCTTATATTGGAAAAAATAATAATGGACGGCAATAAAAGCGCGGTCAGCGCTACGGGCTCGCTTGTGAATGTGTCCGCCGGAACATTTATCATGAAGCCCGGGGCTGTGCTGCGAAATAATCACCTCACAACCGGATTAGGCGTACAGGGCAGCGCCGTATATATTGGCGGCAATGGTACTTTCACAATGACCGGCGGCACGATCACCGAAAATATGACGGAAGGCTCGGGAAGCGTATATTTGAGCGCCGGCGGTGTATTCACCGTTGGCGGAAACGCAGTTATAGACGGCAACGAAGCGACTGGTGAAATCAAGAATGTCTATGCGGCCGCCGGCGGCTACATAACATTGGGCACAGGCGCGAACGCGCCCGATGCGTCAATGCGCGTGGGAGTGAGCAAAACAGCTGACGCAGGAGTTTTTGTGCAAAGCGGCGCGACGGCGGCAGATGCGGATCTCTTCTTTGCGGATAACGGCTATCAGATCGAATATGAGAACGATCAGCTAAAAATAGGCGTGCCTGCTGTGACTGTAAATGCCGGCACATTTACCGAACTGCAAAACGCGATAGCGGGAGCGGAACCCAATATTCCGACGATCATTAAAATCACAGCCAATATAGCCATGACAAGCTCGATTGAAATACCCGGAGGCAAAAACATAACTATTACAAGCGATTCCACAACACGTACGCTAACGCGAAACCCGAGCTATGGAGCGCAGGGGAACCTTATTACTCTGACGTCGGATGCGAGGCTCACGCTTGAAAATATCATCATAGACGGCAACAAAGACGTAATGAACGCAAGCGGCTCGCTTGTCTACTTCACCTCCGGTACATTTGTCATGAAGGACGGCGCGGTGCTGCGGAACAATAACGGGTTAGGCGGATGCGCCGGCGGCGTGCAGTTCGGCGGCGGCGGAGTATTCATAATGATTGGCGGTACTATTACCGGCAATGCATCGAACTGGTCGACTTATGCCGGCGGGGTCGATATGGGTAACGGCACATTCATTTTAGGCGGCAGCGCCGTGATCGAGGGCAATACCTATTTGACCTCGACGAATAGTAACTTTCAAACGGTCGCCGGTAGGTACATCACATTAGCTACCGGCGCTGATGCGCCAACGCCATCCATGCGGGTAGGAATATCAAAAGGCGCAGACGATGGCGTCTTCGTGTTGAGCGGCGCGTCGGCGGAACACACAGCAAACTTCTTCACGGACAAACCGGGAGGGATAGTGTTTGATAACGGCCAGCTCCGTACCGTCGATCCGCAAACCGCTTCGGTCAACAGCTTTGCGGCGCTGGTGTCTGCTATCAATAACGCGCCCGACGGTATTCCTTTAGTGATTACTGTGACTGCAAGTTTTAGTATCAATAGCGATGTTACCATACCAAAAAACAAAGACGTCACCATAAAAAGCGACGCCACCATACGCACACTCCAAAGACAAACTAATATGTACGGCGACCTTTTTACCGTAGGTCAAAACGCATCCCTAACTCTTGAAAACATCACAATAGATGGTAAAAACCCCTCAAACGCTGTCTCAAATGGTTCTATTGTCATTATTCCGCATTATAACGGCGGTTCGCTTACGGTGAACTCCGGCGCAACGCTTCGTGATAATAACTCCACTTGTTCCAGTTCCGGGAGCTTTGCCGGAGGAAGCGGCGTTTTTATAGGGAATAAAGGTACATGCGTAATAAATGGCGGCACGATCAGCGGTAACGTTATATCTGCTGCTAATGGTTTTGGCGGAGGTATTTGCGTTTCTTACGGTACATTGATCATGAACGGCGGAACGGTCAGTGGGAATTCAACAACTGCGGGCGGAGGCGTATACGTTATGCAGGGCACGTTCGACATGAACGGGGGCGCTGTCAGCGGTAATAGTGTTTTTGCCACGGGCGCATGCGGAGGCGGTATATGCGCTGCCAGCGGTACGTTTAATCTAAATGGCGGAACGATAAGCGGCAACGCCGCCGGTGGTGATTCCGCTCAAGGCGGCGGGGTGTTTGCGGCACATAAAGGCAGTACGGTCACTATATCCGGCGGCATAATTGAAGATAATACTGCTTCAGGGTATGGCGGAGGCGTAGGCGTAGTTAACTGCTCACTCATAATCACAAACGGTTCTATCATGAACAATACCGGAAAACAAGGCGGCGGAATATACATAGGCGGTGGATCCCTCACCATGACAGGCGGCACGATAAGCGGGAACACTACCGTTAATAACTCAAGCAACTCCGGCGGGGGCGCATTTGTTTTCGACTCCATATTTACCATGACGGGCGGTACGATCAGCGGTAACACAGCTAATCAGTCCGGTGGAGGCGTTGCGTTCTTAAGCGGTACTTTCAACCTCGGCGGTAACGCGCGGATCGTAGACAACAGCAGAAAAACAGGCGCGGATAATAATGTCCACCTCAACCCTGACGCCTATATCACCCTCGGTACAGGCGCGGACGGTAACGGTGTTGTTGTACCCGCAGCAAGCATGCGCGCCGGTATCTATAAGTCATCAGACGACAGAGTATTCGTCGAAAGCGGCGCATCGCCCGCGCACGCCGCCAACTTCCTTGCCGACAACGGGATGGTGATCGGATTCAATAACGGCAAGCTGCAGATTATAAACGAATCTTCCGCGTATACCATTACGTATAGCGGAAACGGAAATACGGGCGGCAGCGTTCCGAAGGATCCGGCGCACTACCTGCCCGGCGCAAGCTCCGTAGCACTGAATAATACCGGCTCGCTGACGCGCACCGGGTACACATTCAACGGCTGGAACACCGCTGCAAACGGCGGCGGCGCGACCTATTTACCGGGAACGGCGATCAATAATATCCAATCCAATATAACGCTATACGCCCGTTGGGCGCTGGCGGATTACACAGTTACACTGAACAAAAACGGCGGCACGGGAGGCACAAACAGCGTAACGGTAAGATATGGTAATCCAATGCCGGTAATAACGCCGCCTTCCCGGACGGGGTATGCCTTTGCCGGGTATTTTGATACGAGCGCATCATCGGGAGGAAATCAATACTATACGGCAACCGGCGAATCGGCGAGGGCCTGGGACAAAGGAGCGAATACTACGCTCTACGCCCGCTGGACTGCCCTGCCGACCTACACCGTTACGCTGACCAAAAACGGCGGCACGGGGGGCTCAAACAGTGTGGATGTACGGTTTGGCGAACCTCTGCCCGCGGTAATTCCGCCGAGTTACCCTGTCGGCGGATACTCATTCGCAGGATACTTTGACTCGCCGTACAATATGAGCGGCACGCAGTATTACACACCCTCCGGCTCGGGGATGCGTAACTGGGATATAAACGGCGGGGCGACGCTGTATGCGCATTGGACGCCTGGCTCTTACCTTGTGACGCTTGACCCGACGGGCGGATCCGGCGGCACAGACTGCGTGAACGCGGTTTATGGCGCGCCCATGCCTCTCATCACGATCCCGGTCCGCGAGGGTTACTTCTTCGAAGGGTATTATACTGATATTACTCCGGGAAATGATGGCAAACCATCGGGAATGAAATTATACACCGAATACGGCACGTCATATGCTGAGTGGACTTATTCAACCGACAGGACGCTCTATGCCTGGTGGATACCGAAGAGCGCCATTACGCTTGATAAAAATGACGGATCCGGCCAGACGGTCCTCATCTACGCGCTCAACGGCAAATCGCTGCCATATCTAAACAGCGTGCCGGGAATCGAAGTTCTTGCAAACCGGACAGGATATACATTTTTAGGATTCTATGACACGGCGGCCGCGACAGGCGGAACGCAATACTATTCCTCGCAAGGTTATGCGATAAGAAACTGGGACAGGGATGGTGACGCCACTCTGTATGCGCGATGGGAGGCGAACTCCTATCAGGTCACGCTCGACCCGTCCGGCGGCTCCGGCGGCACGGGCAGCGTAACGGCAACATTTGACCAGCCGATGCCCGTAATAACCATGCCGTCCCGCGCGGGGTATAGTTTCGGCGGATATTTTGACGATTTGACGCCAGGCGTTTCCGGCACACCCGGGGGTAAAATGTATTATTCGGCAAACGGCGCCTCAAGTAAAAACTGGGACTACGCGTCCGCAAAGACGCTGTACGCGTGGTGGCTGCCCGTAAACACATTTTACGTGTGGAACTTTACCGATCTGCAATACGCAGTATCAAACGCGTCAGTCAGCTCTCCGACGACCATTAAGGTCGCTGCCAGTTTTGCTATGACCGGCCTAATAACCATATCCGCGAATAAAAACATTACCATTGAAAGCGACGCCGGAATACACACGCTCACACGCGGAACAGGCGTCAACGGAGACCTTTTCTACGTGAGTTCAGGCGCCTCGCTTACTTTAGCGTCCGTCTACATCAACGGCAACAACTATTATGTGACAAACGGGTATGGCTCGCTTGTTGTCACGGACGGACTGTTTACCATGAACAGAAATTCCGCTTTGATTTATAATAACAATAATGCAGGCGATGGCGGCGCGGTGTTTGTAAACAGCGGCGGGTCATTTGATATGAACGACGGAGTGATCACAGGTAATTACTCCGCGTTCGGCGGCGGCGTATTTGTTGAAGGATCAGGCGAGTTCAGCGTCAGCCACGGCGAGATAACGGGCAACTCGGCCCGAAACGGAGGCGGCGCCGTTTACGGGAGGGGCAACTATTCTCTTACAGTTTCCGGCGGCGCTATGATAGAAAGCAACACAGTTGGCGGAGGAGCCAACAACATTGAATTAAGCAGCGGGCAATATATCACCCTCGGCAAGTTTGCGCCCAGTCAGCTTTTAAGTGTGGGCGTGACAAAAACTGCAAACAGCGGCATTTTCGTGCAGAGCGGCGCGCTGCCGGAGCACACCGACCGCTTTTTCGCAGATAACGGCGGGATAATCGAGAACAACGCCGGCGAGCTGAAGATCGTCACCGCCCTGCCGGGATTCAATTTTGTGTACCTTGACATGAACGGCGGCGAAGGTGAGGAAAAACTCATAGTAGCGCGCAACGGCTATAGTATGCCCGATCCGCAAATAGCGGTCCCGACACGGAAAGGTCATATATTTGACGGGTTTTACGATATTGACGACTATTTTGGCGGCACGCAGTACTACACATCAAAATTAGGATCCGCAAAGAACTGGGATAAAACCGTAACTACGACACTATACGCCCGGTGGATACCGGAATCTGAGTACTATACAAGGTTAATAGTAATAAACGGCAACGGCAGCGGCGATTACGAACCGGATACGGTCGCAAAGATTTCCGCAAATCCGGCGCCCGAGGGCATGGAATTTGACAAGTGGACGATCAATAACAGTTCAGCCTTGCTTGCCGACGAGTACAGCCCCGCCACGACCGTAACGCTGCCCCCGCGACAGCCCATGGGCAGTGAAATCACCGTTACCGCGACATATAGTAATTCAGTCTGCATAAACACGACGACCGGCGCCAAGTATGAAAGCGTCACCGACGCGATAGCCGCTGTTCCGGCAGGTGGCGAGGCGACTATCAAGCTGCTGAAGGATATCGACCACAGCGGCCAGGTCACGGTGGATAATAAGATAATAACTTTTGAATTAAGCGGCAAAACGCTTAATATAACAAACCCATCGACTTCAAGCGGCTCCTACGGGCTTATTGTAAAAAACAACGGCGAGGTGAACATTGAAGGTGCGGGCGCGCTTAATGTTGAGGGCTACAACGGAGTACGTGCAGATACCGGCGGCAAGTTGACGGTGACGACAGTAACGGCTACAGGCCCTAACGGCGATGGTGTGTATGCTAGGGACACAGGCAGTCAGGTAACTGTAAAAGGTGATATAACTGTGACGGCTAACAGTTTCGTCGACGGCGTGTATGCAAACTCCGGCAGTAAGGTAATCGTATACGGTGATATAACGGTGACCAGCACCACCGGTTACGGCGTGTATGCAAGCTCCGGCAGTCAGGTAATAGTAAGCGGTGATGTAACGGTGATGGCTACGAACTCCGGGTACGGCGCGTATGCAGCCTCAGGCAGCCAGGTCACCGTAAACGGTGATATAACGATAGACAGCCGTAGCGGCAACGGCGCGTACGCCAATGGCGCAGGCAGTCAGGTCGCCGTAAATGGTGACATCACTATGACGGGCTCTTCCAGCGTGGGCGCGTATGTCACCAATGCCGGACAGGCCACTGTAAACGGTGTGATAAGAGTACCGGCAGAAGCAACATATATACGTACCGGGTATACTGAAAAAACACTTGACGATTACATACCTGTTTCCTCAAAACCCGGATACCTCGAATATACCGACGGTACGAGTACCGTCTGGGCAAAGTGGATAGATACATTCGAAGTTGGCGGACAACTCACAAACGATCTTAACCAAGCGCTCGAATTTGTTGAGTACGGGTTCGGACCAACAATAAAGCTGCAAAAAAGCCATACCCACAATGGATCAGTCTATCTTTATGGGATACACGGACAAGTCATATTCGACCTAAACGGCTTTAAGCTTAATATTAACGGAGGAACGGGCGTCGGCTTGATCGTAGAGGACGGCAGCGGACTCACGCTTCTTGACCCCGATAACGGCGAGCTGAATATCACCGGAGCAAGCGGCCTGGATACGAATTTTGTCACTGTCGAAGTGACCAATGTGACGGCGAATTCGCCCACAGGCTTCGGCGTGAGAGCGATGCATGAGGGCATGGTTACCGTACACGGAACTATTGCTTCAGCAGGGAACTATATTATCGTTAATGGAATTCCATACTTAAGATCAGACGGCGTCTACTCCGTAACGAAGCAAGGTTATATCGAATACTCGGATGAATATGACGAAGTCATAGTATATGTAAAAAGTTTGTATGTCTGCGAGATCGGAACCATAGGATACAAGAGCGTGACCGACGCGATCGCCGCAGTCCCGGTCGGCGGCGAGGCAACAATCAGGCTGCTTCATAACGTCGACCACAGCGGACGGGTAACGGTAGATAATAAGAAAATCACGTTTGAACTGAACGGCAAGACGCTGAACATAGTCGACCCGTCTACATCAGGCGGTTATAGCCTTACCGTTGATAACAACGGCATGGTGGACATTGCCGGCGAGGGCGCGCTCAACGTTACAGGTTACAGCGGCGTTAGAGTGGAAAACGGCAGTAAGGCGACGGTGTCGAACATCACAGCGATAAGCCGCGGCGTTGAAATATTTAACTCACAGATCACTGTTAACGGTAATATTTCAGCGGGCTACTCGGGCGTGTATAGCAGTAGGTCTGAGGTAATTGTCAACGGCAATATCACGGTAAGAGAATCCGCCGGATCTTCTGGTTTAGGAGTTAGTTGCTCAATAGGCGATGTAACCGTGAATGGCGTCATCAATGTTCCTGCTGACTGTAAATACATCATAATTTATTCAATGTTTCCTAGAGGGAAAGATGACTATAATGCCGTTTCCTCAAAACCTGGCTACCGCGAATATTCAGGCTATGATAGCTATGTCTGGGTCATTGACCGGCCCGGATCACCTGTGTGCGAAATAGCCGCGACAGGGGTTCAATACAGAACAGTGACCGATGCCGTTCGCGATGTACCGGATGGCGGCGAGGCGACCATTACACTGCTGACGGATATTGACCATGGCGGTCAGCTGACTGTAGAAAATAAAATAATTACCTTTGAATTAAGCGGATATACGCTGAATATAGTTAATCCCTCACAGTTCGCCAGTTGCGGTCTTTGCGTTGCAGACAACGGCGTGGTAAACATAACCGGAGAGGGCGCGCTCAATGTTGGAGGGTACTTCGGTGTAGGAGCGTTTGAAGGCGCAAAAGTGACGGTAACGAACGTTATATCGACATTTGACAGCGGTGGCGGCGTGTATGCAGCATCAGGCAGTCAGGTCACCGTAAACGGAGACATAACAACAGAATACCGCGATGCCATCGAAGCGAGCGGTTTAGGCACTCAAGTCATCGTAAACGGTAATATCACAGCGGCTCGCGTCAGCGCTCACGGCGTCTATATTTCCGGAAATGCCATCGTGATAGTAAACGGTAACATAACAATGACAGGTTCTAACGGCCGCGGCGTCTATGCTTACGGTGCCGCTCAAGTCACTGTAAACGGCGACATAATAACGACAGACTCTACCAGCCGCGGCGTCTTTGCTTACAGTGCCGCTCAAGTCACTGTAAACGGCGAGATAAACGTACCGGCAGGAGCAACATATATAACTGTCGGAAGCACAGATAAAACACCCGACGACCATATTCCTGTTTCCTCAAAACCCGGTTACCTCGAATATACCGACGGCTCAAGCACCGCCTGGGTGAAGACTAACGCCCCCGCACTCAGTTACGGCGACGTGAACGGTGACGGGGCGAT
>Ga0082212_10011590_pt1 | contig 11176 bp, 5 predicted proteins | sample TergutNt197P3_FD_71548 | JGI IMG/M metagenome (GOLD analysis project Ga0082212, IMG submission 71548) | Neocapritermes taracua P3 segment gut microbial communities from Petit-Saut dam, French Guiana - Nt197 P3 | ecosystem: Host-associated > Arthropoda: Insects > Digestive system > Gut ... | reverse complement strand
TTTTTACTGCAGAGACTACTCTGCCGCATTAATAAGGGACACGCAACGACAAGCGCAAAAAAACGAGGAGTAAACATGAAAAACACAATTAAACTGTTCGGGCTTATCGCCCTTGCCGCGACAATCGGCTTTGCCGCCTGCGGCGACGGCGGCCAGGGCTTCCGGGGTGGGATTTCAGCACTATTTGGCAAATGGGCGCCGTATGGCTCTGACCCCGGGTCATTTGGCTCTGACCCTTGAGTCTCGTGAGGCTCTGCCCCCCTAAAGGCGTAGGGAGCGGTGAATTTGAGAAAAAGATGAAGATGCTGAAAAGATAATGATGATTGCGGCATCCTGCCGCGCGTCGGCATTGGGACATTCCCGCGTCGTTTTGGAATGACGATGAGGAAGAGTGAGGTAAACTTCCGCAATAAAAGTAAGTACTTCTATATGAAAAAAGCACCCCTATCCCTCCCCATTCCACTCCTGAGAGGTATGGGGTGATGTCGCAGAAAAAAAAATGTTGTTATGAAAAGAAATTGCAACAAGCAACCTTTCAGGCAAGAATGGTTAATTTGTAATATAAAGTTAAAAGCGTTTGACTTTTTGCGCGAAAAGGAGGAGAAGACACTATGACCACGGCAAATATTTTTTCCGAATCATTAAAGGATTCTTCCCAAAAATCCGGGAGATATATCAATAAGACTCTCTTGGTCTTTTCCTGCATCCTTTTCTTAATTATTTTTTTGGTATCCGCAACCGCGTATATAGTTCCCATGCGGCAGATCAACGACTCGTTTATTAAACAGCAGATCGCCATAGCGTCCGAGACCATGAAAATGCGTTTGGCAACCGCGGTAAACAGCGAATTATCTTTAGCGCTGAAAATGGCGGAGACTCCTGTTATATGGCAATACTTCATGAATCCGGCCGACCTTAGACTTAAATCCGCGGCCCATAGTGAATTAGACCTTTACCGGCGGCATTTCAAAAATAAAAATGTCTTCTGGATAAATGATGTTGATAAAATATTTTATTCAACCGGCAATAAACCGTATATTGTCGACCCTGATGACCCCGAATCTTATTGGTACAATATGACCTTGCACAAGACCGAGAAATATAATCTGAACATCAATTATAATCCCGACATACAGAAAATCTTCCTTTGGGTTAATATCCCCGTATTCACTGAAACCGTGAAAGGTGTAAAAAAACCCATAGGAATACTCGGTACCGGTATAGACCTCACGGATTTTTCGAATTTTGTCGCCAACACCTACAAGGAATTTGACAAAAATATCACGCCCTATACGTTCAATAAGTTCAATGAGATTACTTCAGCCATAGATTATAATCTGGTTTCCAATAAAATCCTCATCACCGACCATCTTGGCGATGCCGGAGCGGAGGTAACCAAAATCGCGGGCTCGCTTCCCGACGAGGAAAGCCGGATTTTTATTTACGGCGACAATATGTATATGGTTAGTTCCATTTCTTCATTGGAATGGAATCTGGTAGTGAGCTATCCGCTGCCGGGTCTTCTGGCGCTTAATCAGGCCATGAATATGGTATTTTTCGGGATGCTGTTTCTTATTTTACTCATGTTTATCGTGGTGAATATTTTCGTTAACCGTTTGGAAAGCGTGATGGTAGAACAGAACATAAGACTGCTTGAGGCTAACAGGAAGGCCGAATCGGCTTCGCAGGCAAAAAGTAACTTTCTCGCCAAAATGAGCCATGAGATCCGCACCCCCATGAACGCGATTACCGGAATGACCGAACTGCTCCTGCGGGGGAAACTCACGGACGAATCCCGGATGCAGGCGCATGATATAAAGCAGGCGTCCTCAAACCTCATTTCCATCATCAACGATATTCTGGACTTTTCCAAAGTTGAGGCGGGACATATTGAAATTGTGCCTACTAAGTTCATGTTTTCTTCGTTGATTAATGATACGGCTAACATAATACGTATGCGGCTTGCCGAGAAACCCATACGCTTTTCCATAAATATCGACTCTGCCATTCCCTGCAGCCTTTTCGGGGACGAGGTGCGTTTGCGCCAGATTTTGTTGAATCTTCTGGGCAATGCCGTAAAATACACCGAAAAGGGATTTGTCAGTTTGACTGTTGCCGAAGAAAAACCGAGAGACGGCAGTAAGCTGACGCTGCGCATCACGATAGCCGATTCCGGTTTTGGCATAAAACCCGAAGACAGGGAAAAACTTTTCGACGAATTCGTTCAGGTCGATACGAAAAAAAATTACGGCATTGAGGGAACCGGCTTAGGTCTCGCGATTACCAAACGCTTATGCGCTGCCATGGGCGGAGACATTACTGTGGAAAGCGAGTACGGCAAGGGTAGCGCCTTTATCGCGATTATACCGCTTGAGGCGCATTCGGATGAGCCTTTTGCTCTGGTGGATGATCCCGAAACGAAGAGGGTATTACTGTACGAAGGGCGCCAAGTCCACGTTAAATCGCTTGAGTGGTCTCTGGAAAATCTACGCGTTCCTTACAAGTCGGTATCAGACCTTGAGTCTCTCAGGGAAGCGTTGCGTGATGAGGAATGGCATTTTGTATTTTCGGGTTATGGTCTCCATGAACGTATAAAGCCTATAATGGAACAGCCTTTGACCGAATTTAAAGGCGGGAAGAAACCGCTCCTGGCTTTGATGATGGAATTGGGTACGGAGGGTTTTATTCCGCAGGCGCGCTTCATGCCGCTGCCGGTACAGACTCTTTCAATAGCGGATGTACTGAACGGCGTGTCCGACCGCGAGAGCTTCATTGACAGTTCCGGCTTTACGGGAACCCGCTTTATCGCGCCCGACGCTTGCGTTTTGGTAGTGGACGATATTGCCACAAATCTTAAAGTTGCTGAGGGACTTCTGGCTCCTTACAAGGTTATAGTGGATACCTGTCTTAATGGCCGCCAAGCCATAGAATTGGTAAAGCAACAGGACTATGATATTGTGTTCATGGATCACATGATGCCGGAAATGGACGGAATGGAAGCTACAGCCGCTATCAGAGCGCTGGAAGCCGAGCGATTCAAAGTCATGCCGATTATAGCGCTTACCGCCAACGCGGTATCGGGAATGCGCGAAATGTTTCTGACACAGGGTTTCAATGATTTTCTCGCCAAGCCGATTGACATATCCAGATTAGATGAAATTATGGGCAAGTGGATTCCTAAAGATAAACAGCTTAAAGCCGATGTGAGGCAGAAGTCTTTTGAACCGGCGGACGCGGACGGTAACGGTTTGACGATCAAGGGAGTAGATGTAGCGCAAGGCATCAAATTGACCGGCGGCAGCCTTGCCGGTTACCGTAAAGTATTGGCAATGTTCCGCAAGGACGCGCGGGAACGGCTTGCTGTATTGCAGTCGCCTGATGAAACCGACCTGAAGACATTTATTACGCAGGCTCACGCGCTTAAAGGCGTCTCCGGCTCGCTTGGCGCGGCGGAAGTTTCTACTGAGGCCGGCAGACTTGAATCCGCGGGTAAGGCCGGCGACATAGCCGCTATTCGGAATATGCTGCCCGGATTCGTGCGCCGCCTCTCGGAACTGATTGAAGGGATTAACTTCGCGCTGGACGATACTGCCGAAGCGGTTAAAAACGGCGCGGCGGCCGACTTAAACGAGGCGCTGCCCTTGCTTAAAGAACTTTCCGGCGCGTTGAAACTACAAAAGACCGAAACTATCGACCATATTCTTGACGAACTGATGCAGCAGCAGTTGGGCCCTGAAATAAAGGAATTATTGGAACAGGTTTCCGATTATGTATTGGTGACTGAATTTGGTAAGGCCATGGAAACGGTAAACAGCATTTTGGAAAATATACGGTTGAGGAATTAATTACCTCAAACACAATAAGGAGCGATAATCATGCCGGAACGTCAATTGGTTTTCAAAACCAAAACCCTTGTCTCAAAGACCTTTTTTCTGCTTTTGATCATTGTTATGACCGGCTTGTACGCCTGCTCATCCAAACAGGAGCAGCAGGAATACATAACCATAGGCGCGTTGCTGCCGCTTACCGGAGAAGATTCGGATGAAGGTCTTCGCGCGGCCAATGGTTTGCAGCTTGCGAAAACGGAGATCAATGAAAGCGGCGGCGTTCTGGGAAAGAAGTTAGATGTCATTATATTAAACGATAGAGGAGACGAGGAATATATCGTAGAGCAGTATAGCGCATTGAAAAAAAAAGGCGTGGCCGCAATAATCGGCTCAAGCTACTCGGGCGTGACTATGGCGCTTGCGAAAGCGGCTGAAGAAGACGGTATACCGATTATTTCACCTACCGCCTCAAATCCTGAGGTAACAAAGGGCCGCAAAAACGTTTTCCGGGCGATTTTTATTGACGATTATCAGGCTGAGGCAATGGCGCATTTCGCGTATAATTCGCTAAAAGCAAAAACCGCTGTTGTTTTGAGTAATAAAGACGCGGAAAGCTATAAAAAAGCGGCGAATGTTTTTACTCAATCATTCAAAGAGCGCGGCGGCCGGGTCTGGGAGAACAGGTCTTATTCAACCGGAGATAATTTTGCCGATATTTTGAGAAAATATACCGCCGCCCCTCCTGCGATTATTTTTTGCCCTGAGGATTATATACCTGCTTCAAAATTAGTGAATGCGGCATTTAATATCGGCTTAAAGAATACGTACATATTAGGCTCGGACGCGTGGGACGGGCTATTAGCTTATGTATATCACCCTAAGGAGATGGAAAGAGTTTATTATTCGGCGCCTTTTTCGTTCGACGACCGGGACGCGAATGTGAGCCGGTTTGTCAGAAAATACTTTGACTCTTTCGCCCAAATGCCTTTGTCCGGATCAGCCACCGCTTACACTTGCGTTTACATATTGTCGGAAGCAATCGGGAAAGCGGGAAACACAGACAGGGATGATATTGTTGCCGCCATGAAAGCAATTGAAATGGACGTAATAACAGGCCATTTCAAATTTGACGAAAACAACAACCCTCATACAAACGTGTATGTCATCCAGATAAAAGGCGGAGAATACTCCACCTATGAAAAATTGAGTTTATAACGGGGATATTATGCTGCGGAAATTTCGGATCAAAACAAGATTATTAATATCGTTTTTCATTGCCGCCTTTTTTACGCTGATTGTGGGACTGACAGGCTTCGCAAGCCTTACCTCCATCGGGAAATTGGCGGTCAGGACGATAGATAATGTCAATATTCTGAACGATATATACGACCATCACATAGCTATTGATGCCGGTGCATTTGCCATGATTTACGTCAGCGATGTTACGCTTGTCAACTATGTCGTACAAAAAACGAAGGACCACAGGGAAAAATTGCTGGCACAGCTCAGCGAGTATCTCGAAATTCAGGATCAGTTCAGCGATGTCTTTACGCCCGGGGAAATGCAGGATATGGCAAATTTATTTGAGATATGCAAAGAAACCTATGTTCCGGTTTTAAAGGATATTCTTGATCTTGCGGGACAAGGACGGCGCGAGGAGGCGCTTGCCGTTTACGTAAACCGTTTCACCCCAATCTATGATTCGATTTCTTACTACATCGATATGGGATTTGCCAAGAACCTGAACTATTCTACAGCCGAAACGTCGAGAAACAACGAAATCGCTTCATTAAACGCGTATTTAATGCTGGCGGTTGTTTTATTATCGTTGATTGTATCTGTTGTGATGGCGCTTGCCGTTACAAAGTCTATTGCAGACCCGCTTTCGGGACTGGGGGCAGCGGCGGAGAAAGTGGCAAACGAAGAACTTGACGTTCTGTTTGAGGAATCGCAGGGCAACGATGAAATTGCCAACCTGTCGTTAAGGCTGCAAGAGACGCTGCAACATTTAAGTAAAGCCCAGCAATTAAAATTAGAAGCCGTACAGGTTCAGCTTGAAAAAGAAAAAGCCGAGACAGCGAATCGTACCAAGAGTAATTTCCTTGCCAATATGAGTCATGAGATCCGCACCCCCATGAACGCCATTACCGGCATGGCGGAATTACTGCTGCGGGGAGAACTTTCCGATGAAGCCAGAAGTTACGCGCAGGACATCAAACAGGCAGGGGCAAACCTCATTTCCATCATCAACGATATTCTGGATTTTTCTAAAATTGAGGCCGGCAAGTTAGAGATACTCTCAGCCAATTACCTTCTTGCCTCGCTGCTGAACGACACGGTAAACATTATTCGTATGCGCTTAATGGAAAAATCGATACGGTTTTATACCAACATCGACGGGAATATCCCAAACGGCCTTATAGGAGACGAGATACGGCTGCGGCAAATACTCCTTAACCTTCTTTCCAATGCTGTAAAGTATTCGGAACGGGGACATATCAGCCTTTCTATCTCCGTGGAGAAGAGGGAAGAAAAACAAATTTGGCTGAAGATTATTGTTGCCGATACCGGCAAGGGTATAAAACCGGAAGATCAGGCTAAACTCTTTAGTGAATTTGTCCAGGTAGACTCGAATAAAAACCGGGGCATTGAAGGGACCGGCTTAGGTCTTGCCATTACTAAACGGCTCTGTCTTGCTATGGGCGGGGACATCAGCGTAGAAAGCGAGTACGGCAAAGGCAGCGCGTTCACGGCTCTCATCCCCCAAGGCATTCACGCCGCTGAACCTTTTGCCGCGGTAGAGGAGCCGGGTAAAAAGAAAGCGCTGGTTTACGAAGGCCGCGCTGTCTACGCGCAGTCGGTATGCTGGTCGCTGGAAAATATGGGAGTCCCCTATACAATGGTAACTACACAGGAAGATTTTGCACAAGCCCTGTTTAAGGAAGAGTGGTTCTTTGTGTTTTCAGGCTACGGTCTCTACGAAAGGATCAAACCGGTGTTAGAGCAGCCCAACGCGGTCTTCCCCGGAGAGGAAAAACCTCCGCTGGCTCTGATGGTTGAGTGGGGAACCGAAGCCTACATCCCCAACGCGCGTTTTGTCTCCCTGCCTATACAATCGCTTTCCATCGCGAACATTCTCAATGGCAGGGCGGAAAACAAAGACTATACCGAAAGCTCCGATTTCTCCGGTGTAATCCGGTTTACTTTGAAACAGGCGCGGCTTCTTGTGGTAGACGACATTTCTACAAACCTCAAAGTAGCCGAGGGTCTGTTGGCCCCCTACGAGGCCGAAGTAGAGACCTGCCTAAGCGGAGCTGAGGCTATAGAATTAGTGAAACAGAATAACTACGACATCGTGTTCATGGACCACATGATGCCCGAAATGGATGGAATAGAAGCAACCGCCGCTATCAGGGCGCTGGAAGCCGAACGATTCAAAGCCATACCTATAATCGCGTTGACGGCCAATGCCGTTGTGGGAGCGCGGGAAATGTTTATAGAGAACGGCTTCAATGACTTTCTCGCTAAACCCATAGATGTATCCAAACTTGACGAGACGCTTGACCGCTGGATACCAAAAGAAAAAAAGAATCAGGAATCGGGAATAAGGAATGAGAAGCCTGATTCGGATGATGACAATACTTCAATAAACATCCCCGGCATAAACGTAAAACACGGCATAGCCATGACAGGCGGGACCCTGACGGCTTATAAGCAGGTATTGTCCATGTTTCGCAAGGACGCCGAAGAACGCCTGCCTTTGCTGCGAACCGCGCCTGATGCCGGCGATTTGTCCGTATTTACTACTCAGGTTCACGCGCTGAAAAGCGCGTCCTCCTCTATCGGCGCCGCGGGAATTTCAGCCGAGGCCGGCAGACTTGAATCCGCGGGCAAGGCCGGCGACATAGCCCTTATTCGGGATACGCTGCCCGGATTCGCGCGCCGACTCTCGCAATTAGTTGACGAGATCGGTTCCGCGCTTGACCGGGATGAAGCAAACACAGCCCAAAGCGCCGGCCCGGTTGATTTAAACGAGGCCATGCCCTTGCTCAGAGAACTCTTAGACGCGTTGAAATTACAGCAGATCGAAGTTGTAGACCGCGCTCTTGATGAACTGACGCGGCAGCAACTTGGCTCCGAAATAAGGGAATTGTTGGAACAGGTTTCCGATTGTGTATTGATGACGGAATTTGACAAGGCTATAGAGATGGTAAGCGGTATTTTGACACCCCATTCGTAGGGGCGGATAATTAATTCAGCCGCCTCCAAAGAACTGAGCCGCGCTCTTTATCTTGTCAGGGAATACCATTGAAAATGATATATCCGAAAGGACAAAAGAATCACTTGCAGCGATATATGTATATTCAAGGGACAGGCTATATATGCCGTTATCGGATGTATCTTTAAGCGTAATTATAAACAGATTAATATTCCCGTCTTTATAGAATTTTATCTTTTCAATGGTTAGCCCCTTACTATTACAGTCATACAAAAAAAGAGCAAATTTATCAATAAGTCTTATTCCCGATTTGCTGTTTTTAATGAGCCCGTTCACGGATCGTCGTATTTCTGTTTCTCTGCCCGGATTTGACGCAATGATTTTACTCAAAGCAGCAGCCGTATAGCCGGAGAGTTCTTTCTCTTTTATTTTTGCAGAGATTACCGTAGTTTGAACGGATATTGATATTATTATACATAATACGATTTTTTTTGTCATATACGCTTCACTCTCAAATCATTTCTATATTTAACCGACATTATACTGTGGGCGCGTAGCGCCCGCAAAAAAGACATTCACTCTTAACTTACCCATATATTTAACCGACTAATATAATAGAAAGTTTTTGCAAGAGATTTTTAATGAAAAAAAGAGATATTGTAAAATATATACTTGTTTTAATTATTCTTTTACCCTTTTTTTATATAATATATGCCTATACTGAGAGCTACACTATTTTCGCTGATGGAATTAATATACGCCAACCCCTTGCAACTGAAGTTTATGACAGAAACGGGATTCTAATATCGCGCCTGTATGACGAATATAGAAACTACGCTAAAATTGAAGACATTCCTGAAACGATTGTAAGAGCCTTTCTCGCCGCGGAGGACAGCTCTTTTTATATGCATACGGGATTTAATATTATCGGTATAGCCCGAGCCTTATTTATAGATATTGTAAGCGGAGATTTTCGTCAAGGGGGATCAACTATTACGCAGCAATTGGTCAAGCAGCTCTTTACGGAAAGGAGAAAAAGCGTAAGAAGAAAACTAATAGAATTGTTCATTACAAAAGAAATTGAAAAAAAATTTTCAAAGAATGAGATTCTTGAAATGTATCTGAATCAGGTATATCTCGGTCATGGTATATACGGAGTAAACAGCGCCGCCGAATTCTATTTTCAAAAACCGCTTAAAGATGTCAATATCATTGAAGCTTCTCTTATGGCCGGAATTCCATCCGCGCCGGAAAGATTATCGCCGCTAAAAAATCCGTCGGCAGCCTATAATAAATCTCTTGCTATAATCTTTAACCTCATATCATCAGGGTATGTTGAAAAAAAAGACGCGGTTGAAAAATTTCATTCATTTTGGGAACAATACAGTGGCAGGATTAAAACAGAATTTCCGGAGGCAGGCATAAGAAAGGATTCGGTTAGCGAGGCTAAATGGTTTGTTGAATATCTGCGGAGAGAACTTATAGAGAAGTATGGCGAAGATATGGTATACAGGGGGGGGCTTAAAGTATATACTACAGTAGATATTGACTATCAAAGAGCGGCAGAAAACATTATGGAGAGTTCCATTGAAAAACAGAACCGCTATACATCTTCAATCAATATTTACAAAATATCAAAAATTAATAATGAACTTGCAGAGTTAGCGGCAGACAGGGAAGATATAAAAACAGGCAGAAATGAATATGTAAAGCAAACCGCAAAATTCAATGAAGAGATGTTGAGCGGTTTAACAGATGAGTTGGAGCTAATATCAATGATTTCAGGAATAAAAATACCGGCTTCAATGATAAAACATCAGGAAATCTACGAAGGTATTGCCAAAAAATCAAAAGCAGAGGGCGCGCTCATAGCTCTTGACCCATCAACCGGAGGTATACTTGCCATGGTTGGAGGGAGTGAATTTAACAGTATAAATCAACTCAATAGAGCGGTGCAGAGCAGGAGGCAGCCTGGTTCAACCTTTAAGGCCTTTGTTTACGGAGCTGCAATCAAAGAGAAAAATATAACAGCAGCCACGCCATTTTACGATCTCCCGTTGACCTATAAGAGTACAAGAAAATCATGGACTCCGTCAAACTATGATAAAGATTATTCGGGAAGAGTGCTTGCGCGCAAGGCTCTCTCTTCATCATTAAATATAGTATCTGCAAAAATTTATGACCTTACCGGCGGAGAAAAAATTGCAAGACTTACATCAAAGCTGACTGATGCTGATTACAAGAGATTCCAATTAGACCCAACCTTATCACTTGGAACAACAGAATTGACTGTACTTGAAATTACCAAAGGATTTAGCGTTTATGCCAATAGAGGGGTATCTCTCCCTGTAAAATCGATCACAAGAATTGTAGACAGATATGAAAAAAATATATTAACCGAAGATGAAAGCATAAATCCTGAAAGGGTTATATCGGAGCAGGCTGCGTTTATTATGACAAGCATGATGAGGGACGTTGTAGATTCAGGCACAGCCTCTTACGCAGTCAGGCGGGCGGCAGGATTCAAGCTGCCATGTGCAGGCAAAACCGGAACCAACAGCAATTTCAGAGATGCCTGGTTTGTCGGATACACGCCCGATATTGTCGCAGGCGTATGGATTGGATGTGATTCGCCGGAGTACTCCTTAGGCAGTGAAATGAGCGGAGGAGCTGTTGCAGCGCCGATATGGGGATTATTCATGAATGAAATCCATAAGAAGAAACCGGGAGTAAACTTCCCGCAAAGACCTTCAGGCGTTTCGGAGATTTTTATCTGTTCAATCTCGGGAGATATTGCAGAGAGAGGGTGTCCTGCTGTAAATGAATACTTTATTGCAGGGACAGAGCCCAAATCAAGATGTAACGGTCTTCATGGTAAACTTTCAAATATTAAGGAATTGATAAATAAACAGAAGCATATTATAGATGATAAAAATATTCCTGAACTGTTTGAATAAAAAATGGTATATCAAATAGTATTAAATTTAGTTTTGACAAATGGTCATAAAATGCTTTACTAATTCTATAATTCAGATAGAGATACTATGTAGAGGTTAAGATGCGGATTGTCTGTTCAGATTGTAAAACAGCTCATGAGATAACTCATAGAGATATAAATAGTGGTAATAAC
>Ga0082212_10004078_pt2 | contig 11176 bp, 10 predicted proteins | sample TergutNt197P3_FD_71548 | JGI IMG/M metagenome (GOLD analysis project Ga0082212, IMG submission 71548) | Neocapritermes taracua P3 segment gut microbial communities from Petit-Saut dam, French Guiana - Nt197 P3 | ecosystem: Host-associated > Arthropoda: Insects > Digestive system > Gut ... | reverse complement strand
GCGATCCCCCATTATTTGCACTTCGACATGCCTTGCCGAATCAAAATACTTCTCGATGTAAACATCGGAAATACCGAAAGCCGACATCGCCTCGGACTGCGCGGTCAGGAAAGCGTTGATAAAAGAGGCCGGGCTGCGAACTATCTTCATTCCGCGTCCGCCGCCACCCGCCGCCGCTTTGATTATGACGGGAAACCCAAACTCCTTGGCAAGCCTAAGCCCTTCGTCCTCTTCGGTGACCGCCTGTTCGCTTCCGGGAACAACCGGCACCTTGACCTTCTGCACAGCCCTCCTCGCGGTGATCTTGTCCCCCATAGTGCGAATGGCTTCGGCGGATGGGCCGATAAACTTGACGCCATAGTTCTCGCAGATCTCCGCAAAAGCGGCGTTCTCGGCAAGGAAACCGTACCCCGGATGCACGGAATCGGAGTCGGTGATCTCCACGGCGGAAAGAATGGCCGGGACGCTCAAGTAGCTTTCCGCGCTTGGCGGCGGACCAATACATACAGATTCATCCGCCATCTTGACGTGGAGCGAGTCTTTGTCGATCGTCGAGTAAACCGCGACCGACTTGATTCCCATCTCCCGGCAGGTCCGGATAATGCGCACGGCGATCTCGCCCCGGTTGGCGATGAGGACCTTGTGGATCATGCGGCCCCCTTACTCCGGGATGATGTGGAACAGCGGCTGTCCGTATGCCACCGGCTGAGCGTTTTCCACCAGGATAGCGGCGATCGAGCCCGTGGTGTCCGATTCGATCTGGTTCATGATCTTCATTGCCTCGATGATACAGAGAACCTGGCCTTTCACGACATGCGTCCCGACTTCGACAAACGGCGCCGAATCCGGCGACGGAGAACGATAAAACGTGCCCACGATCGGAGATACGAACTCTTTGTAGGCCAGCTTTGCCGCCGACGCTTCCGGAACCTTCACATCTGGAGTTTCCAGGGGCTGCAAGACGACCGGAGCAGAAACCTGTTGCTGCGGAATATATGGTCCGGGCGCGGCGCCGCGCCGGACTTTTAACACTGTTTCCCCTCTTTCAAACTCGAACTCGGTTACGTCAGATCCTTTCAACAAGTCCAGGATCTCCCGTATTTCCTTAAGATTCATGGAAAACCTCTCACACTCTTTCGATGTATGTGCCATCGCGCGTGTCTACCTTTATTACATCACCTTCGTTGATAAAAAGCGGCACGAGAACCGTAGCCCCCGACTCCAGTTTCGCCGGTTTTGTGGCTCCGCTAATAGTATCTCCGCGTATGCCCGGCTCTGTTTCCACAATCTTCAGGTCAATGAAGTTCGGGATATCTATGCCAATGGGCTCTCCCTTGTAGAAAAGGATCTGTACGGGAAGATTTTCTATAAGGTAGTTTCCCGCTTCCTCTACGTGGTCCTCTGCGAGATAGATTTGCTCATAGCTTTTGTTGTCCATGAAGTGGTACTGGTTTTCCATTTTGTACATGAACTGCATGCCCCGGTCTTCCAGGTCCGGCTTTTCAACCTTGTCGCCACTGCGAAACGTATGCTCCAAAACCGACCCGGTCTTCAGGTTTTTGAGCTTGGTGCGGACAAAAGCCACGCCTTTGCCGGGCTTTACATGCTGGAAGTAAACGATTACATAAGGCGCGCCTTCAAACTCTATCTTCAAGCCGTTGCGAAAATCGGACGTAGTGAACATCCCTTCTCTTTGCCCCCTCAGGTCAGTAGCGTTTCGGCTTTTGGCAGGAACGTGACTCGCTCGCAGCCAGAACCGGTAACTTTTACTGTGTCTTCGAGCCGGACGCCACCGATGCCGGGAAGATAAACACCCGGCTCCACGGTAACCACCATGCCCTCTTCAATCAAGTCTTTCGAACGCGGAGACAGCGTTGGGCGCTCGTGAACATCGAGCCCCACTCCGTGTCCGGTTGAATGAACAAAATACTTCAAATATCCCGACCGGTCCAGCGATTCCCTCACGCGGGCATCCACCATTTTGCAGGCAACTCCCGGCCCAATCGAAGATATTCCAACATCTTGCGCCCGCCTTACCGCGTCGCGCACCTTCCGCAATGACCGTTGCGGGTTTCCGGGGAATACGGTAACGGTCTCATCCGAGCAGTATCCGCCTTTCTTCGCTCCAAAATCAATGATAAGAGGCCCTTCCGTCCCGATCCTGTTCCATGTGGGAATCGCGTGCGGCATGGCGGAACGCGCGCCGTACGCCACGATCGTCGGGAAAGACGGTTCTTCGGCGCCGCGCCTCTTCATTTCCCTCTCAAGATCCGCCGCGACATCACGCTCGGTTTTCCCGTTAAGCCCCGAAGAAATAACAGACATCAATGAAGCCGCGGCGGCTACGGAGGCCGCCTCGATCGCCAGTATCTCGCGAAGTTCCTTCCTCATTCGGAGCGGTTCGACCAGGTCGCTACCGGAAACCCAGCGCTCCTCTCTTCCCGCCGAACATTTATGAAACGACTCCATGCTAAGACAGTGACTCTCGTACCCGATCCGGCGCGAGCGGGCAAGGCGGAGGCGGCGAGCCGCTTCCTTGTATTTCCGGTTGGTTATGACTACCTCCGTACCCCGAACTTCATTGCGCGCCTGGATATCAAACCTTCCGTCAGTCAGCAAAAACGCGCCTCCCCCGGTAACCAGGAGCGCGGAATCCTCGCCGGTAAAACCAGTCAGGTACCTGATGTTTGAGGGACACACGGAAAGATAGGCGTCGAGCCGCCTTCTTCGCATTGAAGCGTAAAGCCGGGCCAAACGTTCATCGCTCATAAGCGTTGCCCTTTTCGCCCTGAAGGATATGCATTATAGCCATAAACGCAAGGACATACCCGTACCCGCCTATCCCGCAAACCCTGCCAACCACAACATCTTCCACCAGGGATATTTTCCGGAACTCTTCCCGCTTCGACAAATTCGAGAGATGGACTTCCATGGCCGGCAAACCGCAATACAAAAGAGCGTCCCTGATAGCAACGCTTGTGTGGGTATAGGCGGCGGGGTTTATCACGATTCCGTCGGCGTCGTCTCTTGCCTTCTGAAGCCGATCGACAATCTCTCCCTCGTGGTTCGATTGAAAGAATGCCACTTCGGCTCCCGCAAGCGTAGCGGCGGCGGACACTTCTTTGCGTATATCATCGAGCGTGCGGTTTCCATACACGCAAGGCTCCCGTTTCCCAAGGACATTCAGGTTGGGACCATCCACGAAAAGGATCCGGGAAACGGTTTTACTCACAGGATCTCCTGTGCCCTCAAAACCGCCTGACGTAGGAGAAAACGGCATCTGCCGGAAATTACTCCATTTGACGCCACCACCACCAGAAAATACCCGTCGGCAACGCGGTGAATGAATACACATTTGTGGTCGCCCGCAAAGAATACTTCCCGCCCTTCCCCAAGACCGTTCTCCGATGAGATCCGCCCGGACTCCTGGAAAAACTGGGCGGCTTCGGCGCACAGCGCGGACATATCTTGAGAATCCCCTGGGGCGTGCCACTCCTCGACAGTCAGGCCATCCGAGCCAACTATGGCCCCTGATGTCACCGCGGAGTCCCTTTTACTCATCTCCTCAATGATATCGCGAAAGGTCATAACCAAACTCCTTTGCCGTCAAATCGAGAAACGTTTCCAACACCGACTCAACGGGGTCTTCCTCTCCATGCGAGTCCATCCACTTCCTGGCCCGCGCGTCACCGGGATCTTCTTTTAGAATCTGCCTGACGATCTTCCTGGCAGCCGACCACTCCCCCTGCGACCAGTACAGGTCGGCAAGCGTTATCGTCCCCACTGAAGAGAAAGCCTCTACAAGAGATAGGCTGCTTTGTTCCGCCGCGCTTTGGGCGCTTTGTTTTTCTGGTTCCTCGCGCGCTTTTGGCTCATCCGGCGTTCCAATAGGCAGGACAGCAGCAGTATCGGTCAAGGGCACGCTATTAGAAATTGAAACCGAAGCGGGAGTTTCCGGCATTGCATCCGCCGTTTCGGGAACCGGCTCCTCAAACCGTAAAGGCGCCGCCTCTTCTTCCGAAGCCGGGAACGCGGATTCCAAAAACTGCCACTCATCCTCTTTTTCGACCGGTAAAGCAACGGCATCGGATTCCTTTAGCGTTTCCACAGGCGGGACAATACTCGTATCTATCAATGGCGCGCTATCAGAAATTGAAACCGAAACGGGAACTTCCGGCATTGCCGCCGCCGTTTCGGGAATCGACTCCTCAAACTGTAAAGGCGCCGCTTCTTCTTCCGGAGCCGGGAACGCGGATTCCAAAAACTGCCACTCATCCTCTTTTTCGGCCGGTAAAGCAACAGCATCGGATTCCTTTAGAGTTTCCACAGGCGGGACAACACTCGTATCGATCAAGGGCGCGCTATCAGAAATTGAAACCGAAACGGGAACTTCCGGCATTGCCGCCGCCGTTTCGGGAATCGGCTCTTCAAACTGTAAAGGCGCCGCCTCTTCTTCCGGAGCCGGTAACGCGGATTCAAAAAACTGCCACTCATTCTCTTTCTCGGCCGGCAAATCAATAGGATCCGCTACGCTAATCTGATAGGCATCCTCTCCCATCACAAGCAGGTTTTCAAACGGAAGCGTCGCGTGCGCATCTTCTCCGCCAGAGGCTTCCTGGGGCAACCGTTTCTCAAGCTCCGCCGCCATCTGCAGGACGGGGGGATCTGAAATGCCTCTTCCGAGCGCCTCCTGGATCGCTTTTAAAGCAGCCGTCATATTCCCGGATCGAAGGTACGCGTCAGCCAGGAGCACAATTGCCTTTCCGTCTCTTGGGTTCGCCGTAACATAACTCTCCAGGGATCGCACAGCTTCCTGCGGTTCCAGCAAATACGATAATCCCTGCCCTTTTTCTTTCTCCGCCGTATAGTTTCGAATCTCCGCGCGAACATCCGCCAGTTCCGTGCGGATCTTTTCCAGCGGAACGCGCTTGATCTCGCACTCCCCTGGCCGCGCGATCAACGGAAGATCTATATCCGAAACGACGCGCTTCTTGTCCATCCCCACAGCCGCCTCAATCGAGGCCAACGGAATATCAGGGACATCAAGCCCGTACCCCATCCCAACCAGCAGGGACAATATGTCGTCCGTCACGTTTTTTGGCGTAACTCCCAGACGCCAGCCCAACACCGCCTCCCACGCAAGCCCGGCGGCAACAGCTTCTCCGTGTAAAAGCCGTCCATATCCGCCAGACTGCTCCAGCGCGTGGCCGATGGTGTGTCCCAGATTCAAGACCTTCCTCAAGCTGGATTCCCGTTCATCCCGCTCGACTACAGAGATCTTGAAGGAAACGGATCTGCGTATGATCTCCCGCCAGTCGCTGTTCGAGAAAGCCTTCCATTGGCTTCCCCGCTCAACCAGCAGTTTCCACAACACGGCGTCTCCGGCAATGGCGCTCTTTATCGCCTCGGCCAGCCCCGAACGAAGATTCCGGTCATCCAGTGTGGAAAGGAAAGCGTCGTCTATGAATGCCGCGCAAGGCTGGTGGAACGCGCCTACAAGGTTTTTCCCCTCGGGCAGATTAAAACCTGTCTTGCCTCCGACACTGCTGTCCAGCATCGCAAGAAGGGTCGTCGGAATCTGTATAAAAGGTATGCCGCGCAAGAAAGTGGCCGCCGCAAAACCGGCCAGATCGCCAACCACACCGCCTCCGAACGCCACCACGATCGAGTCCTTGTTTGCTTTCCCTTCGGATAGAAACGCATAGATCCTACTGACCGAGGAAAAGGTTTTTTGCTCCTCCCCCGGCGGCAGCGCCAGCATCTTTTCCGGCTCTTCCGCAAGCCAGCGCCGGATGTCGTCCCCATATATGGAGGCTACGTTCCGGTCTGTCACCACATAGATAGATTTGCCGGAATGAACCCTGTTTACCCATTTCCGCGCGGCCTGGGAAATTTTGCGGCCAAGGAATATCTCGTATGAGCGATCGCCCAGAGAAACCGCCAGAGTTTCAAAAGTCATGCGCTACCGCCCCCCTGTTTTTCGAGAAAATCAATGATTCGCGAAGCGATGTCCGGCACCGTTGATTCATCCGTAGACACAGCATAATCGGCCCGGCTGTATTCGGGAATCCTTCTATCAAGAAGAGTCCGCGCGACAGCGTCCCGGTCTTCAACCTGAAGCAACGGCCTCTTTATATTTCCCTCAAGCCGCCGGAGAGCCGTTTCGGCTTTCACTTCAAGATACACCACCGGAGCGTACGCCCTCATCAGCTTTTGGTTCTCTTTGTCAAGGAAAGCTCCGCCGCCGGCAGCCACAACCTGCCCTTTCACAGCCAGTATTTCCCCAAGCGCCGCTTTTTCAATGCTCCTGAAGGCCGCTTCGCCATCCTCCGAGAAAATCTCCCAAATAGCGCGCCCTTCTTTATTCTCGATCCAGGCGTCTATATCTACAAAGCCTGCGCCTGTCCTTTGCGCAATCTCACGGCCAACCGAGCTTTTACCGGACCCCATAAAACCCACGAGTACGACTCCGGGGAACGTCCTCGCGGTCATCTCGCGCAAATGCGCTCCAAGTAACGCAAATAATTACATATTATATCCCCGATCGCGTCTCCGCCGAACTTTTCCAAAAAGGCATCCGCCAGCACAATAGCGGTCATCGCCTCCGCAACAACAGCCGCGGCCGGAACAGCGCAGATATCGCTGCGTTCCTTGTGCGCCGACGCAAGTTCCCAACTCCCCAAAGTAACCGTTTGCAACGGCTCCGACTGGGTAGGAATAGGCTTCATGGCGGCGCGGGCCACAAGCGGCTCCCCGTTCGTCATCCCGCCTTCCAACCCGCCGGCGCGGTTTGTCTTCCTGTGAAACGGCAGGGAATGGTTTCCAAGAAGCAGATTCCCGCCGGAAGGGCCTGGAAAGATCTCGTCAAGCGTCTCTTTTCCCGGCAACCCGGCAAGGGAAATGCCGTCTCCGATCTCTACTCCCTTGATCGCATTGATGCTCATCAGCGCCAGCCCGACCCTGCCGTCCAGACGACGGTCCCAGGAGACAAACGATCCCAACCCAGGCGGAAGTCCTGTGGCGATCACCTCGACAACTCCACCCGCGGTACTGCCGGCTTCCTTCATCTGGTCGATCCATTTCACGCACCTGGCTTCCGCGTCCGGATCCGCCATTCTCAAAACGCTGGATTCAGCCCTGCCCGCAGCCTCCGGGTTTCCTTCCAGATCTCTGGAAACGCCAAACGGCCCGATTGAAACAACATGGCCGGTCACGGTCACTCCCAACGCGTCGAGCAGACGCTTTGCCGCCGCCCCAGCCATCACTCGAGCCGCCGTTTCCCTGGCGCTTGCCCGCTCGATCACGTTACGGACATCGCGATGGCCATACTTCAATGCTCCAGGAAGATCGGCGTGCCCCGGACGCGCCTTACCCAGCGGCTCAACACCGGCGCCTTCGCCGCCCCGCGCCATTTTTTCCCGCCAATTCTCCCAATCAAGGTTCCGAAGCATGAACGCAACCGGGGAACCAAGAGTCTTGCCAAACCGGACACCGGACAGGATCTCCACCCGGTCTTTCTCGATTTTCATCCGTCCGCCGCGACCGTAGCCTCTTTGCCGGCGACGCAACTCCCGGTCTATATCCGCCGAACACAACTCAAGCCCGGCCGGCAATCCTTCGACAATTGTCACAAGGGCAGGGCCATGAGTTTCGCCGGCGGTACGAAACGTCAGTCGTTCGATCTCTTTCCACCTCCGGGCAAGTACGCAAGCCGTAGTTTAAATGGAAAGGGCACCCGGACTTATGACCCGGGTGCCCTGCCTGTTTCGTCAGTATCCTGTTCCGATCACAAAGCTTTCGACGCCACCGACTCTGTCTTCATAATCCTAGGCGTGATGAAGATCAAAAGCTCACGGTTCCGGGCAGTGTTAATATCTTTCCGGAAGAAATACCCAAGGACGGGGATCTTTGAAAGCCACGGAATTCCCGCCTGGTTCTCCGACCTGGTAATCTGCAGTATCCCGCCGATAACGGTTGTCTCGTTGTTGCCAATCAAGACCTGAGTAGTTGCTTTTTTCTTGTTGATCGCGGGCGTTGTGCTGCCAGGAGCAAAGTCTCCCTGCGAATCGTTTTTAGCTTCAAGCTTCATTGATATGCGCCCATCAGGAGTGATGTGCGGCGTCACTTTGAGGCTCAAAGTCGCGTCAATGAACTGCGTATTGGTGCCGGAAGCGGACACCGTGGAGTACGGAATCTGGGTGCCCTGTTCGATCAGCGCTTCCCTGTTGTCAACAGTAACCACTTTCGGCGAAGAAACGATTTTCGCTTTACCGGAGGACTCAAGAGCGCTCAGCGCCAGGTCAAGGCGTATGTTATCCCGCAGAATACCAAATGCGATCCCGCCGCCAGATCCGGTGCCTACAGCCGCCGGCAGGTTGATCGCATAACTGGGGAGGGGCGCGGCGGGAGCAAACGGCCTTGAATTGGTGGCGTTAATCGCTCCGGTAGTGCTTCTCAATCCGGTTGCGTTTTGGACTCCGGAGATACCAAACTGCGTATCCGAGCCACTCAGAAACGAGCCGCCCCACTGCACGCCAAGTTCGTGGGTGTATGTCGTGTCAACTTCGACGATCCGGGCCTCTATCAGCACTTGCGGGGTTGCCAGATCAAGCCTGGCAACCAGTTCCCTTACTGTATCAATGTTACGTGGCAAATCGCGGACGATCAAAACGTTAGTGCGATCATCGCTGTCAATAGTGCCATACCTTGAAGCTTGAGGCTTGATCTTTTCCAGCAATTCGGATGCCTTTGAATAGCTGACAGGGATAATTTCGATCACGCCTTCTCTGAGTGTCCGGGACTTTTCTTCGTTCGCTATCGCATCAGCTTTCGCCAGTTCAATTGCTCTTTGCGCGGTGAACCGCTCCTGCTCCTCTTTCTGGATAGTTGACATCGGAGCAATGCGCAGGATGTTGCCTTCCTGGGAAGCCCCTAGAGCCTTCGAGCGCAGTACGACATCCAGCGCCTGGTCCCACGGAACATTGACAAGCCGCAAGGTCACTTTGCCCTTTACCTCGTCGGTCGTAATGATATTCAGGTTGCTGACTTCCGCCATGATCCGGAAAACGTTGCTCAGATCAGCATCCTTGAAATCCATGGAGATCCGCTGCCCTTTGTATTTTCGCTCCGGGCTGCTGGCGCTTGAGAGGAATCCCCACTGGCTGTTTCCGCGTTCTTCAGCCGCTGACGCTGGAGCCGCTATAGCGTTACTGCTTTTCTCTGCCTGACTTCTTGGCACAGCGCGCGCAACCAGTTGTGAGGCGGACGACTCGGCGCCTTTTACGAAAGCCACGACAACCGCGTTGTCTTTCTTGTCGATAGTGTAAGTTGAGCCGGACGCAAACGACACGGCCACCGATGTCCCTCTGCTGTTTGTGGAGGGGATAATCGCCCTGATCGGCACATTGAGTTTCTGCGCATCGATCCGCCGAAGAAGCGACTTCTCGGCCGTAGCTTTCGGGAATGTCAGCGTAACGCTGTTTGCGGTCTTGGTAATCTTATAGTCCGCCGCTCCGGCGGTCGTGATAACCACGTTGGCAACATCGGGCAGATCTTCGAGATCTATCCCCACGACAGCAATACCCGACGGCGCTTTTCCGTCCTGCAAGCGGTTCGTGCTGGAAACCTTCTCCTCGCCGCTTCCTCCGACGGTCAGACTCAAGCCCCCTTCGGACTCGTTAGCCATAAAAGGCATCGGCTTGTCGCCGGGAGTTTCAATAATCATCCGAACTTTGCCTTCTTGAGAAGAAATCTTGACGCCCTTGATCTGCGGCGTATCAACCGGTATATCGGACGCCACCGTATCTTGAGCCACCCCCGAGATGTCGACCACTATGCGGAACGGGTCGTTCATCTTGAAAGAATCGTAGCTCCCAATGGGCCCCTCGATAACCGCCTGGATCGTGGTGTTATATGGGGTCTTTGTGACCACGATCTCTTTCATCTTGCCGCCTGCATACTCCGCGGCAAAAACGGGCGACGCGACCATGAGGCAAAGAAGCGCTATCGCCGCGCGCAAAACGCAGCACCGGAAGATGCGGCCCGAAAGCCGGAACGGGTTACTCATTAGATTCCTCCTACCGATGTAAGCTGCAACGTGCTTTCCCTCGCGACCTTTCTTCCTCCGACGCCAGGAAACTCTTCCCTAACAACGATCTCCGTCTCAGTAATACGGATCACCACGCCGCCGGAACGGCCGATCCGCTCTCCTACTCCGACGGTAAATCCTTCCCCTTTAGCGTCTTCCACAAGAGCCTTCGGTCCCTTGCTCCCCCAGATCACCCCGGACATCTTCAACTCGCCCAGTTCATATCGCTGCAACGGCAACAGGGGCGATTGATCTTCTGAAGCCAGATCTTCGCCTCCGGATGAGAACGAAACAAAGGGATCTCGTTTACCTTCAGAGTCGTAGTTCGGAGTTGCCGCAGCGCTCGGCTGTTCTACGTTATGCTCATTATCCAGCGGAGCAGAGTGCTCATCAGGCTTCGGGGCATCCCTCTTCTGTATCGGGCCGGAAAGCGGCGCCTGCTCCGCCTCTTTTCCGCATCCCGAACCCACAGCAAGGAAAACCAGGGAAACGAAAACTACCGCAAATGCGCGGAACCTGGAGGAATGCGTGCTCATCTGTGTCCTTTCTCGTTCGGATTAATAGCCTGCCCGACCGGCTCCTCCACAAAACGATAGGTCGTCGCGGTGCAGCTGACTGTAGAGCGGACAAAACCTCCACGAGCGGCTTTCGGTCCCGTGAAATCGATATTTAGCAAATTGACAATCCGGGGATATTTGCTTACTTGATCCGCAAACTGGGCAAAGCTGTGATAATCCCCGGAAACTGTGATCGCTACGGGTATCTCCGCGTAAAAGCCTTTCAGAACTTCTTTTGCGGGGGCAAATTTCAGAAAATCAAGACCCGCTTCCTTCCCCAGGTCTGAAATATTTTTCAAAAGTGACGGGATCTCGGCGGAGTTTGGCAATTGCTCAAGAAGAAGCGTCAGTTGCGCATCAAGCTGCTGAACCTCTTCCCTATAAGCTTCCAGGTCCTGGGTGATCGTCTTATGTTCATTAATCTTGGCCTGCAACGTTCCAAGCTGATTCTCTAGAATCGCAATATCGGCCATCATATCCTTGTAAAAAAGGTAGTAATAGCCGACTAAAACAAATGCGGAGATGAGTACCA
>Ga0082212_10011589_pt1 | contig 11177 bp, 14 predicted proteins | sample TergutNt197P3_FD_71548 | JGI IMG/M metagenome (GOLD analysis project Ga0082212, IMG submission 71548) | Neocapritermes taracua P3 segment gut microbial communities from Petit-Saut dam, French Guiana - Nt197 P3 | ecosystem: Host-associated > Arthropoda: Insects > Digestive system > Gut ... | reverse complement strand
GGGTTCAGTTGTTATCGGGGGTTGATATGCAAAGGGGGCGCAATCCTGGCGCCCCCTTTGTCTTGCTGTCAAAGACCGTCGTAGTCCTAGGAGAAGTAACCCTCAGTCGATTTCTTCATCGACTCAAACCAGACCAGATCATGTCCGGGCCATACTTCGGCGTTATTGTCTGCAGCGATCTTCTTGATTTTCCCAAGTGTGGCAACTGAACCTTCATAGTCGTGGCTTCTCAATGGGGGCAACAGCGGTGGATCTGCAAGGCTCTCGAGGTAGTTGCATGCGTCGCTGGCTAAGAAGATGTTTCCGTATTCGGGCAGCTCCACCAACAGGCCGATCATCCCGTAATGATGGCCTGAGCCAAGGTTGTATATAGTCAAACCGTCAAGCAGCTCGACCTTCTCAACGCGTTCGGGGATAAGCTGCCAGTGTAAATCAGCATCCAGTACCGCCTGGAAATCGTTGACATACAGGCCCTCATTCGCACCTACATCTTTGCAGGAGCCTTCGAATGATTTCGCAGAAGCATAGATCTTGGAGCTCTTGAACAGATCGACATATCCCATGTGATCGCCATGGAGATGTGAGACTACCACATAGTCTATATCGTCAGGAGTCAAACCCAGCGCCTCCAGACATGCGGGGAACTTCTCTTCTTCGGTGAGATGGAGGCCCTTCATGCATCTCTCATGGACCCGGCTGGGATCGTCGTTACCTCCGCAGTCGAAAAGAACGTTGCCCTCAGGGTGCTTGATCAGTACGGTGTAGTAGGGAATGTCGATGGTTCCGCCTCTGGTTTCTGGCAGCATAACAGTGTCGGGCAACCCTGTTACCCCTCCATTTGAAATCAAGAATGCCTGCATAAAAATCCCTCCTTTTCTCAGCCTATCTGCACAAGTCAACGCGAGTATATGAATTTGATCCTTCAATGTCAACGAGCAGAAGCGCCCCGTTTTGCTCGTATGTGAAGCAAGGTGCAAATCCTTGCTTTCTCACACAGAAACGAGTATATTTTCGCGCGTAAGATAGCAAGGCCCTCCCAAGGAAAACAAGGATACCTGTCAGCCCGCTCTCCTCGACCCCATCTTCTCTCTCTGTATGCATTTTGTCCTGAAGTCTATACAAAATGATTTGACTGTCATCGTTTACAAATAGAAACGAAAGTCTGGAATGGAAAGGAGAGGAGTGGGTTATGAGTGAAGACAAGAAGTATATTGTCGAAGAGAATGATGTGATCAAGGTACGGACCTGTGCATGGTCGCCACCGGGGGATCATCCCATTGGATGCGGGCTTTTCCTCCATGTGAAAGACGGCAAGGTGGTTAAGGTCGAAGGCGACCCCGATCATCCTGTTACAAACGGGCGGCTTTGCCCTCGCTGCCTGGCGTTGACAGAAGTCATGTATCATCCCGACCGCTTGTTGAGCCCAATGATCCGCGACAGGGCTGACAGAGGGAAAGATAAGTGGCAGGCGGTTTCCTGGGATGAGGCCTATGACCTCATCGAGTCAAAGGTCAGAGGGTTTTGGGATGAGTTTGGGTCACAGAGCATAGTGACGCTCACTGGCACTGGCCGAGAAAGTACCCTCTATGCCCCTGTCTATGCCTCCTCAGTGCTCAATACCCCCAATGCCACAACCTGTCTGAGTGGCCTTGCCTGTTATGGTCCACGATGCACGATTGCGGATTACCATTTGGGGGCCGGATATCCAGAACTAGACTATGCGGCATACTTCCCCGACAGATACGACGACCCTCGTTATGAGGTTCCCAAGTATCTTCTGATCTGGGGCAAGGATCCTATCTATGCCAACGCAGACGGCCTCTTTGGTCACGCGGTAGTCGATCTCATGAAACGAGGCAGCGAGCTTATCATCGTCGATCCTCGCGTTACCTGGCTGGCAACAAGGGCTGCTTTCCACATTCAATTGCGCCCTGGCACTGATGTAGCGGTTGGTCTGGGAATGATCAACGTCATCATCTCTGAGGGCTTGTACGACAAGGATTTCGTAGAGAAATGGTGCTATGGCTTTGATGAGCTGGCCGAATGCGCGGCCGAGTATCCACCGGAGAGGGTAGCAGAGATAGCCTGGATCGATAAGGACGTCCTTATCGCCGCTTCAAGGGCTTTCGCTCAGGGAAAGCCCTCCTCAGCGCTTTGGGGCCTTGCGATCGATCAGATGAAGGCAGGCGTCCAAGCCGGGCACTGCTTCCTGGCTATTGTGGCAATCTGTGGGTATTTGGATATTCCCGGTGGAGTCACCCTGGCGATGCCATCGAGCTTCATGGGCAAATGGCGCTATCAGGCAATGAAGAATGTCCCCGATGAGATACGGGCTCTGAGGATTGTCGATCCTGACGGTAAGTATGCGGCATTCAATTCTGGTGGGGCAATGCCCGGTGTCCTTCCTGATTCCCTGCTGGATTGGCTTGAGAATGAGAATGCCCCCTACAAGATGAAGATGTCTTGGTGGATTGGAACCAATCCATTGGCCTGTATGGCTGCCCAACCGCAGCGTTGGTACCAGGCATTGAATACACTTGAGTTCACTGTTGCCCAGGACATCTTTATGACTCCATCGATAATGGCTCTGGCTGATGTGGTGTTGCCTTTAGCGACATTTGCAGAACATGATGGCATTGTCATGCCCCATTTTGGAAGGAACACCCACTTCTTAGGAGCAATGAACAAGGCGGTTGATTCAGACACAAAGAGCGACCTGGAGATCCTCATCGACATGGGTAAAAGGTTGCGTCCTGAGCTTTGGCCCTACGAGAGCGTATCCGAGTTCTTCACCGAGCAATTACACACGACCTATGACTGGGGTTTTGAGGAGTTGAAGGACGAGGTTGTACATCAGCAGCATTATGAGTATCGCAAATATGAGACAGGGAAACTCCGCGGTGATGGCGAGCCAGGCTTCCAAACCCCAACCGGTCTTGTTGAGCTGAAATCAACGATCTATCCGATGTTTGGCGAAGGGGCGTTGCCGTACTATGAGGAACCGGAGTACAGCCTGTTTACCTTACCTGCTGATGTTGTAGAGAAGAATCCCCTGGTGTTCACTACAGGGGGTAGGAACTTGACCATGTTCCACTCGGAGCACAGACAGATTCCCAGCTTAAGGGCAGTTAACCCGTGGCCAAGGGTTACCATACACCCTGATACAGCTGCAGAGTATGGGATAGAAGAGGGAGACTGGGTGTGTATCGAGAGTGAGATACCGCAAGGCAAGTGTGTTCAGAAGGCATCATTGCGCAAGACCCTTGATCCTCGTGTCATCCACATGGAACATGGGTGGTGGTTCCCAGAGCAAGACGGAGAAGCCCCGCATCTGTATGGCGCCTTTGTATCGAACCCGAACAACTTAGTGCCGCATGAGAGCATTGGGAAGACTGGATACGGAGCTCCGTATAAGAATGGTATTTGCACTATCCGCAAAGTCGACAGCTTGCTTGGTTAGGAGGCGCTTCTTATGCAGTATGGAATGATCATCGATTATGGGTTTTGTACCGGATGCCGGTCTTGCGAGATATCCTGTCGCAATGAGAACGGTATTCCCCTTGATGAGTGGGGGATCAAGGTCCTGCAAGCCGGCCCAGAGAAGCTTGGTGGAAAATGGGAGTGGGATTTCATCCCAGTGCCTTCAAGGTTATGCAACCTGTGTACAAATCGGATAGCGGCAGGCAAGCCACCCGCCTGCCAATTGCATTGCCTGGCGAATGTGATTGAGGTTGTGCCTTTGGAAGAGATACCAAAGAAGATGGCTGAGAAGGGGAAGAAGGTCTGTAGCTATTTACCATAGACAAAGTTGAATAGTTGGGCTCTGAGAATCCGCAACGGCCATCTGATTGAACAGGTGGCCGTTGTCCTTCTACAGTGCATCATGTGAGGCTTCATAATGATGGTAGTGGTTGGCCTCCAAGTGCCATTACTAGAAATACGATTGCTATCGAGTAAAGAGCCATGGAAAACAGACCAGTAGCAATGCCAGCTATGGCAAATCCCTTTTTATTCTTACTCTTGGTTCCCATAATGCCAAAGATGAGCCCGAGCACTCCTGGAGTAAAACCGACAAGCCACAAAGCTAGGATGCCCAGCAGTGCGGTATCACTCAAAGAAAATGTAAAGAAGAAGATAAAGCAGCAACTGGGTAATCCCCCGGTGATTCCACATATCATTGCTGCGATTGCAAACTTATCATAACGTGACAACCCAGTGCCTCCCAAGCTTTAAGTCGCAAAAATGAATACGAGGTACCATCATTGAAAATATTTATACTCTGATGGGAGAAAACTGTTGACAAAGAACACTTCAGCAACCAAGAACAATCCTATAAGAACAAACAAAGCTATCGCAAGTGATGCACAGGTAATCCCAATAATCGCAATCTTCCTATTGTCTATGCCCTTAAGGCCAAGAATACCAAAGATGAGTCCAAGCACTCCAGGCAGGCATCCAAGAAACCACAGGAATAGGGTAAGCCATAGGCTGAAGTGTTTACTGGCTTCAAAGAATACAAAGAGCCATAAACAGAGGACTGGCGCGCAGCACAGGATTCCGCAGACCATTGCAGCAACTGCGAATATTTCGCGTGTGACAGGGGGTCGGCGTGTGACAGGGGGTCGGTACGTTTTTGTCACATTCATCGTGTGACAGGGGGTCGGTACGTTTTTGTCACATTCATTAGTTGATAGCCCCCTGACCCTTGTTATGGAGTTCTTCAATAGTCTTACGCATCCTTTGAAGCTCCTCAACTGAATGCCCTTGCCAGTCTAGAACTTCCCCTACAATGCGCAGCGGTTCACGTGTACGATAAGACCTGGTCGGGTTGCCTGGGAACCTTGCATTTGTCAGGTTCGGGTCATCATCAATAGGGCCTGTAGGTTCCACAATATAGATACGCCCGCGCCCTTCGCCAAGCGCCAGCTCTGCACCCCACACTGCCGCATCCATTGTTGCGGACAGATAGATGAAGTTCGCCTTCTCCCGATTGCCGAAATTCGACGCATGACCCGCTTCCAGAAAATCGCCGACCTTCAGATCTGCCTTTGTGCCGTGGTAAAACGGGCCTTCCAGATACGCGTCCTTCTGGCACTCACCGCCCTGACACGGAATATCATTCACAATGGTTGTGGTCTGCGAATCCACAGCTGGTTGAACTGTTTCCTGTGGGGGGCCAGCACCGTTCTGTTGTCTGAGAAAGGCAGCTGTTACTGGGCCGAATGAATGCGATGTCACCCTGGCCTTGACGGGTGCCGTATACTTCTCAGCTATTCTCGGCCCTGGCTTTCTGGGGCGGATTGCGTCTACGGTCACAAGGATGGCGAGGATCAGAGAGATAGCTAGCCAAACCCCCAACAGGGCCAATGCTATCCATAGAGGGACACTCAGCCAGAGGTGCAGCAGGTACAGGATGAGCGCGAACAGGCCCCACTCGAAATTGAAGAGCATGTTGAGCAGAAAGCAGGTAACAAATCCCTTTGATGCGTCAGCGATTTTCATAGCACCCATTCTACTACCTTGAAAGTGAATAAAGATAGAATCGTCGTGTCAAGAGGACGCGTCCCCTTGACACGTGCTAGTCCCTACTATCTGTATTTGAGGTAGCTTCAATAGCAGAGTTTTCGCAGGAATTCCAGTATTCCACACGTTCAGCAAGTTCGTACTTCAGATCATCAGTCTGTAATGTGACAAGGGGTCGGTACGTTTTTGTCACACTCTGCTATCATTACCCCAAGTGTTTAGGGATCAATTATGTTAAGGCAGGATACTCCTATGGCAAGAAAGCTACGCAGAGTCAGTGAGACCGGTATCTACCACATTGTTTTCCGTGGTGTAAACCATTGCCACTTGTTCGAGGAGGATGAGGATTTCACCAAACTGTTGGATCTTTTGGCCAGTGCAAAAGAAGACCTCTCATTGGAAATCTACGCCTACTGCCTATTAGACAATCATGTCCATCTACTGATAAGGGAACAATTCCCAGGTGACATCGTCAAAGCGATGAGAAAACTCCTGACACCATATGCCTATTGGTTCAACAAGAAATACCTCCGCAGTGGAGCTCTGATTGCGAATCGTTACAGGAGCGAATGTGTCGAGAGTGACAGCTATCTGCTTTCCCTTGTCCGCTACATCCATCAAAACCCTCTTATAGCAGGTATCACAAAGAGGATGGAGACCTACCGCTACAGCAGTTACGGCGAATACACCACCGGCAGAAAGGGCCTTACCGACACCCGTTTGGTCATCGGCATGTTTGCAGATGACCATGATGTGGCGATAGAGCTCTTCAAGTCGTTTCATGCGTTGGCTGAGGACAAGGACTTCTCCTTACCCGACAGGGAACGTAAAAATGAGCATCAAGTTCGCGATGAGATATGCTCTATTCTTGGAGATGTAAACCCCAATGCCTTAAGCGGAATGAGGAAAGCAGAGCGAGACGACCTGTTGGTGTCCTTGAGAAACCAGGGCTTCTCGATCCGCCAGATAGAGCGAGTCACCGGAGTATCTAGAGGAATCATCGCGCGGAGTGCAAAGAGCAAGCAAGCCGATGTTGCCTCTGATGCAGAAATGTGACAAAAACGTACCGACTCCTTGTCGTGTTCTGCTTTGAAGGAGTGTCCGCCCTTGTCTTATTTTCGCCTAACTATGGCGTCGCTATGCTTTGACATCATGCCAGGGTTTATCATTTATCAGGTATGACTAACTGCTCATAAGGAGATTGTATGTCCAAATTGGACTACAAGAAAAATATCAAAGAACTGTACCTACCCAAGGCAGAACCAGTGATTGTTGAAGCACTGCCCATGACCTTTATTATGGCAGGCGGTACAGAGCTGCAGCGCTTGCTCAAGTATTGTACTCAGCCACTCAATCCCATCTAATTATTCTCGCAGAATGTGTTTGTAGGCGACTTGCTTGACCCGCCAACTCACAATATCGGCTACGAGCGTAAAGTCGATAGGCTTTGAAAGGGGAAGCTGGATTGCTCCCTTCGAGGTCTTATATCCTTCCAACCTGTCAGCGAAATAGTCGACAGCTTTCATACCAGGGTAGAGACCTATGTGGTTCTTGAAAGCTGCGAAGTGGATTAGGTTCTCACCTTGCCAGAATGTGGGCATTTGCCAAGCGATCTTCTCGATGGCATCAGGGGCATTAGTCCTGATTGTCTCGCGGATTTTTATTAGCAGTGGCTGCAATTCCACCTCTTGATCAGCTATGTAGTCATCTATGGTAAGCACATTGCCACAGGAGTGGTTCTGACCATTAGTCTTGAACTCTCGCCCACATTTCTCGCAGACCCACATTCTCATGTCCTCCCAAGTAATTTTTAACACAAGCCCTTATGTCCAAGAGCGATTACCCAAACAAACCGCCTGCTGTTCTGATGCGCTCACATTCGTCATGGTAATCAATGATGCTTTCTTTCCTCCCAATAAGAGAGTCTAGCACTTCTTGGTTATCTATCAGCAATTTCGCGTCCTCAAGAACAACAACATCATTGGTCTTTCTGGCAAATTCTATGGCTAATTGCTGTTGAAGCTCCTTATTCTCTAAAGCAGGTAGAAGTACACTGACTATATGACGCTCACCATATCCAGGGTCTTGTGCAATGATTTCTGCAATACCTTCAGGTTGGACCATTTCCTCTAAGATTTCTTGGTCTTGCAGATTTGCAGCTGCGACGATACGTGTATAGGCATTACTGGGTTCAGACAGAATCTCCCTCAGAATACATGGATTCTTTATCCTTCGAAGGGCAGCATAATAATCACGAGAGAATGCAAGGCGTTCCCATTTGGATTTGAAGATATCGTAAAGAGCTACATCATCAGTTATATAGTCAACCAATCTGCATTGAACGTCGATGTGTTTAACTCTATTAGCTATTTCAGCCCTGATGGAATCATCAGTTATCTTATCTAGTGCAAGCGCTCGCACTTTTACATCAGTATCATTGATCGCAATATCAGCTAGAGCTGTGGGCGAAGTTATACTGCGTGTGGCTGCACAGCGCACTTCTCTGCTGACATCTTTTCTTGCTATTTCAATCAATAAGGGTTGTAAAGCAAGCTTACTCACCGCAAATGCTCGCACACTGGAATCAGGGGCATAACAGGATACTTCAGCAATTAGTTCTTGGCTTGCCAACTTTTCCACTGCATTCTTACGTGCATCTTTCCTCGTGAACATATCTCTACGTATCTCTTTTTGTTGCTTAGCAATTATTGCAAGAGTCGCTTCATCGGTGAGGCTCTCTACGGCCGTATATCGTACTGCTTCACTGCAGGAAGCATTTGATGCAATTCTCGAAAGTGTGGGTTGGTCTGTTAGTTTTTCAACAGCCGTGATGCGAACGGCATCCAGCGGTGCGCTTTCAGCAATTTCGGCAAGCTTTACCTGATCGGTTTCTTTTCCAACCGCTAGTAGCGCTTTTTCCCTGTTATCGCTCATCCATGCTGGTTTGAAAAGCCCCATCACGATACCTCCAGTAATTGCTCTGCTATCAAGTGGCGACCTTTGAGTCCAAGTCATTCTTGAGCAGTCTTGAAATCACGCCTTGCTTTTCCTCAGTTTGATGATTGCTATTGCCCATGTTGCTATTGCAAGCACAGAAAGAATAATCCTGACTATCCCCCAGTCTTTATAGAAGAATGCCGCAAAGAAATCCCATTCGGTGTTCATTTCATTTTCAAAACCCAGTCTCATCGCTTCTGTTGGGAATAATTGCATAAGCCACATCGCAACAGCACCAAGGGAAAAGATGACTGCAAAAACAATCGTAGCGGTTTTACCTGATATTGCTGTTGGCTGAGACGACTCTGGATTCCTTGTTCCACAATTTGGGCAATTCAGCAAGGACTGCGAGTAGACACAGCTACACCTGCTGCACTTTATTCCGTTCAACAACGTGCCACAATGAGGGCATTGGCCTGTTGTCCTGGTGACCGTACCACCGCATCTGCCGCACGTATACTGACTCATAACTCTCCCCGTTCTGTTGCAGGATACTGTGAATTCTCAATCATCGGCACCGGCTTGAAGTTTAAGCCATATTGCCCTCCCAGGTTTCTCGTAATTGAACGAGCCTATTCTGGTATCTCCCACAGGCAATCCTATTCAACCAGAGTATAAGCTATTCGCAATTGATGTGGTCTGCTTACTGCAGACCACAGGCGAAAGACAGGAAAGACGGGGGACGGTACTATGTCTTGTCCAACTGGATAAGACATAGTACCGTCCCCCGTCTTTCCTGGTTTCTGAGGAGACTGGGCTTCTCGATCCGCCAGTTCGAGCGAGTCATCGGAGTTTCGAGAGAAATCATCGCACGGAGTGCAAAGAGCAAACAGACTAGCATTATTCCAGATGGAGAAACGTGACAAAAACGTACCGACCCCTTGTCACATGAGCGAAATGAAGGAAATGCATCTGTCCGTCCGACAGATTTCAAGACTTACAGGCATCACCAAAAGTGTTGTGCACAAGGCCAGGCCTACGTCGTAGTATATGGTAGATGGACGAATTATACGTACCCTTGTCCATAGATAACTGCATTTTAGATTGTGAATCATAGTTCGGCAGTTCTAGGAGATCAGAAAAAGCCTCTCACGCTGAAATGCCGTTTGAATACAATCGATTGATTAAGTCAAACAGCTCTACATGTGATAAATCCTGATCTCTCCGGTACCAGAGTCGAAGGAGAGAAAGAACTGTAGACAGATGGAATTCCATTAAATAGGGAGCCAGGGGATCATCGTAGGAGATACTTATCTTGTGAGCCTCAAAGGGGATGTTTTCCTTAATCCGTTCAATAAAGTGACTGCTTCCAAACTCCCCAAACAGCGTCTTCAGGTAGAGGCTCATTTCGTCATTTCGAATAAGAAGGTCCTGGAAGCTGCCGCTATCATCAGTTAGGTTCTTTAGCATTGAAGCCAACACATAGATTTCCAGATAATCCAGCAACTCATAAATATCACCAAAGTGCTGATAGAAGGAACTCCGGTTATACCCTGCCCTGTTTGCTATCTCTTGAACAGATATCCTCTCAATCGGTTTTATGGCATATAGCTCACAAAAGGCATCCATGAAAGCCTTCTTTGTCCTCTGAGTTACTTCGGGCTGCTTTTTCATGGAGCTTCCTTTCTGTCTGCGTATAACCAGCGAATCATGCAACAGATAATCGAATAATGTTGGTTGATGAGGGCGGAAGAGCAAGGTAGAGTTAGATTATACAACACGTTGTCTAATTATCAGGCAAATTAAGGAGGCTCTCAAATGAGAGTTGTCATATTCGGTGCGACTGGAAGAACTGGGCAAGAACTTGTCCATCAATCACTTGAGCGTGGAAACGAAGTTATCGCCTATGCCCGCAACTCAAGCAAGATTCCCCTCGAAAGCCCTTGTCTGGTTAAAGTATCTGGCGAGCTGAACAACCGAGCGTCGCTTAGAGCGGCAATCGAGGGAAGCGACGCTGTGCTCAGCGCGCTTGGGCCTACGGGAAAGCCAAGTGACGAGGAGCTCAGCGATGGGATCGGGAATATATTGTCTGTGATGGAGGAGTGCGGCATCGCCCGATTCGTTGCGCTTTCCACGACAAGTGCTCAAGACTCTCAAGATGTCGATGGCTTCCGTACCAGACTGAGAAGAGACATGATAAGACGAGGCAGGCCGACAAGTTATGAGCAGATTGTCAGATACAGTCAACTGATTCGAGATTCAAGCTGCGACTGGACGCTCGTGAGGATCGCTTCAATACTCACCGATAAACCATTGTCAAAGCAAGTTCATGCCGGATACCTCGGCAGAGGCTCTTTCCGCAACACCTTGTCTCGCGCTGACTTAGCCTGGTTCATGTTGGAGCAAGTAGAAAGCACTGAGCATTTGCGAAAGGCTCCTGCATTGAGCAACTGATGTGACAAAGGGTTGGAATGGACAGGGGTACGGGAATGGACAGGGGAATGTACGTATGGACAGGGGTACGTATAATTCGTCCATCTATTCCCAAGGTCTGTTACACTGCATGAGAAACGAGTAGAGTCTCTATGGAGAGAGGTTGATTGACAGTGCCTACAACCGGCAAAGAGAAGTCACCAACTGGAATCTACCACGTCATGCAACGAGGCCTTAACCATCAGCGATATTCTATGACGGCGTAGACAGGATAGCTTTCCTAT
>Ga0082212_10011588_pt1 | contig 11177 bp, 11 predicted proteins | sample TergutNt197P3_FD_71548 | JGI IMG/M metagenome (GOLD analysis project Ga0082212, IMG submission 71548) | Neocapritermes taracua P3 segment gut microbial communities from Petit-Saut dam, French Guiana - Nt197 P3 | ecosystem: Host-associated > Arthropoda: Insects > Digestive system > Gut ... | reverse complement strand
CAGCGGCAGATCCGGCTCACCATAAACGCTGACTGCTGTATTCCAGGCCCGTAACCCGTTGAAATTCGTGAGGACATAAACCTCATCGGACATATCATTTTTATAATAAGTCCGGTAATAGTCCTCAATAGCGCCGGCATACCCAAGCTGGACGGTTTGATTGTCAGCTTTCATCAGACAGCCCTCCTCATGTACGGCTGGATGATTCCCTGATCAATTTCATCGATCGCTTGCCACATATTTGCGATGTTGGTTTCAAACTGCGGCAAAAAATCTTTGGTTGTATCATAATGATGATACAGGTAGATCCCAATGATCTTCCAGACCTCTTTGAATACCGGAATCATTAGCACGTCTTTCGGGATCCGTTTGACGAAAGCGGTGAGTCTCATCAGCGTTTGATTCCAAAGAATATAGAACTTGTCATCCGGCAGAATGCCGAAAGATCCCAGCCAACTGCGTACAGTGGATTTGATAACCGCCGCAATCCACTGGCAGTTTCAAATACCCGATTTCAAAGCTTCCTTGATGATTTCTTCAACGCTTGCCGATGGTTTTGTGGCGACAATCTTATCCAGCGTTTTCTCAACAGACGCTTTTGTAAAACCTAAATTCACGAGCGCGGATAACGCCTCTTCTTTCAAATAATTACTTGAGGCTAAAAATTGATGATCGCCGGTTGTTGCCTGTCCGATTTTATCTTTCAGGTCAACAATGATGCGTTGTGCGGTTTTCAACCCGATTCCCTTTACATTTTTCAAAATGTTGGCATTGGCTTCGGCGATGGCTTTTTGTAGTTCCGCGCCGGTAAGCGAAGACAGAATCATCCGCGCCGTTCCTGCGCCTACGCCCGACACCGATATCAACAAACGAAACAGCGAACGTTCCTGCTTGTCCGTAAAACCGTAAAACAGTTGAGCATCCTCGCGAACCACATGATGCAGATACAGTTTGCAGGGTTTGTCTTTTTCCGGTAAAGCCTGCAACGCTGTGTAAGTGTTGAGCGAAATATGTATCAAATAACCGAATCCGCCGGTTTGTATGGTTACAGAAATGGGCGTCAGTTCCGCTAATTGTCCTTCTATAAAATCGTACATGAAACTATTTTTTTGATTTATTTTTATTTTTTATCCGCAATCTTGTTGAGTACAAGAGCAATCGCTCCATCGCCGGTAACATTGCAGGCGGTGCCGAAACTGTCAATGGCGATATACAAAGCCGTGATCAGTCCAATGGCTGTTTCATCGAAGCCCAGCATCGCTTGCAGCACCCCGATCGCCGCCATGATGGCGCCGCCGGGAACGCCCGGTGCTGCAACCATCATCACGCCCAACATCATAATAAGACCCGAGAAAAGCCCAACATCATAAGGAAGACCGGTCAACAGGCAAATAGCCAAAGCCATGGCGACAATTTTCATCGTACTTCCCGAAAGATGGATGGTGGCGCACAAGGGTATGCAAAAGTCGGCAATATCTTCCCTGACGCCGTTTTTCTTCGCCTGAGCCAGCGTAACCGGAATGGTGGCTGCCGACGACGAGGTACCCAACGCCGTCATATACGCGGGCAGCATAATGTATAACGCTCTGAACGGATTTCTGCCCGCAACAGCGCCGGCTACGCCATATTGCATCAACAATAGCAAAATATGCAAAACAAAAATTACCCCGATGATTTTACCAAAAACAGCAATGACGGTAAAGGCAGTTCCGGAATGGGACATGTTCAGAAAAATACCGAAAATGTAAACCGGCAACAACGGGACAATGATCGCGGATATAACACGTTCGACGATATGTTTAAATTCGGTCAGAACCATTTTCAGGTTTTCGCCTTTGCTTGCAGCAACGCCAATACCCAGAATGAACGCCAGTACCAAAGCCGTCATTACATCAAAAACGGGGGGCATTGCAATGGTAAAAAAAGGCGACAGTAACGAAGCGTCCGGATGATCTATGGTGGTCAGCGTTGTACTCGGTTCAACCAGAAACGGAAAAACCGCACGGCATGAGAAATAGGTAAAAAATCCTGAAAAAATGGTCGAACCGTAAGCAATCAGCGCCGTGATCGCCAGCAAACGTCCGGCATTTTTTTCTAAATCGGCAATACCCGGAGACACCAATCCCACGATGATGAGCGGAATACAAAAAAACAGGAAGGATGCGAAAATGCTGTTGAATGTTACAAAAATGCGCACTGTCGGCGCAGGTAAAACCATACCGAGCAACAATCCCAAAATGATGGCGATGATCACTCTGGGAAGTAAGCCTGTTTTTCGTAAACCTGTTGGGTTTCTCAAACCCGACAGGTTTTTGATTTCAACTTCTGATTTCAACTTCTAAAATTAATTTTTCGACTTTTATCAAGTTCTGTTTTTGAATTGTATCAAGTCCTACCGGGTCTGAAAGACCCAGCAGGACAGGGAGTTTCAAACTACTAACTTAAACCCTTTCCCGTGCACATTCAATATTTCCACTGCCGGCTCGTCCTTGATATATTTTCTTAATTTGGTGATATACACATCCATGCTGCGTGCATTGAAATAATTGTCGTCTTCCCAGATGGTTCTCAGCGCGTAGTTTCGTTCGAGAACCTGATTGGCGTTATCGCACAGCAGTTTCAGCAATTCCGCTTCCTTGGTGGTCAATTTGTACGAATGATCGTCCCATTGCAAAAGTTGTTTTTGCGAATCGAACGTGTATTTTCCGAGCGCATATATCTGCGGAGTAAACGGTGCATCGGCTTTTTTCACCCTGCGCAATACCGCTTCGATACGGAACAGCAGTTCATCCATGTTGAACGGCTTGGTGATATAATCATCGGCGCCGATTTTGAAACCTTCCAGCACATCGTCCTTCATTGATCGGGCTGTCAGGAATATAACCGGTACATCCCTGTTGATGGCGCGTATTTCCTGCGCCAGCGTAAAACCGTCCTTTACGGGCATCATCACGTCAAGAATGCACAGGTCGTAATGATCCTTGAGAAAACCGTCCAACGCCTTTTCGCCGTCTTCAAACAGATCGGTCGTAAATGATTTGGCTTTCAGGTAATCTTTGAGTAATAAACCCAAATTTTCATCATCTTCAGCTAATAATATTTTTGTCATATTGATATGTTTTTATGTTCAAAAGGTTGATCTTTTCAGGGTTGATGGCGGGGCAAAAGTATGGTAAAGCGCGTACCGTGCCCCGGTTCGCTTTCTATTTCGATGGTACCGTTATGTGCCTTTACCACATTCTTCACGTATGAAAGTCCCAAGCCGAACCCCTTTACATTGTGCACATTACCTGTCGATACGCGGTAAAACTGGTCGAATATTCTTTTTTGATCGGCTTTGCTGATTCCGATTCCTCTGTCCTGTATCGAAACTGACAGACCGTCGGGCGTATCTGCCGTCGACACGGTAATGTCCGGACGACCGTTGCTGTACTTGATCGCATTGTCAATCAGGTTGAACATCACATTGGTGAAATGTACCTCGTCCGCTTCGGTAACAGAATTTTTCGCATCCAGATTCTTGACCATCTGACCGTTTTTGTTTTTTATCTGTATCATCATATTCCGCACCACCATGTCAGCCAAATCATGAACATCCAGTTCCTTGAATTTGATCATCAGTTTACCGCGATCGAAGATAGCCATTTGCAGGATTTTTTCCACCTGCTGACTCAGACGTTTGCTTTCGTCGGCAATCACGGTCGAAAGGTGGTCGTAATTTTTCGATTTATTGGGGATGGTTTTATCGTTGAGCATTTGCGACGCCAACGATATGGTGGAAATCGGCGTTTTCAATTCATGAGTGATGTTATTGACAAAATCGGTACGAATACTGGTGATTTTTTTCTGGCGCTGCATCTGAAAAATGGTAACCGCAAATGCAAAAATCACTACCAATGTGAATACGACAGACGAAACACTCATGAACCCTATGGTTTTGAACAGATAATTACCCTGTTTCGGAAAATAGATATTTAGATTATAAAGATATGGCGACTCAAACAGGTCTAACGGGAAAAGCGACGCCTTGAATATTTTTTGTTCTTTTCTGGGATTGAAGTTTGACGATTGAAATATTTTTTCATCGCTGTTCGTTCCTGAAACCGCATATTCAAATGGCAGATCAATGTTTGACTTTGCCATTTCGGAATGGATGAAATATTCCAGCGATTCGCCGTCAATCCTGTCTTCGAGTCTGAAATTGGACTGGTGCAGCCGCGCTTCAATAGTTGCGAAAAACAGTTCGCGGCGAGCTCTCCGTTCTTCGCGCGACATGGGCAACGTTATCGACAATGACTGCCTGCTGAAGAACTGGGTATTGGATGCGTTTCCATCGAACCGTGTGTCGAATTGCGTAAAACTTTGCTGCACAATACTGTTCGGTTGTTGGAAGTTACGTAAGGCATTGTTCCAGAAAGCATTTTTATCTTCGTTGGATATGGTCAGATGCGGGATTTCTAATTGTTTTTTCCCTGCAATGATGGTATCAAGCAGGGATTTTTGTGCGCCCCGTAACCTGAAATTGCTCTGGAAAGGGTATGGCAAATCCATTTCAAGGCTCACCTGCTCCACCTCGAATAATTGCACATCCTCAGTAATACGGTTGAGCGTAGTATTAACTAACTGCACAAAATTCTGTTCCTTAATGGTAAAGGCATCATTGATCCAGTAGGCTTGCACGCCGATAAGTCCTGCCAGCGCTATCGCGGCTATCACAATCAATGTATAAAACGTGGACTTTTTCATTTCAGAAACATTTGATGGACAAAAATACAATTTTCGTACCAATATCCATGTCAGAAACAATCAACTTTAACAATCTTTAACGATGTGAGAATATGACTATTGATGATGATACGCTTCGCCGCGGATGATCGTAAAAGCCCTGTACAACTGCTCGCTTACCAGCAAACGTATCATTTGATGCGAGAATGTCAGTTGCGAAAAAGAAATTTGCCCGTTTGCCCGTTGGTACAGTTTTTCTGAGAAACCAAATGGTCCGCCAACCGCCATCACCAGATTCTTGACGTTTGCTGACGTCTTTTTTTGTAGAAATCCCGCCAATCCTTCTGAAGAATAAGCCAGTCCGCGTTCATCCAGCAGATACACCTCATCCGCCGGAGCAATACGGCTGAGCATCGCATCCGCTTCCATTTCCTTTTGTTTCGCCACATCCTGTTTCGGCAGGTTTTTAGGCGAAGGGATGATTTCAACCGACAGGGATACATAATGTTTCAGTCGTTCCACATATATATCGATGCCTTCCTGCAACCAGCGTTCGGCAGTTTTACCCATCCAGAGAAATGTGATTTTCATTAGTTTTCAGTTTTCAGTTTTCAGTGTCGCGTCAATAATGTAAAATCCCGAAGGGACGGCGTAGCATAACACAGGGATTTATCCCTGTGGAAGCGAGAAGTATGAGTATCGTCCAAGTCCTGAAAGGACGGCATATTACTCTTGCTATGTCGTACGTAGCCACATCCACAGGGATAAATCCCTGTGTTATGATATGCCGTCCCTTCGGGACTTTGCGCTGACAGTATTATGTTACCTTTTTTTGTTGACACAGCATTAGTTATCCATTCTCCATTGAAAATGGGTAGCGTTGTACATGTATTTTTCTAACCTCTTGATATAAAATGCTTTTCAACTGCTCGATATTGGTTTTATGTCTGGCGGAAATGAATACATTTAACCGGTTGTTGCGTGCCATCCATGTTTGTTCAAGTTCTTCCAGACTGATATTTTCGTCCGTTTTGGGCGAGAGGTCGTCTTCGTCTTTACTGACGTATTGATACCGGTCTATTTTGTTGAAAATCATTACAGTTTGTTTGTCCTGCGCCTGCAAGTCGTGCAGGGTTTGGTTCACAATATTGATTTGCTCCTCAAAACGCGGGTGCGAGATATCCACCACATGTGCCAGTATGTCGGCTTCGCGCACCTCGTCGAGGGTTGATTTGAACGACTCTACCAGATGATGCGGCAGTTTACGGATGAATCCCACCGTATCGGTCAGCAGAAAAGGCAGCGTATTGATAACTACTTTACGTACAGTGGTGTCGAGCGTAGCAAAAAGTTTGTCTTCCGCAAAAACTTCCGATTTACTCAAAAGGTTCATCAGCGTTGATTTGCCTGCATTGGTATAGCCCACAAAAGCAACGCGTACCATGTTACCCCTGTTTTTCCGCTGAACCGCCATTTGCTTGTCGATCTTTTTCAATTCCTCTTTCAGCCGTGATATTTTGTCGCGTATGATGCGGCGGTCGGTCTCGATTTCCGACTCGCCCGGACCGCGGCTGCCGATACCTCCCTGTTGCCGTTCAAGGTGCGTCCACATTCCTGTAAGACGTGGAAGAAGATACTGATACTGTGCTAATTCCACCTGGGTTTTGGCGTATGATGTTTGCGCCCGTTTGGCGAAAATGTCGAGGATCAGGTTGGTACGGTCGAGGATTTTACATTCGAGCGTTTTTTCGATGTTGCGCAACTGCGAGGGCGACAGGTCGTCATCGAAAATCACCGCATCAATATCATTTTCCCTGACATATTCGCTGATTTCATTCAATTTTCCTGCTCCCACAAAAGTAGCGGGATTGGGCGTATCCATCCGCTGCATGAATTGCCCGACAGGTACGCCGTCTGCCGTTTCCGTCAGAAAAGCCAGTTCTTTCAGATATTCGCCGGTTTCATCCTCTTTTTGTCCGGAGGTGATCATACCCACCAGAACAACCTTTTCGGTTTTCTTTGCTGTGATCAGATTTTGTGGCATGAAAACAATATAAAAAAACTCTGACCTCTTTGGAAGTCAGAGTTTTTAATGGTGATCATCATTTTAATTATTCAGTCTGAAATTAACGGGGAATTGATATTTTACCTTTACCGGTTTTCCGCGCTGCATTCCCGGCGTCCATTTTGGCGACGATTTGATCACGCGCATTGCTTCGGCGTCCAGCAGAGGATCAACACCGCGTAAAAGTTTCACATCAGTTACCTCGCCGGTTGTGCTGATGGAAAATTCTACGAATACTCTTCCGGAAATACCATTTTCCTGTGCAACTGTCGGATAATTGGTATTTTTTCCTACCCATTCGCGAAACCCGGCTTCGGCGTCCATACCGTTGAACAGGGGTTTGTCTTCCACAATCGCAAACAAAACCTCTTCTTCCTCTTCTTCGATTGTAGCAACATCAACAAACTCAACCGGAGTAATTTCCGTATTTAAGTCGGCTTCAATGTTGATGTCGATACTGGTATCAACACGCACATCGTCTGCAACGATATCTAAGATATCGGTTACCTTTGGCGGTTCGGGAGGAGGGGGAGGAGGCTCGTCCGGACGGGTGATCGGCACCACTTCTTCGTCCATAACTTCCACATCATCAGTTTTGATTACTTCTTCTACTTTCGGGGATACCCGCCACTCGAAAGCGAGAAGTGCGAAACCCAATGCGACTACTAAACCTATCTCCAGAAACAGACCGCGTTTGGTTTCTAAATCCGCTTTTTTACTTTTCTTCAGTTCCATAACGATTTTTGATAATTATTTTTTAGATACTGCCATGAAATAATGGCGTAAAAATACATATATTTTATTTAGATGATGCAAATCATCAACATTTTTTTTACAAAAAAAGTGAATAATTCTTTTTCATCTGAAATACAACCTATTGCAATCTGAACATGATGGGGAAAGTATATCTTACTTTCACCGGTTTTTCACGTTGACGGGCGGGCGTCCACATGCCGGATGTGGACTGTATCAGGCGTAATGCTTCGTTATCCAGCGAGGGATCGATATTTCGAACCACCTGTATATCAACTACATTTCCCTGTTGATCCACCACAAACTGAATAAAAACTCTCCCCGAAATAACATTCTCAATGGCTATTTGAGGATATTTCAGATTCTGACCAATATAATCCCTGAACGCTTCTTCTGCCGGTTTCCCGTTGAATAATGCCGGAATTTCAACCAGACCGGGGTCGAATATGAACACTTCAGTTGTATCAATATCAATGGTTGTTGTGGAAAAACCACCGGTTGGAAGGAGATTGAACCCTTCCTCGATATTAATAACAATATCCGGAATATTGCCAAGATCTACATGGTCATCTACGATTTCCAGTTCAAGTGTTGGACGGGGCGGCGCCGGCGGCGGAAGTTCAGGCGGAGTGGTTTGCGGTACAATCCATTCAACCGCATCATCATACAGTGGCGTATCCCACGCCACATCCGAAATACGGGGCGCCGTCTGCCATTCAAATGCTGCAAAAACTGCGCCCAAGGCTAACAATAAACCTGCCTGAAAAAACATACTGCGTTTATTCTCGAGGTCTGCACGGTTACTTTTTTTCGTTTCCATTTTCGAAAAGTTTAAACATTTTTCTGAGTACCGATCTGTGTTTCGGCAATCATTGTAAGGAAAAATTCCGCGTATCCATAACTGTCGGCTTTCGACAGTTAAGCAAAAAAACTGAGGCGCCTGATTAGATTCTGCAAGGGTTTTGGAAAGCAAAGCCCTTTTGTTATTCAACAAAAAACAAAAAGCGTGCCAAATCGTAAAAAATGTTAAAATTGTTTTGCAAAAGTTATCTTGACCACACAAAAACGTACTTTCGTCAAAAAATATATCATAGACAATAAAAAAGGCGTATCTTTACATCATTTCTTATACGAAGGATATGAATTACAGTAGTGATAATTATTGGTTTGATGATGAGATGCTTAACTCGGTCAATCGATATGAGGAGATGAAGAAAAATCACACTCGTTGTTTTTTCGATGTGCATGAATTTGAGGACATTATAGACTTTTATTTAGATTCGGAAAATGTTGCCGAAGCAGCCACGGCAGCCAATTATGCCGCCCGCATCTATCCGCTGGCTACATCCATCCAGTTGCGCATGGCAGAAATACTGATTGATAAGGGTCAGCCCGTGAAAGCCTTGAACCTCCTGAACAAATTAGAACATCTCGAATCGGGTGAATATGGCATTTATCTTCTGCGGGGCGCTGCGCTCAACATGATGGGGAAACCCCGCGAAGCCCAGCGACAGTTCGAAAAAGCCATTGAGATGGCTGATGAGAACAGAATTGAGGTACTGTACAATATAGGAATGTCGTTCGAACGGATCAACCAGTACAAGGTTGCCTTGAAGTACTTCATGAAAGTTTACGCGATGGACCCCGAAAATTATTATGTGTACTACGATCTGGCGTATTGTTACGAGCGATTGGATGATTTGGACAAAAGCGTTGCATATTACCGGAAATATTTGGATGAAGATCCTTTTTCGGAACATGTCTGGTACAATCTTGGAATCGTGTACAACAAAAAGGATGATAACGAAAAGGCTCTGGAGGCTTATGATTTCGCTATTGCCATCAACCAGGGCTATTCATCGGCGCATTTCAACAAGGCAAACACGCTTTCATTGCTCGAACGCCACCGTGAAGCCATCGAAACCTATCAGGACTTCCTTGAAATAGAACCGGATAATGCCGCAGCCTGGTGTTATGCAGGCGAATGTTACGAGCGTCTCGAAGAATATAACATGGCAAAAATTCATTACCTGAAATCGCTCTCGCTCGACGATCAGTTTGCCGACTCGTGGTTTGGGCTGGGGGTAGTGAAATCGCAGGAAGGCTATTACGAAGAAGCCGTGAGGAGCATACTCCGGGCGCTCGCTTTGGACGAGGACAATTCCGAGTATCTTTTCGCTTTGGCGTCAGCATACGCCAACATGCAACAATACCGTCAGGCAGAGGCGATTTTCAAAAAGTTAGTGCAGCTGATCACAAGCGATGTATATATGTGGGATTGTTTTGCACAGGTATATGCCAAACAGGGCGCCTTTGCCGAAGCCCGGAACATCATTAACGAGGCGCTTCATTTCAATCCCGGATCGGCTTTGCTGCATTACCGCCTTGCCGCTTACTGTCTGCTCAATAACGAGCAACTGCGAGGATTAGCCTTGCTGGAAAAGGCTTTGATCGAAAACTCTGAAGAAAGCGATTGTTTTTTTGATGTGTTCGAACCAAGCGATACCGACCATGAAATTATGTCGCTGATAAATAAATATCGTCAATCATGACGAATATCGACTTGCCGTTTTTATTCTGAATAACTGATTTTTTTGCATTTTCACCCTTTTGGGTGATTGACATGTATGATTAATGCAGTAATTTTGTGGCGGAAATTTTATATCAGTCGCTCCGAAAGGGGCATAAAGATTAATAAACGGAGGCCGAAAACCGGTTTGCCAAGCGGGGCGGGTGCCGAAAAGCCAATGAGTAGGCAAAACAAAAACCAATAATCATCATGAAAAAATTATTTTTATTTATCGTGCTGGCTACAATGATCATGCCGGCAAAAGTATCTGCACAGGAAACGCGGTGGGGTGTTAAGGGAGGTTTTAACATCGCACAGGAAACTACCGGCGACGGGAGTACCGATGCGCGTGTTGGGATTCATTTAGGGGGTTTTATGGAACGCCCCATCGGGAGAGGCTGCGACCTTCAGCTTGAATTGCTTTATTCCATGCAGGGAGGAAGCAACAAAATCGGCAGTACGACTTGCACGGACAAGTTTGATTATCTTTGTCTCCCTGTGATGTTTAAAATCTATGTCAACAAGGAACGCCGCAAATTCAGTATTGACGTAGGTCCTCAGCTTGGATACATGGTAAGTGCAAAATATTTAGAGGGGAGCACTTCTGTGAGTATTTATGATAATGAAGGATTGAATAAATTTGAACTGGGTCTTGGCGTGGGAGTTTCCTATAAAATTAACGATAACTTTGATCTGGTAATGCGTTTCACCGGTGGTTTGACCAAGATTTCAGAAGATTATGAACACAAGAACAGCGGGATTCAACTCGGAGTAGGATACAGGTTCTAAACGATAACTTCACGGCAGGGTTGCCAGTTAAAATTTTCTGTCTAAATACAAAGCCCGTTTTACACGGGCTTTTTTGCATGGGAATGAAAGTGTTTTTTGTTTTCAAACGGACAGGATTTATCCAAAGTAGAGAAATAAAGTCCCGCAGGGACGGCATTTTATTAACCGTAGATTTTATAGCAATTGAATAATTTATATACTATCTTTGCGTCCTGAATACCTTAAATTAAGTTGTCCAGATGCCTCCCCCCTTATCCAATGATTTGCGCAAACGTA
>Ga0082212_10011587_pt1 | contig 11178 bp, 2 predicted proteins | sample TergutNt197P3_FD_71548 | JGI IMG/M metagenome (GOLD analysis project Ga0082212, IMG submission 71548) | Neocapritermes taracua P3 segment gut microbial communities from Petit-Saut dam, French Guiana - Nt197 P3 | ecosystem: Host-associated > Arthropoda: Insects > Digestive system > Gut ... | reverse complement strand
TGTCGTCCTTGAGCGAGGGGGTGGGGATGCGAGAGAGGGGTTGGGGGGGGGGGGCGAGGGCTTTGGGGGAGGTGACGGGGCGGGTGGCGGTGATGGGGAGGTAGTCGTGCCAGCCGAGGGGGGCGAGCGTGGCGTTGGTCTGCACCATGTAGGCCTGGTTGACGGCGGAGGTGAAGGCGAGCGTCCCGGTCTCTTTGTGGACGTGGACGGAGAAGCGCAGGATGTTGGGGGCCACGGCGGGCGGGTTGGCGATCGTCACGACGGTGTCGCCGAAGATGGTGTCGAACCCGCCGATCGAAAGCGAGCCTTGCCCGGACAGCGAGTAGGCGCCGGGGGTTCCCGTCACTTCGTAGGAAAGCGTCTGGGTGGCGGGCGACAGCCACATCACGAGGTTGTTGGCTGGGGACATCCCGCCTGCGCTGACGCTTTCCGGGACGACGTCTAACCCGCTGGATAGCGTCTCCATGATCATCGAGTAGTTCGACGGCGGCTGTATCACGTGGATGGTCACTTGCGTGCCGTTGATGACGCGCAGGAGGTTGGCGTGGATGAGTTGCGTGTCGCCGGTGACGGCGGCGGGCATCCCCGAGGGGGCGGTGGTGACGCTGCCGCTGACGGGGTAGAGGCCGCTCGCTGCGGTGACGGTGTAGGTGAGGGTGGCGGGGGTGGCGCCGCTGAAGGTGAGGGTCCGCGCTCCGCTGTCCCACACGCCGGGGGCGTAGTCGGTCGGGGTCACGCCGCTGGGGAGGGTCTCGGTGAGCGTCCAGCCTGTGGCGCCGTCGGGCATCTGCACGGTGAGGGTGGCGTTGGTGCCGCTGATGGCGCGTGAGGCGGTGGCGAGGATGGGCGCGTAGGCGGCGGTGCAGGCGGCGGCGCCGGCGGGCGCGACGGATGCGGTCTGGTTCGTGGGCGTCGTCCAGCCCGCGATGCTGGCGAAGGTGACGGTGTAGGCGTCGGGGCGGAGGGTGAGGGTGGCGCCGCTGCTGTGCCATGCCGCGCCGCCGTCGATGCTCCATTGCGCGCCTTGCGCGATGGCCTGCGGGGGCGCGAGCGTGGCGGTGAGCGTGCCGTCGGGGATGACGGTCAGGCGCGCGACGCGGCTGGTGGCGCAGCCGAAGATGTTGGAGGCGACGCAGCAGGCCAGGGTGCCGTCGGCGGCCGGGGTGACGGCGGGGAGGGTGTAGTGGGCGGCGGGGTTGAACACGGGGATGTTGTTCGTGGTCCAGTAGTACGTCGGGGAGGGGGTGGCCTGCACGGTGAGGGTGAAGGTGGCGTTGTCGCCTTCGTGGGCGATGACGTCCTGCATGTCCGCCGTGATGGCGGGTGGCTCGCCGGGGCCTTGGGTCCATTTGCCGATGAAGCCGTAGCGGGAGCCGTCGTGCTTGTCCCAGGTATCCCAGAAGCCGTCGTAGGCGAAGCCGGGCGAGAGGGTGGTGCCGCCCGCGAAGACGGCCTCGTCGGCGACGGCGATCGCATAGAGGGCGTCGTTGGCCGCGCCGCCGACGTAGGTGGCCCAGCGGGGCTGGCCGGATGCCTTGTCCAGCTGGAGCAGGAAGCCGTCCATCTGCCCTTGGTGCGCGATGGCGGCCTCGCCCTGCGTGTCGAGCCAGCCGCCCGTGTCCGTGAAGCCGCCCGCGATGATCTGGCCGTTGTCCATCCACGCGAGGGCGGTGACGGCGTCTTGCGCGGTGTTGCCGCCGACGAAGCGGAACCAGTTGGTGTGGCAGGACGCGCCGAGGTCGGTGAGGCTCATGACGAAGCCGTCGGCGGTGCCGTTGCGCGTGTTCGAGGCGAGGCCGGAGCAGAAGTCTGCGGAGGCGGTGTGGCCGGCGAGGATGAGCGTCCCGGCGGCGGCGTCGCAGAGGATGGCGGCGATGCTGTCGATGGAGGTGCCGCCGAGGAGGGTGGAGTAGAGGACCGTCCCGTCGCCCGCAAGTTTGGCGAGGAAGCCGCAGGCCGGGCCGGTGATGGCGGGGTTGCCCAGCGTGACCCAGCCCGGCGAGCGCGTCTGGCCCGCGACGTAGATCGCGCCGTCCGCGCCGAGGGCGATGGCCGCGGCGGAGTCGTCGTTCGCGCCGCCGAGGTAGCGCACCCAGAGGATGGTGCCGTCGGGCGCGTGCTTGACGACGACAGCGTCCCGTCCGCCGCCGTGGTGCGAATCCACGAGGCTTGTGGGGATGTTCGTGATGGTGGTGTAGCCCGCCGCATAGATGTTTCCGGCGGGGTCGGCGGCGACGGCGGTGTAGCCGTTGAAGGTGCAGAAGTTGTCGGCGGCCCCGCCCAGTTCGCGGTCCCAGATGAGCGCGCCGGTGGCGTCGTCGAGTTTGACGAGGGTGGCGTTGGTGCGCGTGTCCGTGTCCCACTCCTCGACCCACGCCCAGGGGTCGTTGTAGCCGAACGCGCCGGCGGCAAACACGGCGTTGCCCGCGTGCGCGATGCCGTTGATGACGCTCCCGTTGCCGTAGGTGAGGCAGGTGCTCCAGAGGAGGGTGCCGTCGGCGGCGGCCTTCGCGGCGAAGCCGTCGCCGAAGCCGTCGCCCTGCCACCCGGTCGGGTCGTCGGTCGGGACGTCGTCCGCGTTGACCAGCCAGCCGTGCGCCAACTGCCCCGCGAAATAGGCGTTCGTGTGGCTGTCCGCCGCGATGGCATAGACGGCGTCCGGCTCATACTCCGCGCCGACATAACTGATCCATTTCGCAGACAGGGAGTGCTGCGCGTGGGCGTGGTGCGCGAGTGCGGCGCACGCGGCCCAGCACAGGAAATGGCGGCTCTTCCTCACGGCATCTTCACGTCGATGTAGTCCAGCCCGAACATATAGCGGCCGCCCTGCATCCGCTCGTTCGCGCCGGTGATTTTCACGTTGAGCGTGTTCTCGCCTTTCTTGAGGTTGACGGTGCCGAGCTCGACGGTCTTGGTGATGACGTCGCGCTCGACGAACCCGTCGAAACTGGCCAGCCGCTGGCCGTTGATGCCCAGGTCAACGATCCCGTAGTCCACGGCGCAGGTCAGGCAGAGGGTCAGCTTGCGCGGGCCGGCCTCCTTCATGTGGAAGGGCACGGTGAGCTCGGCGCCGGGCTTGCCGTCGATCCACCACATCTGCCGCCCGTCGCTCCAGAGCTCGCGCGACTGCCCGGTGGTGCGCCCGCCCGTCGTGGCGGAGTCGAGCGCCTCGCCCTCGAGCCGCCCCTCGGCGATCGCGGTGACGCCGTAGATGTCCTGGCGCTTGGTGACGACGGGCATCTGCGCGAGCTCAGCCTCCGCGCTGCGGTTGGACGTGCCGCCGGGCTTCATGTACCACATGGTGACGGGCGCGTAGTTGATGATGACGTCCGCCCAGTGCCACATCTCCATGTCGAACTGGATGCTCTTGCGGAACGGGATGGCGTCGAGGGCGCGGTAGCGGGTGTTGATGGAGATGTCGGGGCTGCAGTTGCCGTTGCCGTAGGGCTGCGCGATGAGCGGGTGCATGAACGGCGTGGAGTTGCACCAGGCGTAGCCGTAGTAGTCCTCGGAGCCGGTGCCGAAATACGACGGGAACGCCTCGCCGTCGATGTAGATCTTCTCGTCGCCCTCGCCCCACCAGTCGGCGCAGGTGTTGAACACGGTCACGCCCGTGCCGACCAGCACGCCCTCGCCCGTGAGCGTCACATAGTTCACGTCCCAGTGGTCGTTCTTCTCAAACGCGTTGTCCTTGCGCGTGCGCACGCGGTTGTGCTCCATCCAGCCCGCGCCGAAATACATGCTGCCCACGCCCCACGCATACGGGGTCGTCATCAGCGCGCTCTGCGAGACCGTCACCGCTTCCTTGCCGAGGTTGCGGACGGTCAGCACGCACTCCTTCTGGAACGGCATGACCCACGCCGCGAACATCCGCCCGTCCGCCGCCACCTCCGTGTAGCGCGTCTTGTACGGCGTGAAGCGGTACCCCGTCCCGAAGAAATCGCCCGCCGGCGCCCACACGGTCTTGTTGCCGTCGAACGCCATCTCGATGACGGTCGAGCGCAGGGCCTCGCGCCAGCCCTCCTTGCCCGGCAACAGCCCGTCGCCCGTCGTGAGCGTCATCGACAGCATCCGCACCGCCGACGCGCCCGTGACCGAGCGCGTGACCGCCTGCCCCGGCTTGATCACGCCGTCGAAGTGCGCGATCGCCGCCGTCTTGGAGACCTCGGCGGCGTGCCAGTCCAGCGGCTCGCCCAGCAACGCGTTGACCTTCGCGATCCGCGCCTGCTCGCGCTTCAGCACGTCCATCGAGAACGACTCCACCCGCACGCCCGCGCCGTAGGTCCGCGCCTCGATGTTGTAATAGCACGACTCGCCGTGCTCCTTCGCCCACACGTGCGGGCTCTCGTAAGTGATCTTGCAGCTCTTCGCGTAAGGGATCGGCAGGTACAGGTTACGCCCCGACGACGTGTACGCCGACAGCGGCGCGCCGCACAGTTTGTCGCCGCTGATGAAGTCCTTGAGCCTCCCGCTGAACACCGGCTCCGCGTTGCCGTCGATGTAGAGCCGCAGCGTCGTGCCCTGATCGTTGTCACCCGTGTGCCACCAGCGCACGATCGCGCCCGGGCCCTTCGCGTCCAGCATGACCAGCTCGCGCCGACCGCGCTCCTCCTCCACGCGGATGAACTGCGAGTTGTCGCCGTTCGCGAACCACCCCGGCTTGTCCTTCGCGACCGACCCGCGGTCGTAGCTGCTGTACATGCGCGACGTGTACGCCGGCGACGGGAACCGCGTCAAGCGGTCGCGATCCACCATCTCATCCAATAGCGTGCCGAGCGACACATCCTGCGCCGTAACCACGGCAGCCGCCAGAAACACAGAGAGAATCCACACCATCTTTTTCATCGTAAGCAATCCTTTCCTAAAGGTTAAGGCAAATAAGATAACAGACTTTTGGATGCTTGCATAGCGGAAAATTCGTTTGCCTATCACTCGTAAACCAGCCACGCCGTTGCTGTGCAGGGTTTGTCCGCGATGACGCGCAGCCAGTAGGCGCGGACGTCGCTCAGGTCGGCCGCGGCCTCCTTGCCGGGTGCGACGGTGTAGGTCTCATACGCACGCCAGACGCCCGTCCCCGTGATGTCCAGTTCGAGCGTGACGTTCACTGGCTCCGCGCCGGTGTGCGAGAGCGTGAGGCGTTTCTTGTCGAAGCCCGTCATCAGGTACGGGTCGGACGGCTCGCCCGCCTTGACCGCCGTGTCCTTCCACGGGCCGCCCTGCCCGCGCGGTTTGCCGAACGCCCACAGGTCGTCCACCGCGCCGACCCACACCGCCGCGAGCTCGTCGTCCGAGCGCACGATATGCCCCGAGGCGGGCGCGCCGTCGGCGATGCCTGTCATCACGAGCAGGCCACGGAAGGAGCAGTAGTCGTGGATGCGGCGGCCGTGCGTGGCCACGGCGCGGACTTTGGTGAACCCGCCCGCGTTCTCGGCGGGGAGCTCGTAGAAGGTGCCGCAGAGGTTCAGCAAATCGCGCTCGGTGACGACCTCGCGGCAGAGCCGTTCCGCGCCCCACAGGCCGGGCGCGTCGTAGGCGGTGCCGTCCTTCGGGAAACGCCAGCGCCGCCCCGCGTCGTCGGTGATGACGGCGGAGGCTGCATCGACCGCCAGCCCCGTGCCGTCCATGGGGTAGGAGGTCACGGCGTAGGTGTAGGCGTTGGGGTCGTCGGTGACGCGCCGCAGGTTGAGCGCGGCGTCCATCTCGTAGAACCCCACGGGCTTCACGCCGTCCGCGCCCGCCGCCATCGCGGCCATGCCCATCGTGCGCTTGTCCGCGCCGCGCCCATAGACGATGCCGCACACGCCTTTGGTTGCGGCCGTGCCGAGGCCCGCGAACATCGCGTCTGCCTCGGGCTTGCGCGTGTCGGGGTTGGCGTACTGGAAACAGGCATAGACCGCCGCCGCATCCGTCTGCGGCACGAGGCGGATCCACGCGCCGCGCTCGGCGGGGGCGAACGCGCTGAAACTCAATTTCGAGGGCAAGACCTCGAACACACACAAGGCCGCCCATGTGCCGTTGCCCTCGCGGTCAATCTCGACCGTGAAGCGCACGGGCGTGTCCGCGCCGTGCGCGAGGTAGAGCGAGCGGGCGGCGTAGCCGCCGAAGAGGTAGGGGTCGCTCGGCTCGCCCGCCTTCACCGCGTCGCCCATCCACACCGCGCCGCGCCCGATGACAGGCCCGAGCGCGTCGAGTTGCGCGGGGTCGATGAACCACAGGTTGGAGTTCGACTGGCCAGGGCCTTTGAGCGAGCCCTTGGCGCGGCGCTTGTTGAGGAACTCGGACTGTGCGCTGTCGTCGCAGCCCAGCACCACGCGGTCGCCCCAGCGGCAGAAGTCGCCGATGATCTTCAGGTAGTTCGAGCGCGGCGCGAGGCCCGCGGAGCGCGTCGGCGAGAAGCCCTTGGGGAAGCGCCAGAACGTGCCGTGCATGGTCGCGAGCAGGTCGCCCTCGCCGATCTCGCGGATGCGCGGCCACTCGGTGTTCCAGCCGTGCGCGCCGTCGTAACTGTGGCTGGCCTTGGGCAGGCGGTAGGCGTGCCACGCGCCCTTGTCCAGCACCATGAGGATGAGCGAGCGGAAGTCCCAGCCCATGCTCCAGACGGGGTCGGCGGCGGGGTCCGCGCTGCCCTCGATGCCGCCCGGCCCCGTGACCTCCGTGAACTGGTTGCGCCGCACGACGCGCCACGCCTTGCCCGGCCCCTCCCACTCCGCGAGGCAGCCCGAGTCTATGGTCGGGTCCACCAGTGCCTTCGCGCCGCGCTCGCCGTTGTTCGCATAGACCACGCGCCCCTGCCCCAGCCAGAAGCCCTTGCCGTGATAGCCCGGCAGATCCGCCACCCTGCCGCCGCCCTGCGCGTTCGTGTCCCTGAACAGTTCCGTCACCGCCAGCGTCCTGACGTCCACCTCGTAGAACCCCTCCTCCATGGTGGCGTAATAGATTTTTCCGGCGGGGTCGGAGAGGTGGCGCGCGTTGCCCGTGTGGCGGCCGGGCATCGCGGAATACGGGATGACGCGCACGCCGCCGTCCTCGCCGACCGCGTAAGGGCCGATGAACAACTGCCGCGACTCGCGGTGAATCATGCGGTTGGCGGGCGTGCCGCCGATGCTCTCGGGGCGCACCGTCTGTTTCAGGTCGGGCGAAATCTCATAGAGTTTGTCGCTCGACCCGTTAGGCTTGTGCGGCGCATAGGTGACGGCCCACAGCCGCCCCGCCCACGGCACGACCGCGCCCGTGCCGCACTCGCCCTCACTGTTGTACATCGCCAAGTGCGGGTAAATGCCGCTCACGCACGGCTCCGCCCCCGCCATCCCCGCCGCCGCCAACGCCACCCCCAGCCCGATCCACTGTGTCCAATACCGCATACCGCCCTCCTTGATTTCAATTCGAGTGACCCGTATTGTATCAAAACAGGCGGCGTTTACAAGGCGGAGAAATAAAGAAAGTAATAGGTGATAAGTGATAGGTAATAAGTAATAAGTGATAGGTAATAGGTAAAATGTAAAATGTAAAAAGTAAAAAATATCTGCAAAAAAAAATCCTTTGTGACCTTTGTGCCTTTGTGTGAGATATTATTTCTCTGCGGCCTTGCGCCTCTGCGCGAGAAAAAAAGCCCGCCCCGTTTTTTCCCCTTGCAAAGAAGGCGCGGAAAGGGTAACGTTGATGCTGTCTTTCTGGGGCAACGGGTGTTGCTTTCGGAGGGTACTGGTTCTTTGACCGCCACGGGGGAGGGATTCCCCGTGACACTTTGCGGCGAAGGTCACACTTCCTTCGCAAGATGTTTTTGTACGCTTGTGCAAAACATCCAACAGAAAACACCCAAACTTGCGGGTGATGTTGAACACACTTATCCGCAAGCGTTTTCGAGACTTCAAGTGTAGAGTATGGGGTACGTCCTTTTTTTAGGCGTGCCGCTGAAATACATGCAGTGTTTGAAGTCGGGCATTTGGGTGTGCCTCTGTTGGGCATTGTTAAAAATCAGAGGTGCGTCTTTTTATGCCCATCAGGAAAGCCGCCCCGATAAAACGGATGGGCTAACTGAAGGTATGACAATGAACACATGTTCAAGGACAGGAAAGGTAGCGCATGGTGTCCTCGCCATGCTCATGTTGTCGGCGTTCACAGCGAACGCCGCAACCATTAACGTTAGCGGCGGCGGCTCTGCACTCCAAACCGCAATCAACGCCGCCAACGCTGGCGATATTCTTCGTGTCGCGCCCGGCACCTACTCCCCCATCACCTCCGACAACAAAGCCATCACCATCGAAAGCACGGGCGGCGCGGAAGTGACCATCATCGACGGCGGCGGTGTGAGCCGTTGCGCGACGCTGGGGGCCGCATGTTATGATTATGATTGGGATTATTACACGAGCGAAACCAACACCGTCCTCACGGGTTTCACGTTACGAGATGGGGTGGCGTCGCATAATGGTGTTGACTTTTCGGAGTACGGCGGCGGGGCGTGTTTCGGCACGCTGAACAACTGCACACTCGCGGGCAACTCGGCAGAATGGGGCGGCGGGTCGTGTTTTGGTACGCTGAACGACTGCACGCTCTCAGGCAACACGGCAAACCAAGGCGGCGGGGCGTGTTTCGGCACGCTGAACGACTGCACGCTCGCGGGTAACTCGGCAGAGTACGGCGGCGGGTCGTGTTTCGGCACGCTGAACGACTGCACGCTCTCAGGCAACACGGCAAACCAAGGCGGCGGGGCGGCTAGCGGAACGCTGAACAACTGCACGCTGACGGGTAACGTTGCGGAAGGATACTGGAATGATGAACGGAACGCATCATGGTTCGGGGGCGTCGGCGGCGGGTCGCATTACTGCACGCTGAACAACTGCACGCTCTCAGGCAACACGGCAAACCGCGGCGGCGGGTCGCATGATGGCACGCTGAACAACTGCACGCTGACGGGCAACGTTGCGGAAGGATCCTGGAATGGTAAATGGCAAGTATGGTTCGGGGGCTCTGGCGGCGGGTCGTCTGGCGGCACGCTGAATAACTGCACGCTGACGGGCAACGTTGCGGAAGGATACTGGGATGCGGAAGGATACTGGGATTATGAATGGGCAGTGTCCTTTGGCTCCGGCGGCGGGTCGTCTGGCGGCACGCTGAATAACTGCATGCTGGCGAATAACACGGCGGCAGACGGCGGCGGGTCATCTTACGGCACGCTGAACAACTGTATTCTGACGGGCAACTTGGCAACCCACGGCGGCGGGTCATCTTACGGCACGCTGAATAACTGTATTCTGACGGGCAACTCGGCAACCCACGGCGGCGGGTCATCTTACGGCACGCTGAATAACTGCACGTTTGCGAATAACACAGCAACCTACGGCGGCGGGTCATCTTACGGCACGCTGAATAACTGCACGCTGACGGGCAACTCGGCAAGCCAAGGCGGCGGGTCGTCTTGGGGCACGCTGAACAACTGCACGTTGACGGGCAACGTTGCGGAAAGATGTTGGGATGATGAATGGTGGCTCACGGGCTTCGGCGGCGGGGCGGATGGCGGCACGCTGAACAACTGTACGCTGGCAGGCAACACGGCAGACTCTGGCGGCGGGGCGTATAGAGGCACGCTGAACAACTGTATCGTCTGGGGGAATTTCCTTAGCGGCACGGGTACGGCCACGAATTATTACGACAGCACGCTCAATTATTCCTGCACGGCACCGTTGCCAGAGGAGGGCATCGGGAATATCGGCGCGGACCCGCTTTTCGTGAACGCGGCAACCAACAATTTCCGCTTGCAATCTGGCTCGCTGTGCATTGATGCGGGACTCAACCTCGGCGCGATCGGAGACGTGGACATGGACGGCAACCCGCGCATCCAAGGCCTCCGGGTGGACATGGGAGCGTATGAATATGAACAGGAAACCGTAGTCGTGCCACCTGCGTCCGTATTGTATGTAGATGCCGAGCGTCCCGATGACAGCGGCGACGGGCGGAGTTGGGCGACGGCGAAACAGACCATCCAGTCGGCGATTGTTTGCGCCTCCGTAGGTTGCGAGATTGTCGTCACGAACGGGGTCTATGCACCCACCGTTACCATGAACGGTGCCATTTCAATCCGTAGCGTCAACGGTGCAGAAGTCACCATCATCGACGGTGGCGGTACGAATCGTTGTGCGATGTTGGGGTCGGGGGAGAGTAACCACACCAACACCGTCCTCACGGGGTTCACACTGACGAACGGATACACATCTACCTCCGGCGGCGGGTCATCTGGCGGCACGCTGAACAACTGCGCGCTCATGGGCAACATGGCAAACAACAACGGTGGCGGGTCATTTTACGGCACGCTGAACAACTGCACGCTGACGGACAACTCGGCAAGCCAAGGCGGCGGGTCGTTTGGCGGCACGCTGAACAACTGCACGCTCACGGGCAACACGGCGAACAACCACGGAGGCGGGTCGTCTTACGGCACGCTGAACAACTGCATCGTCTGGGGGAATTCCCTTAGCGGCACAGGCACGACCATGAATTACTACGGTAGCACGTTCAATTATTCCTGCACGGCGCCGTTGCCAGAGGAGGGCATCGGGAATATCGACGCTGATCCGCTCTTTATGGATGTGGCAAACGGCGATTTCCGGTTGCGGGAAGGGTCGCCTTGTATCGGCAAGGGGAGTAATGACTATGCCGTCGGCGATGTTGACCTCGACGGCAACCCGCGCATCCAACATGGTCGAGTGGACATGGGCGCGTATGAATCCCCGTTCGATACTCCCTACCTCTCGGATGCAGATGCCGCGCCGCTCCTCACCACCACCGCCTATGACGGCTTCCTCTACGACAACAATAACACTGTGCGCGGGACGGTGACGTTGAAGGCGACGATGAAGGCGAAGGTGGACAAGAAGACGGGTATCGCGACGACTAACTGGACGGTCTCCGCAAAGGCCGTGATGCAGGCCGCGACGGTGAGCTTCTCGGGCAAGCCCGTGGGTGCGTTGGAGCGGTTCACGGCCTCCACGAAGAACAACGCGGAGACGCTGGACGTGACGATGGAGGGCGACCGTTTCTATGGTACGGTCTCGGGCGGCAAGGTCAACGGGACGTTCACCGTGGACGGCGCACGGGCGGTGTTCGCGGACAAGAAGGACGAGGGCGCGAAGGGGCGGCTCGATAAATTCCGCGGCCTCTACAACGTCGCGCTGTTGGAGACGG
>Ga0082212_10011586_pt1 | contig 11178 bp, 13 predicted proteins | sample TergutNt197P3_FD_71548 | JGI IMG/M metagenome (GOLD analysis project Ga0082212, IMG submission 71548) | Neocapritermes taracua P3 segment gut microbial communities from Petit-Saut dam, French Guiana - Nt197 P3 | ecosystem: Host-associated > Arthropoda: Insects > Digestive system > Gut ... | reverse complement strand
AGAATTCAACCATTCCGGTCATTCAAACGGGTGAAGGAAACTGCCATGTTTATATTGATGAATCCGCCGAGCTTGAAATGGCTGTTAAAATCACCGATAATGCAAAAACCCAGCGTCCGTCAGTCTGCAATGCGATTGAAAGCTTGCTTATTCATAAAAGCAGAGCAGAAGAAGTGCTGAAACGCCTTTATGAACTTTGGAAAGATAAGGTTGTTATATACGGGGATAAAGTAACTTCCGGTATTATTCCGGTTGAAAGAGAAGCAACGGAAGAAGATTATTACACGGAATTCAACGATTATATTATAGCGGTTAAGGTTGTGGAAAATCTTGATGAAGCGATTTTTCATATTAACAAATACGGCACAAAGCATAGCGAATGTATAATTACGCAGGATTATGCCGGCGCGGAAAAGTTCCGGCATGAAGTTGACGCGGCGGCGGTTTATGTGAATGCGTCCACGCGCTTTTCTGACGGTAATGTTTTCGGGTTAGGCGCGGAAATAGGCGTTTCAAGCCAAAAACTTCACGCAAGAGGTCCGCTCGGGCTGCGGGAGCTTACTTCATATAAATTCTTAATTAACGGTAACGGGCAAATCAGAACGTAAATACGAATAGTATAAAAAAGGATAAAGCAATGAAATTAAGCAAAAAAGGCAAAAAGCCCGAACGGGAGAAAAACACAAAAATGCTCGAAAGCATTAATGCGAATGAAAGCGAAAACAGTTCACCCCATAAGCCGGAGCACAGACGTAAAAAACATTTGTATCACAATCAAGAAAATATTGAGCAAAAAGAGCATAAAGTCATCAATTCGTTGGTCGGTAATTTAAGTCATGCGCTTGAAGAAGATGTTAAGGATATTGATGAAATTCTGCCGGACGAAGGGTCTGCTAAAGAATACCATGACAGAGAGAAAAGACCTGCTAAATACCGATTTTTTCTTATTATCGGATTGCTTGTTTTCTGGCTTGCTATTATAGGTGTGTTAGATGTTTTTAATTCTTTCAGAGAATTCGCATATAATGTAAGCAATCAAACCGCGCTGAAAGAAGAGTTCGAGAAGTTTTTATTTCCGGTTGTTATGAATGACCCGCCCGAATTCACGGATATTGAAAACATTCAATCCTCTACAGTCGTCGCTTCGGCGATTTGGCAGATTATTTTTACCGGCGATACGTCAAACTACGAAAAATCGATGAACTTGATGACTATTCCTGCGGCGGATGTTGAAGCGGCGGCACGCGGAATCTTCGGAACAGGTTTTAAAATTAATCACAGAACGATTGACTTTATTACGATTGCTTTTGATTACGAGGATGAAAAAAAATCGTATACAGTACCGGAAAATCCATTATATTTTACTTATTCGCCTCAGATTACGAGCCTTTCAAAAACAGGTGATATTTACAGGGTAAAAGTGGCGTATTTTATGCCTACGCCGCAGCTTTTAGCCGGTATTGATTATGAAAACGAACCTGTAAAAACAATGATTTATACGATTTTACGTACAAAAGATAAGTCAAAAACAATACAATCCATTGAATTTAACAGAGAAGAAGAGAGTATCGGATAAACGATACTGAAAGAAGGTGTAAAATGCAGCCGGTAATCATTAAAACCTTAGGCGAATATTCTATTCGCTACGGCGAAAATATAATTGCTGAAAAGGACAAGCGCTCAAAGAAAATGTGGACGCTTTTAAAATATTTAACCGCGTTTCGGGACAGAGGGGTCACGCAGAGCGAGTTGATTGATATTTTGTGGGACGAAAAAGATGCGAATAATCCTGCGGGTGCTTTAAAAACACAGCTTCACAGAATCCGCGGTTCGTTAGATATTTTAGGGCTTGAGGAAGGAACGGAGCTTGTAACTTCCTTTGCGGGAACTTATGCTTTTAATCATGCTTTAGAGTATGAAATTGACGCGGTTGTTTTTGAAGATAATTTTAAAAAATCACAGCGTGACGATATTTCCGAAAAAGAACAAATTCATTTTATAAAAAAAGCATTTGAACTTTATCAGGGCGATTTTATGAAGAACTCAGCGGATGAAAAATGGGTTATTCCGCTCAGGGTTTATTATCATTCCATTTATGTACGTATGGTTCACAAGCTTATCGACGCGCTTCATACTCATAAACAGTATGCCGAGCTGATTAATGTGTGCCGTAAGGCGTTATTAATTGAAAGTGCAGACCAGAAAATCCATATCCTTTTAATTAAAGCGTTAATCGCAACCGAAGACCGCGACGCCGCAAAGAAGCATTATAAATATGTTACGGATATGCTTTATAACGAAATCGGCGTGAATCCGCTCCCCGAGCTCCGTGAATTATATAAGCAGATTATTAATGCGGATGATGATTTTGAAAACGACCTTGACGTAATTAAACAAAAATTGAAAGAAGATAATAAGGAGCTTGAAAACGGTGCGTTTTTTTGCGAATTGGATTTCTTTAAAAGCATTTACAGATTAAAACTGCGTGATGCGGTGCGCACGGGGCAAAAAATCCAAATCTGCCTGATTACGGTAAGCAATGTTGAAAAAGAAGATGATACCGATAATGCGGATTCAAGCTTAAAAATGCTGATTGAAGAAATGAAAAGATTATATGAGTGCATTAGTTATGTGCTTCGCAAAAGCGATATTTTTGCGCGGTACAGCGTATCGCAGTACGTTTTAATGCTTCCATCCGCCACGGAAGAAACGGGTGAAACGGTCGTAGGCAGGATTATAAACCGTTATAAAGAAAGAAATTCCGGTTTTCTGCTTGATGTTGATTTTAAATATGTTATGGCGACTTCTTAATGTATTACTTCAAAAGTAAACAATATAAATTTTCACTGTGTTTCCCCGCCATAAGCGGGGAAACACGAAAATAATTTTACCTAATATTTAAAATATAAAATACATAAGGACATAAAAATGCTAAAAAAAATAATAAGCTCTGTAATGTGCGGATATTTTATTTCGCTGGGTGCGACCGCATATATCGCGCTTGACAACGTAATTGCGGGCGCGGTTTTCTTCACGGCGGGAATCCTCATGGTATCGGTGTTTTTCAATATGCTTGTCACAAGGGTGATTGCCTTACACGCTTACAAGGATTTTACAACGCCGGATATATTCGTTGCATTAATCGGAAACACAATCGGCTGTGTTATTTATGCTTTTTTATTAAACCTTACAAGATTCGCAAACCCCGAAAGAATCGAGAAAACAAAAATCATCGTTCAACTCAGATTGAATGATGATTATATCAGTTTATTTATTTTAGCGGTTTTCTGCGGTTTTTTAGTTGCCGCCGGCTGTCTTGCGGCGAAATCCTTTCCTGAATATCCGCAGAACAGAGGTGCGGCGTTTATGCTGACCATGCTGTTCATTGCTTTGTTTATTGTATGCGGATTTGAGCATGTTGTCGCGGATGCTTTCTTCTTCGCGTTTTATTCCTTTAACATCGGGTTTGAATTAAAAATGCTCCCGATATTATTTATAATTGCGCTCGGGAATATCATCGGCGGGGTCGGGACGGGGTATTTGAACCGGTATAGGGAAGGTATAAAAAAGTAAAAAAGTAAGTTTTATAAAAAGAAATAGCGGCTAAAAGCCGCTACTTTTTATCCCATGTGTACATTTTACGAAGTTCTGCACCGACTTTTTCAACCTCATGCTCCGATTCCATTCTTCTGACGGCATTGAAATGCGCCCGCCCCATCTTGTTCTCCATAATCCAGTTCCGCGCAAACGTACCGTCCTGTATTTCATGCAGAACTTTTTTCATTTCCTTTTTGGTTTCATCAGTGATAATCCGCTTTCCTGTTTCATAATCACCGAATTCCGCCGTATCTGAAACAGAGTAGCGCATAAGATTAAGTCCGCCTCTGTAAATCATATCAACGATTAATTTCATTTCGTGAACGCACTCAAAATAAGCGTTTTCAGGGTCATATCCTGCTTCTACAAGGGTTTCAAATCCCGCTTTCATCAGCGCAGTAACACCGCCGCAAAGGACAGCCTGTTCCCCGAATAAGTCGGTTTCGGTTTCTTGCTTGAAGCTTGTCAGAAGTACGCCCGCCCGCGCTCCGCCTACACCCGCCGCGTATGCAAGTGCGGTTTCCTGCGCTTTTCCGCTCGCGTCCTGATGAACAGCAATCAAACAAGGTACGCCTTTTCCCTCTTCATATTCATAACGCACGGTATGACCGGGACCTTTCGGCGCAATCATAATAACGTCAACGTCTTCCGGCGGCGTAATCTGCCCGTAATGGATATTGAAGCCGTGTGCGAAAGCAAGGGTTTTGCCCTTTTCTAAGCTCGGCGCAATACTCTCACGGTATAAATCCGCTTGTTTTTCATCGTTAATCAAAATCATTATGATGTCGGCTTTTTTCGCCGCTTCTGCCGCAACAGCGACTTCAAAGCCCGCACTTTCTGCTTTCTGCCATGATTTACTGCCCTCATAAAGTCCGATAATTACTTTTACACCGCTGTCTTTAAGGTTCAGCGCGTGGGCGTGACCTTGGCTTCCGTAGCCGATAATTGCGATTGTTTTGCCGTTCAAAAGTGATAAATCGCAGTCTTTTTCGTAAAATATTTTTGCCATGCTTGTGTACTCCTTTTATATTATTTGATAATGTATTAATAAAATTAAAGTGCTTCGCTCCCCTTCTGCAAAGCCACAACCCCAGTTCTAACGGTTTCTTTAATTCCGTAAGGTTTTAATAATTCCTCAAATGTTTCTATTCTTGCTTCATTTGCGGATAATTCAAGCGTCATGGTTTCGGTGGAAATATCAGAAATTTTCGCGCCGCTGATTTCCGCAATGGAAATAAGCTCCGGACGCTGGGCGGGTGTGCAGTTAATTTTGATTAAAATTAACTCCCGCGATAACAGCTTGTCCGCGGGTAACGAGCGGACTTTGATTACATCAATCAGCTTATTCAACTGCTTTTCAATCTGCTCTAAGGTGTATTCCGAACCCTCTGCGACAATGGTCATACGCGAAATTTTTTCATTGTCCGTCACGCCGACCGCAAGGCTGTGAATATTATACCCGCGCCGCGCAAAAAGCCCCGATATACGGGCTAAAACACCGGCGTTGTTTTCAACTAAAATGGAAATGGTATGTTTCATTTTTCACCTATATTTCTCTTTAAAAAACGCATTTTAGGGTTATCCGTTCTGCCAAGAAGATAGTCAACAGACACACCAAAATAATCCGCAAATTTACATAAAATATCAGAATTGACTGATGTTCCTTTTTTCCAATTTACCAGATTACCGCTGCTTAATCCGTGTTTTCTAAGAATCCCTGATATTTTTACATCCCTTTTGTCACATAATTCTTTTAATCTGTCATAAAACATAATTTTTACCTTCCATATTTTTTCTATTTAAAGTGTTTAAATTATTAAGAATAATTTATTTTTATCATTTTACCATATTTTTCTTTATTTGTCAATTAAAATGCTCTCCGTTTTCGCAAAATACCGCTGTCCGCTTTATTTTTGTTTTTAATGATTCAACGCCGAGGAAGGTTTTAAAAGCATTAATAACTTGATTCGGATTAATGCTGAGCACTGTCCCTGCCGGTAAAAAAATTGTTATTTTCCCGTTTCCGCAGGATTTTAATCCAATCAGCGGTTTTAAATCAACTTGAACTTCACCTTTTTTAGATTTTTTGGTGATGATAATTTTTTCTTGCTGTAAGAATTTAATAAATTCTTCTGTTTGTTCAAGTATTATTTCATATTCAGCTTTTTTAATATCAGTTGATTTATAAAGGGGTTCTGCCGCTTTTATAATTTGTAAATCCTCTGTAAGTACAGCGTTTAGTTTTTTACATATTTCATCGAATTTAATTTCTTCCGTCATCTTTACATCAAAAGATTCGCAGACACTTTCAATTCCGAGCGAAAGCGGAAGCGCGAAAGTTAAGTAAATATGCGGGTTGAATCCTTCTGTTTCCCAAACGGGAAGCCCGGAACGCTTTAAGGCTCTTTGCATTGTTCGCTGTAAATCAAGGTGAGAAATAAATTTTATTCTGCCGGTTTTCATAAAAAATATACGGATATTTTTATTCAATGCATCTACCTCCCATACTCTTTGAAACCCCGCACCCTGCGCAGTTTTCACGACATGACGTAGTCGAAATTCTTTCGTGGGCGCGGCGGTTTTCTTCAATTAAAAATTTCCGGTCAATTAGCATATCAAGCATTGACCACGGTGTAATTTCATCATAAGTATATTTCCTGCCGGCGTAAAATGACATGTTTAAATCCGCATCTTCAAAAGCTTTTTCCCACTTTGTAAAATTAAAATATTCATCCCAGCTGTCAAGAAAACAACCGCTTTTAAAAGCGTTCAGGATAACTTGCCCGAGCCGTCTGTCCCCCCGCGCTAAAGCCGCTTCTAAAACAGAAACATTATAATCCGACCAGCTTACACTGACTTTTTTATTTTTTAAAATGCTGAGCAGTTCTTTTCTGCGCCTTGTAATTTCATCTCTCTCTGTCTGCGGCTCAAATTCAAAAGGAGTGAACGGCTTCGGAATAAAGGTGGAAAGTGTCACCGAAACGCTTACAGGTTTTGCTTTGCTGCGGTTCGGTGTGCAATAATACGTATCAATAATTTTATCGATTAATAGTTTAATCCCCTCAATATCTTCATCGGTTTCCGTCGGAAGCCCGAGCATGAAATATAATTTGACAGCGGAATAACCGCCTTCAAAAGCAATTTTACAACCTTTTAATATTTCTTCTTCACTGATATTTTTATTAATGACATCACGTAGCCGCGCCGTTCCTGCTTCCGGTGCAAAGGTTAATCCGCTCTTGCGAACGCTTTTAATTTTTTGTAAAATTTCATCATTGAAACTATCAATTCTCATGGACGGAAGCGAAAGATTAATATTTTTCGGCGCGGTATAATCTGTCAGTTTTGTCAATAATTCTTCTATCTTACTGTAATCACCCGTGCTCAGTGAACACAGCGAAATCTCGTCATAACCGGTGTTTTCGCATAAGGTTTTTGCGTTTTCAAATATTTTTTCGCAGGTTTTTTCTCTGTACGGACGGTAAATAAAACCCGCCTGACAGAACCTGCACCCGCGGATACAGCCGCGAAGCACTTCTGTAACTGCTCTGTCGTGTACAACTTCACAAAAAGGCACAACAAATATTTCCGGTTCAAAAACATCACTGAAGTTTTTAACGAATCGCTTTTTAACTGTTTTTGAAGGTGTTATATGCTCAATTGTATTGTCGGGTTTGTAGGTTATTTCGTATAAAGAGGGAACATAAATTCCTTCTATTTGTGCGGCTTTTTCAAGAAATTCATGTTTACTTTTTTCTTCTTTTTTACATGTTTCATAAAGCCGTAAAAGTTCAAGGGTTACTTCCTCACCCTCTCCAATGACAAACAAGTCAAAAAAATCCGCGACAGGTTCAGGGTTGCATACACAAGGACCGCCGCCGATTATAATAGGATTCAAGGTTGTTCTTTCGTTTGCCAAAAGCGGTATGCCCGCTAAGTCAAGCATAGCGAGCACGGTTGTATAACACAGTTCGTACTGTAAAGTAAAACCAATGAAATCAAAGTTTTGAATCGCTTCAAGGCTTTCCAATCCGTACAGCAAAATATCATTGATGCGCATTTTTTCCGTCATGTCAGGCAACGGCATAAATACCCGCTCACACCAGTAATTTTCAATATTATTAATTAGCGAATAAAGGATTTTCATCCCGAGATGTGACATACCGATTTCATAAGTATCAGGAAAACAAAAAGCAAAACGTATATCAATATCGTTTTTATTTTTAATAACCGCGTTAATTTCCCCGCCGATGTAACGTGCGGGTTTTTGCACATTCGGGAGTATTTTATCAAGTTCTTCTCTATACATTTTTTACATCCTTTTTGAAATAAATTCAACCATAAAAATATAAATTATCACAATTAAAACCGAATGATTTAAAAATCCGGAAACCATGATTAAAACTAATATAATGAGAGAAAAAACCGATATTGTTTTTTCGGTTTTTTTTGATAAATTCAACGCTTTTTCAAAAGAAAAAAATCTAATGAAAACTTTTTCAAGAAGCCTTCCGCCGTCAAAATATTGAATCGGTAATAAATTAAAAACACCGATGATTAAATTAATAACCGCAAACATTTTTACATTTAAATAAAAAGGAGTAAAAAAATAAAAAACAATAAAAATAATAAAGTTAAAAAGACTTCCCGCAATAATTAACAATACAGACATATCTTGTTTTTTTTCATAACCGATTTTAATTCCGCCGCCGTAAAATGTTAATGTAGAAAAGTCTCTTTTTTCCGCAAAAAGGATTAATAAATGCCCTGTTTCATGTATAATACACGCCGAAATACTCATTAATCCCATTCCGGTTTTATCAAAGTAAAAAAATAACGCCATTGCCGCAAAAAAAGTAAACTCCACACAAAACTTTAATTTTCCTTTGAAAGTAAATTCAATCACAGCGACAGCGGCGGAAGATTTAATTTTTCGGAAAACCATACGTGTAAAACTGCATAAATATCCGGGAAAAACACTTTAAAAACAATCAATAAAATAATTATAACTGTTCCGGTTAAAACTTGGTAAAAAAATATATTTTTACTCAAATTATTTGGTTTTTCCGCAATATTATCAATATTCAAACGATTGAATATCGGCGGTATTTCTGATAAAATTTCAATGTTTTTACTTTCTTCCATGAATTAATCTCCTCACATTTTGCGCTCGTCCTTAAATTATATGAGAAGAATCATAAAATCATAACATATCATTTTCTGTTTTATGTGATTGTTTTAAATTTCCGGTTTTTTTACTTCTTTCGCGCAGAATATTTTCAACTTCATTCCACTTTAAATCCTGCTCGGCACATAAAACCATTATATGATAAACGAGGTCAGCAACTTCATTTTTAAGTTCATCGTTATTATTATTTTTTGCCGCGATAATCACTTCGGAACACTCTTCCCCGCATTTTTTTAAAATTTTATCAAGACCTTTTTCAAATAAATAACTGGTGTGAGAATTCGGTTCGGGATGATTTCTGCGCTCGCAAATTAAATCGTAAAGCTCGTTTAAAACATGTTCCATTTTATTCAACCTCCAACTTATTAAAAAAGCAAGTTCTGCTTCCGGTATGGCACGCCGCGCCTTTTTGTTCAACTTTTACAAGTAAGGTATCGTTATCGCAGTCCGCGAAAATTTCAAGCACCTTCTGTACATTTCCGGATGTTGCACCCTTGTTCCAAAGTTCACTTCTTGAACGGCTCCAAAACCAAGTATACCCTGTTTCTATGGTTTTTTTAAAACTTTCATCATTCATATAAGCGAGCATTAAAACTTCATTGGTTTCCGCATCTTGAATAACGGCAGGAATAAGTTCTGATTTTGTAAAATATTGTTTTATGTTCATTTAATTTATCACCTCAAATTTAATTTCATCAAAAATACAAAGGTCATAAAAGCCTATTTTACGGTACATTCCGCAGGAAATCGGATTGTTTGCATCAGCAAAAAGAAAGCAGAATTTATGTCCGCGCATCAGTAAATTCTGCGATAATTCTGACACAACAGATGACGCATAACCTTTACCGCGGTAATGTGGCGGCGTGTACACAAAGCCTATCCCCGCGCCGTTTTCCGTGTTACGGTGATTAGCGGCAAAAGATACAGGAAACCCATTTTCCCAGATATAATTTGTACAGTAAGTAAGTCTGTTTTTGATTAGTTCAACATTTTCCTGAATACTTGAAACATTAACACGACAATCCACGGCAAATTCTTTTTCCCAATACGGTATAAAAAACATATCATTTTCGCACAATTCGCGGCAGAAACCATCCGCTTTTTTTATGTCATTAACTTTATCCAACCGCATAATGTTCATAGACATATGCCGGTGAAAACGCCCTTTTTCCGCATGAATTTCCGCAAATATTTGTGCTGTTTCCTGTTTTGCCAATACGCCGGGCAAGTTAAAATTATTACTTTTTAACTCATTTGAAAGGAACTTTACAGCTTGTTCATTCGGTTTATTTTTTGTTTCATATATAATAAGATTATACGGCGGCGTACAGGCGGCTGTCAGTAAAACACTGCCGTTATCATCTTTAACAGCCGCCATCAGCCATTCGGTTGTGTCATGTTTCCGCTCGTTTCTGATAAAACCAATCATATGATTATTCTGAACTTCGTTTTCAAGCAGAATTTCAAGTACATCATCACCGAAAGTTTTATTGTCATTATATCGAATAAATTTCATTATTACCCCACTATTTTATACTAATCCCTCATTAAAAGCTTTCTTAAAAATCCGCACAAAAACCCATAAGCTCAAGCTTTTTACACGGATTTTAAGAGCTTTTATAATCGGGATTAGTATCAATTGAAATATTTAAATCTCTGCAATCTTTTATAATCGCAGAGATTTTGCGTATGCCGACCCGGCACTTGGGGCGGAAGGATTTGAACCCTCGAATGACGGAGTCAGAGTCCGTTGCCTTACCGCTTGGCGACGCCCCAAAATAGATGTAATTAAATTTTTAATGTACCTTTGCGGCGTAACAATAATGTTACGCCGTTGTTTTATTTTTATGGTTTCCAATTCCCTGAAAACCGAAAACGAAACGAGTAATTCGTAAACGAACTACGGACAGTGCATTGCTATAGCAATTTGTTTTTGTTGAAATATAAAGGGTTGACATAATCCTAAGAACAATCTGCAATTAATAACTGTCAATTGTTCATAAGGTATAAGCCCTCGACCGATTAGTATTCGCAAGCTAAATGTATCACTACACTTACACCTTGAACCTATCAACCTCGTAGTCTACAAGGGGTCTTACCGTCGCAATAAATTGCGACATGGGATATCTTATCTTAAGGACGGCTTCACGCTTAGATGCTTTCAGCGTTTATCCGAACCGCACATAGCTGCCCAGCTGTGCCGTTGGCACGACAACTGGTGCACCAGAGGTGCGTCCATCCCGGTCCTCTCGTACTAGGGACAGCGCCTTTCAAATATCCTTCGCCCGCGACAGATAGGGACCGAACTGTCTCACGACGTTCTGAACCCAGCTCGCGTGCCACTTTAATCGGCGAACAGCCGAACCCTTGGGACCGAATACAGCCCCAGGATG
>Ga0082212_10011585_pt1 | contig 11178 bp, 8 predicted proteins | sample TergutNt197P3_FD_71548 | JGI IMG/M metagenome (GOLD analysis project Ga0082212, IMG submission 71548) | Neocapritermes taracua P3 segment gut microbial communities from Petit-Saut dam, French Guiana - Nt197 P3 | ecosystem: Host-associated > Arthropoda: Insects > Digestive system > Gut ... | reverse complement strand
AAGTTATGGATTGGCTAATTGTTGTTTCCTCATTCGTTTTGACGCTCTTTCCTATCTCTTTCACAAAAAGGAGATTTTCGGGATCGACTGAAACTTTATAAAAAGCAACTTTAGTATTAGCCGATAGGGTTGCGGCTGTATTGTTTCTGATCGTATAGCTTACGCTGACCGTATCGCTGCTTTTGCGGGCATCAACATCAAGTTTGGGAGAAAGGATCACTGTTTTATCTTCATTGCCGTTATACTCGGCAATATGATCATGTTTTTTACCCAGCAGGGAATAGTATTTCCCCAAATCCGCAGTGGCAGGTGTTACCCTTGGAACCGGATAGTCGGAACCGGTATCAAAAAGACGAAGAACAAGTTTTACACTCCCTATGCCGGTAAGGCTTATCGTCTCTGTCTTCTGAACAGATTCACCCGGCGCGACATTTGAATTTAATTTGCGGGTAAAAAGAAAATCGTCTTTTACGATATTCCTTCTATAGAACGCGATAGTATTTGCAGCTGTAAGTGTAACATCCGTATAATTCGCCACAGTATATCTAACTTCGACTTTACCGCTGCTGCTTGGCGAAACTTCCAGGCCTGAAAGAACCACCCTGCTCTCTGATGCTTCACCATCTGTAATAGCATTAAAAAACTCCGTGGATTCGCCCTCAAAAGATTCACTTTCTGCCGGGATCAAATCGTCAGATCCAAGCAAAATAAATTCATCTTCATCCCCAAAAAGCTCAAAGGGCTGTTCACCTGCCTCTTCGCCGGATGGCTGTCCCATCGGCCCGGCTTGGGTAGAGGCAGCCGGGCCGGCTGCAGCAGTTATTGCCATAGAAAAAGACAGACAAAGTATGATTACTGTTATCAGTAATCCGATAGTGATCATTTTTGATGTTTGCTTCATGGTAGCACTCCTTTTCTTATTTATTTTTGGGATATCTTGCAAGATATTGATATTGTATTTAGCATTTTTTATATTGTCAACAATTACTTCATATTTGTCACATTTGAGACAAAAAACAGTAACTTTAGTAGCTTACGGCGTAGAGTCGTAAATAAAAAACAAGAATTTTGTTCAATACTTTTCGTGGAGCGAAAAGTTACCCGCATTCTGATTTCTGAATACTGAATCCTGAATACTTGCGGATGAAATCCGCCTTAGCATAAAAAGGCTGCAATCCCCTCACTATTTGGGATTACAGCCTTTTTGGCTTTTTTGCACAGGCTATTGATTTGATCCGATTTTGAGTTTATATTTATAATCGCAGCTATATATAGTCGCAGTTATAGATTGACATATTTTCTACTGTAGTATATAATTTAAAAAAACGCTTGTATTATATCGTTATTTTGGTATATTTGTCATATATTATCAACAAAATGGGAGTAAGTTAATAATGGGTAAGCAAAAGACCGCTCTTTCTACCGTTATGGATGAATTAAATATCAATGCTTCGGAACTCTCGCGGCAAAGCGGGGTTGACCGCACCCTGATCAACCGCTGGCGCAGCGGTGACCGTGCCGTTTCCCGCCGCAGTTCTCAGCTTTCGCCATTAGTGGAGGCGCTGCTGAAGATCAATACAGACGGCAGGCTGGATGAGCTGTTACGGCCTTATATGCTGACCGGGGAGAATTCAAAAGAGGCGCTTTGCGAGTTGCTGACCGGAGAAAGCCTGACCGCGTTGCCCCCTCGCGCCGCGATCCCCAAGCGGCAAATTAGCGGCGAGTATGTCGCCGAGAAGCGGGTACTCCTGGGCAATAAAGGCTTTCGCAAGGCTCTTCTCAATATGCTGGACTATTTACAGCAACTGCCGCCGGGGCAGGAAATCATCATACTGGTCAAGGGAGAATACGACCCGCGTGTTGGCAATATGCTGCCTTTTGTGCTAAAATTTATCGATAAATTAAGAAAGTCGCTGAACAGGAAAGCCCGTCTTTTACTCATCAACCGCAGGGGCTACACAAACCCCGAGATTAGTGAGATCACTACTTTTTCCTGGCTGTGGCTGATCGCTTATTTACGCGGGGATATCCGTGTTCGTTATTATGAAGGCGAACTGCCGGAGCCTCTTCTCATGGTTGCCTCTATCAAAGGCTACTGGAGCGGGCGGGCGGAAGAAGATCCCGAGGTGGAGGACAATCTGTATATCTCCATGCTCACCGATCCGCGTGATATCAGACAGGATGAAGCGCTGTGTGATTATTACCGTACAAACAGTTATCCGGTTTCGCAGTACGATCTTTTTAGCAGCCCAAAAGGTACGGATGAGTATAGACAGCTCTGGAAACCCGGCCCGCTTCCTCAACTTGAAAACAGTCCTCTGCCTGACGGCAGATTTTTTGTCCTATGCAGCCTGCCGGGTATCGGACTTATCACAAAAAACGAATGGAGGCTGCTGTGTGAAAACAAGACGCCGCCGCCCTTGCCGGAATATTTATTCAGAGAAACAGAGGAGCTTGCCCCTGGCCCTCACCGTATTATCTTTTGCCGGGAGGATATCAGGGAAGCCCTTAGCCGAAAATATACCCGGCATCATCTTCTTTCGGCGCTATTACATAATGATGTGATCATCCGGCGGGAGATGTTGTCCAAACAACTTAACCGCCTACTGGATACCATGAAGCAAAGAGGCAATGTCGAAGTAGCTTTGCTGCCGCGAATTGCCTTTAAGAAGCTGCAGGTGGAGATGATTTGCTGGAAGAATAGCGTAACAGTGGCCTGGCTCCAGAACTTAAGCCAAAGCGCATTTACAGACGATGGGATCTCCAGCAGGGCAAATTATGCCTCCCTGGACTTTATCTGGAAAAAAATGCTATCCGGCTGGAAGCACAAAGATAAAGTAATGCGCCAAATCGGGAAATGGCTGAAGGGTATGGATCTGGACATAGAAGAAAATGACAGCGTCATAGTAAGAAATTGGGATGTACTGTAGCGGTCTGCGACCGCAGTGTTGAGTTATGAGTGTTGAGGGTTGAGTTGTTGTAGATTTGCGCAGCAAAGCCACCCTCTTCTAACTTCTGCCTTCTTTCTTCTATCTTAATAAGCCTGACCGAAAAGGGCGGTCTTATTGACATAAATGGCAGCCCTGGCAAATGCTTAGGCGTTGATTAAATATGCCGCTTAAAGAGCTGATCAGTACATTATGGGAGGAGCTGCCTCCCTGATGTACCACCAGCTGCCCCGGGGCCATCATCATCAAACCGGTCAGCAGCAAATCCTCGTAACCGGCAGCTAAACCGCCTTCTACCACCTGCAGCCGCTTACCGTCATCATTAAAAAGATTATAACTGCCGTCGGCAGCCAAAAACAAATGCATCCGGGGAAAAGAGCTTTTTTGCCGGGACAGAAAATCACCCATCAGCTGATAATAGGCCTGATCCTCCCGCTGATCAAGAATTTCCTCAATGGCCAGGGATAAAGTGGCCAGCAAATATTCGCGGTAGCCGGGGCAGCGAAACCGGATAAAGCCGTGATAATCAAAGACGGCTTGGCCTTTGCGCAAACCGGAGCAGATCCTGCCTCGGCCGCTTCCGGTCAAATGCTTGATTATTGCTTCCCGCATCCGCTTTTCCCTATCCCTGCCGGCAAAAATACCCCAGCTTAAGCTGTCCTGGGCCAGTAAACGTCTGGCCTTTTCCAGAAGAGTTTTTTGCTCGTCGGGATTTAAGTCCGGATAGCGGCTGCTGATGAAACGGGCCAGAGATTGGGGCTCATAAGCCTCAAAAAAAAGCCCTGTCAAAGCCAAAGCCAGACGCTGCGGGGAATTACGCCCCTCAACGCCGCACCAAAGGATCTCCCCGGACAGGTGGGGATGAAAAGGTTCAAGATAGGCCAAAGCAGCCTCACACAGCTCAGTCTGACTGAACCTGACAGCAATTTGCGGCATAACGGCACCTCCGAATCCACCCTTTAGTATATTCGAAAGATACCATTTTATACTGCGTGGAGTTTTGCTGTTGACTTGTTACTAGTTATTTGCCTTTTTGTTGCTTTTTCCAGAAATCTAAGCGGAATTCTTCAAAAGCTCCTGCCAGTATTGCTTCTCTGATCTGTTCCATCAAATGGGTCAGATAATATAGGTTGTGGATGGTGGTTAGGCGGATGCCTAGTACCTCCCTGGATTTCAGGAGGTGGCGGATGTAGGCGCGGCTGTAGTTTCGGCAGGTATAGCAGCCGCATTCCGGATCGACCGGTTGGAAATCCCGGGCGTATCCGGCGTTACGGATCACCAGCCTGCCTTCGGGCACCAGTACCGTGCCGTTGCGGGCCATCCGGGTGGGCAGTACGCAATCAAACATGTCAATGCCCCTAGCCACGCCCTCTACCAGGCAGTCCGGGGAGCCTACCCCCATCAGATAGCGGGGCTTGTCCTCCGGCAGTAAGGGTGCGCTATAGTCCAGCACTTCGTACATCAAGGATTTGGGCTCGCCCACGGAAAGCCCGCCTAGGGCCAGGCCGGGAAAGTCCAGGGCGGCAATTTCCCTGATGCTTTTCTCCCGTAGTTCCCGGACCGTGCCTCCTTGGATAATGCCAAATAGAGCCTGCCGGGGATGAACATGGGCTTCCCGGCAGCGCCGGGCCCAGAGGGTCGTCCGCTCTTGGGCTGCCCGGACCTCCTGAAAGGGGGCGGGATAGGGGGCGCATTCGTCGAAAGCCATAGCGATATCGGCCCCCAAGGCCATTTCTATTTCCATCACCTTTTCCGGATCGAAATAGTGACCGGAGCCATCAATATGGGAGCGGAAATGCACCCCGTCATCGCTGATGGTGCGCAACCCGGCCAAACTGAATACCTGAAAGCCGCCGCTGTCGGTAAGAATAGGCCCGTCCCAGTGCATAAAATCATGCAATCCCCCCGCCTGGGCCACTATGCTTTCTCCGGGGCGCAGATAGAGATGATAGGTATTGCTGAGAATGATGCCGGCGCCCAGCTCCCGCAATTCTTCCGGGGAAAGGGTCTTGACCGCGGCACAGGTGCCCACCGGCATAAAAACCGGGGTCAAAACATCGCCCCGCCCGCTATGAAGCACCCCGGCCCGGGCCAAACCATCCTGAGCCTTGAGAGTATATTTGATCATAAAAAACTCCTCATTATTATCTAAAGCAGTCTGCGACCGCAAGTATTCAGGATTCAGTATTCTCTATTTACTATATTATCAGCATTGCATCGCCAAAACTGTAAAATCTATAACTTTCCCGGATAGCTTCCTCATAGGCGGCTAAAACCTGTTCCCGTCCGGCAAAGGCTGATACCAGCATCAGGAGAGTGCTTTTGGGTAAATGAAAATTGGTAATAATTCCCTCTACTATTTTAAAGCGATAACCGGGATAAATATATTTTTGCGTCCGGCCTTCTTGGGCAATCAGCCGCCCCTTTTCATCAGCTACGGTCTCCAAGGTGCGCACGCTGGTGGTGCCCACGGCAATTATCCGCCCCCCCTGCTCTTTGGCCTGATTGATCCGGCCGGCGGCATCAGCGCTCAAACGATAATATTCTTGATGCATGAAATGATCTTCCACCTGATCCGCTTTGACAGGACGAAAAGTGCCCAGGCCCACATGAAGCAGCAATTTGACAATACTGATACCTTCCGCCTCCAATCCTGCCAGCAACTCTTGGGTAAAATGCAAACCGGCGGTAGGGGCGGCGGCGCTGCCGCGCTCAAAAGCATAAACCGGCTGATAGCGCTCTTGATCCTCCAAAGGCTTTTTGATATAGGGGGGCAGGGGCATTTCTCCCAGTTTTTCCAAAAGAGGATAAAACTCTCCCTCATAGAAAAACTCAATCAGCCGGGAGCCCTCTTCCGCTTCAGCAATAACTGCGGCTGTCAGCTGGGGCAGCGCAAAACTAAGCCGGACGCCGGGCCGGGCCTTTTTTCCGGGTTTTACCAATGCTTGCCAGGTTTTGATCCCAACCTGACGCAAAAGCAGCAGCTCTATTATGGCCCCGCTCTCTTTACGGCCATAAAGCCGGGCGGGCAAAACCCTGGTATCATTGATGACCAAAACATCACCCGGGCGCAGCAAACGGGGTAATTCAAAAAAGCGGCTATGGCCGATCTGACCGTCAGCCCGCCGCAAAAAGAGCAACCGGGAGGCATCCCGGGGCTCAATAGGCTCTTGAGCAATCAGCTCCGGAGGCAAAAAATAATCAAAATCACTAACCTTCATTCCTGCTCGTCCTCGAAACTCAACACTCCGGCTTGTCCGGGTTAGGCTTATTCCAGCAAGACAACAGCCTGGGCTGCTATGCCAAGGCCCTCTCCCGTAAAACCTAAGCCCTCGGTAGTAGTCGCTTTTATGGAAATTTTTTCTGTCTCCAAATTTAGTACCCTGCTTATATTCCCCCGCATGGCCGGGATGTGGGGAGCCATTTTGGGCGCCTGGGCAATGATTATGCTGTCAATATTGACAATAGAAAAGCCCAGCCAGGCCAGTTTCTCCCTCACTTGGGCCAGCAAAAGCAGGCTGGAAATCGTGCTATAAGCCGGATTGCTGTCCGGAAAGTGGCTGCCAATATCTCCCAAGGCCGCCGCCCCCAGCAAGGCATCCATAACAGCATGAATCAAAACATCAGCATCACTATGACCCAATAACCCCAGATGATGATCTATATTCACACCACCCAAGATCAACCTGCGCCCCGGAACCAAACGGTGTACATCAAACCCATTACCAATTCTCATAGCCAATTCCTAACTCTTATTATCCTAACCCGGACAAGCCGGAAAAGCACCGTCATTGCGGACTTGATCCGCAATCCCCCGGTGATACGCAGGGGATCCCGGGTCAAGCCCGGGATGACGTGTATGATGATTTTTATCAATAATTTTGCCATTTTGCGTCGAATTTCGCTAGTAAGAGCCTAACTACGATGAAAGCGCCGACCCGGTAAACCCTGCTCTATTGGCTTTAGCTTCAATTTATTCTGCCGCTTTTGTTCATCCTTGATCCGTTGTCTTAAGATCAGCTCCGCCAGGATAAAGTCCTGAGGCAGGGTCAATTTCTCATTTTCGTCCCGGGCAAGAACCAAACGGGCTTGCCCGCCATAATATTCTACCAGGGCCGCATCGTCGCTAGCCTGATAATCCTCGGATTCCGCCCGCAAGGAAGCCTCTACTAAAACTTCCCGGGCAAAAATCTGAGGGGTTTGGGCGGCAAAAAGTTCATCCCGGAGCAAAGTAGCATTGATCAAACCTCCGGTACCGCGCTTGATGGTATCCTTGACCGGCGCCGCCAATATTGCCCCGCAAAGAGGAGTGGCGGCATCCAAAACCGCAGCCAGATCCCTGGATGTGAGCAAAGGCCGGGCGCCGTCATGGATCAAAACCATATCCGCTTGGGGGTTTAAGGCCAATAATCCGGCTAAAACCGAGCGCTGACGGGTATTTCCCCCCGGCAGCACTGCTTGGACCTTGGCAAAGGGGGCGGCAATGATCCGGCATTGCTCCAGCTCGGCTGCGGCTGCCATTATCACAATTTCCCCGATCCGTTCCTCTTGGGCCAGACGGCGCAATGACCAATGCAAAACCGGTTCGCCCAAAAGAGAACTCAAAACTTTATTTTGACCCCGTCCGGCCCGCAAACCCCGCCCGGCAGCAAGCAAAATAGCAGCTATCATATCACACCCCCCAAAGAGCAAGTAATAAGTAACACATATGTTATTCCAACCCCCATTTAGTAGCTTACGAACTCGTTTCGTAAATAAAAAACAAGAATTTTGTTCAATAGTTTTCGCGAAGCGAAAAGTTACCCGCATTCTGATTTCTGAATACTGAATCCTGAATACTTGCGGTCGCAGACCGCCTTAGGTTTCCACGGCAAAGAGAGCGTCTATCGCCTCTGTTACGGCGTCTTCGCTTTCCTGGCGAACCAGCATCAGTTCGCTGATCAGCACCCTGCGGGCATAATCCAGCATTTTGCGTTCACCAGAAGAAAGCCCGCGGCTCATCAGGCGGGCCATCAGGTTTCGCACTACTTCGGCCACTTGATGAATATCACCGCTTTTGATCTTTTCCATATTGTTGCGATAGCGGCGGCTCCAATTATCCTCGGTTTCATTGACCTCATCCACCAGGATAGAGAAAACCCTCTCCACCACAACCTGATCCACAATTTGCCGGATCCCGGTATTGTTAACGGATTCTACCGGTACCGATACCCGCATATCGCCAAAGCACATTTTCAGCACATAATACTCTCTTTGAGCCCCCAAAAAATCGCGATTTACAATAGCCTCAATAATACCCGCCCCATGGGCGGGATAGACAACCTTATCGCCAACAGCAAACATCTGGGATCACCGTCCTTGTATTTAGGATGATTTCATCCTCTTCCGTGCGAATTCATCTCTTCTTTAATTTTACCAAATTACCCTGCTGCTGTCAATTTATAAAATTATTTATTTTATCATATAGCCTGTATCATGTCAAGATATTATTCTTAAAGCTTGTTTACAATATTTACCATTTTTCTTGCCTAACAAAATACACCCGGCATGATATCATTAAAGCGCTGCTTGAGATAGCAATCAGAAAAATAATTTAGGTAAATTTTGCCTTTTTCTCTTTTGCCGGTTAAAACAACTTTCTTTGTTGTATTTTTTGTGATAGAATAGGGATAGAGAAAAGCGCCTAACAAAATAAAATGATCGGGATAAAAAAGCTGGAAAAGAGTTAATATATGGTTAGGCACAAGTGCGCCCGGCTTATGATCCTTCAGTCCAAGAAAAGTGAGGTGCCACGACTAGTGAATGAAGTAATTAAAATCCCTTTGCTGCCCTTGCGGGGTATGCTTTTATATCCATATATGTTTGCCCATTTGGACGTAGGCCGCGACCGCTCTATCCAGGCTATTCACGAGGCTATGTCAAACTCAGACAAGCTGCTCTTTTTGTCTATGCAAAAGGACCCCCAAACCGATGAGCCCGAACCGGAAGATATTTATGAAGTGGGCACCGTAGCCATAGTCAAGCAGCGGCTGCAGTTACCCGGCGGCAGTATCCGGATTTTGGTGGAAGGCCTTTACCGGGCGCGGATGCTGAGGTGTTCCCAAACCAAGCCCTATATGTTTGCAGAGCTTGTGCCCCTAAAGGAAACAGTCGAAGCCAGCGCGGAAGAACTTGAAGCCTTGATGCGTCTGGTTCACAATTCTTTCGAAGAATTGAGCCGCCTGGACAAAAAAATCCCTCCGGAGGCCCTGGCTGCCCTGGATCTGGACGATGAACCTCAGCATTTTGCCGATATGGTAGCCGGCGCCCTCAGCCTGAAGCTGCCGGACCGTCAGGCATTGCTGGAGGAAGCAAGCATCAATAAGCGGCTGGAGCTGCTGCTCCATTTATCCCGCCGGGAAAAAGAACTGCTGGAGCTGGAGCGGGATATTTCGGCCCGGGTACGCCAGCAAATGGAAAAGAATCAAAAAGAATATTATCTGCGGGAACAGATCAAAGCCATCCAACAGGAATTAGGCGATAAAGACGATCGCAGTTCCGAGGTGGAAGAGCTGCGCCATCGCATTGAAGAAAGCAAATTACCTCCGGAGATCTTAGAAAGGGTCAACCGGGAACTGGACCGCCTGGCCCGTATGCCCAGCATGGTTGCCGAGGCTATGGTGGTGCGTAATTATATCGACTGGGTACTGGATCTGCCTTGGAGCAAAGAAACTACTGACAGGATAGATCTGCAGGAGGCAAAAGCCATCCTGGAAGCTGATCATTATGGCTTGGAGGAGGCCAAGGAGCGGGTTTTGGAATATTTGGCCAGCCACAAGCTGAAAGCCGGCCTCAAAGGCCCCATCCTTTGCCTGGTGGGCCCGCCGGGAGTAGGCAAAACATCTCTGGCCCGTTCTATGGCCCGCTGCCTGGGCCGTCAATTCGTCCGCATGTCTTTGGGAGGTATCCGGGATGAGGCGGAGATCCGGGGTCATCGCCGGACCTATATCGGGGCTATGCCCGGCCGCATCATCCAGCTGATCAAGCAGGCAGGCAGCAAAAACCCCCTCTTTTTGCTGGATGAGATCGACAAGCTTGGCAGCGACTTCAGGGGCGACCCCTCCAGCGCTCTCCTGGAGGCTTTGGATCCCGAACAGAATGTTCATTTCAGCGACCATTATATCGAAGCGCCCTTTGATCTTTCCCATGTAATGTTCATTACCACTGCCAATGTGCAGTATGATATCCCCCGGCCTTTGCTGGACCGGATGGAAATAATATCGGTAAGCAGCTATACGGAAGAGGAAAAACTGCAAATAGCCCTGCAGCATTTGCTGCCTAAACAAATCAAGGAACATGGATTGGAAGAGGCCGGTCTTTTTGTCTCCGATAATGCCATGCGCTCTATTATCCGTCAATATACCAGGGAAGCCGGGGTACGGGAGCTGGAACGTAAACTGGCCAAAATTTGCCGCCGGGTGGGCCATGACCTGGTATTAGGAGAAATCCCGCCCTTCAAGGTCACTCAGGGTAATATTGAGAGTTACCTGGGGATACCCCGCTTTAGTTACGGCAAAATCGACAAAGAACCCCAAGTAGGCGTCGTCACAGGCCTGGCTTGGACAGAAGTAGGCGGGGATCTGCTGCAAATAGAGGTGCAAACCCTGCCCGGTAAAGGCAAAATGACCATCACCGGACAGCTGGGGGATATAATGAAGGAAAGCGCTCAAGCCGGTTTCACCTATATCCGCTCGATCGGGCAGCAGCTGGGCATTGCCGATAATATTGAGGAAAGTACTGATTTCCATATTCATGTGCCCGAGGGAGCTATTCCCAAAGACGGCCCTTCCGCCGGCACTGCCATGGCCGCGGCTTTAGCCTCCCAGCTGACAGGACGGCAAATTGCCTCCGACCTGGCGATGACCGGAGAAGTAACATTACGCGGCCACGTGCTTGCCGTGGGCGGGATCAAAGAAAAGATCCTGGCAGCCCACAGAGGCGGCTGCCGGCAAGTGATCTTACCCCTGGAAAACAAAAAAGATATGGAAGATATTCCCAGTAATATCCGTAAAAAGCTCAAGCTTCATTTTGTCAAGAGTATGCAGGAAGTACTGGATCTGGCGCTCCTACCGATGCACTGATGCGGCTGTGCCGCAAGGGAGTAGGGATTAGGCACTTACTCCCGAAATTCTGCGCAAAATGGCAAAATTTTTGTACCTTCGTATTCCCACTCAAAACTCAAGACTCAAAG
>Ga0082212_10011584_pt1 | contig 11179 bp, 9 predicted proteins | sample TergutNt197P3_FD_71548 | JGI IMG/M metagenome (GOLD analysis project Ga0082212, IMG submission 71548) | Neocapritermes taracua P3 segment gut microbial communities from Petit-Saut dam, French Guiana - Nt197 P3 | ecosystem: Host-associated > Arthropoda: Insects > Digestive system > Gut ... | reverse complement strand
AGAGGAATAACATAAACTGTTAGGGTGTTGACACGAACCTTAGTGGTATTTACATATAATTGGGGCAATCGGCAATCGGCAATCGGCAATCGGCAATCGGCAATCGGCAATCGGCAATCGGCAATCGGCAATCGGCAAGGGCGGATTCTGCCCTTTACTTAATCGCATATTTTGGAATATACCACAAATACCCGCATCCAACAAGGGAACTTGCCCCGCTTTTTGAGAATACCTCAGCGGGGAGCGCGCTAATTTAACTCGGTATGGCAGGGCGGGGGCGGCGAGGACGGAAAAGTTTTCCTGGATTCCTCGCCGCAGGAGACGAGGCAGAAAATTCTAAAACTTGGCGTACAAAAAATGCCCGACCATTTAGTAAGTTGGTATTTGAAAGGATCAACTCTCAGCCACAAGAATTAAATGGTCGGGTGGCTCCGTAGGCGAATTCTCCAGGCACTTTTCCGGCATCGATGCACCCGCCCTGCCACACCAGGCATTGGATTCTCCTAAGGCGGACTCTATTATATGTCCTGCCGCCGTGCTACAATGCGCTATGCGCTACTACAGCACGAGAAACAAAAACAACGCGGTCAACTTTGCCGCCGCCGCACTGGGCGGACTGGCCCCGGACGGAGGGCTGTTCGTACCAGAGGAGATACCCGCCTACCCACAGGCGGTACTGGCCTCGCTGGGGACAATGGACTATCCCGACATCGCCCTGGAAACAATTAGACCATTCGTACAGGGCGAAATACCCGATTCCGTGCTGGAGGACATTGTCCGTGACGCCTACCCTTTCGGCGCGCCGCTGGTCGGTGTCGGCGGCCGGCTGATTCTGGAACTGTTTCACGGGCCAACCGCCGCGTTCAAGGACTTTGGCGCGCGTTTTATGGCGCGGGCATTTGCATACCTTCGCCGAGGCGAGGACAGGCCGCTGAGGATTCTTGTCGCCACTTCCGGAGACACCGGCGGGGCGGTGGCGGATGGTTTTTTTGAAGTGCCCGGCATTTCCGTTACGGTGCTGTATCCCAAAGGCAGAATCACCGCCCTGCAGGAGCGGCAGATTGCCGGCCTGGGCGGAAACATCAGCGCCCTTGCCGTCGAAGGCAGCTTTGACGACTGCCAGCGTCTGGTAAAAGCCGCCCTTGCCGATGATGGTCTCAAAAAGAAAACGGCGCTGTCATCGGCGAATTCGATTAACATCAGCCGCCTCATTCCGCAGGCGGCCTACTATGCCGCCGCCGCGGGCAGAGCCTTTGCCGGCAAAACCGATCCCGATTGTGAAGCAACACCGCGTGAAAGCCTAAAGGCTTTCACGTTGGAGTTTGCTTCGCAAACTCCAGCGATACTATGTGTGCCCTCCGGCAACTTCGGCAACCTTACCGCCGGACTCTACGCCATGAAAATGGGCGCGCCGGTACAGCAGTTTATCGCCGCCACCAATATCAACAAAACCGTTCCCGATTATCTCGCTTCGGGCGAATACCTGGCGCGTACTTCGCAGGCGACCATTTCCAACGCGATGGACGTGGGCGCGCCCAGCAACTTTGAGCGCATGGCGGCGCATTTTTCCTGGGACGAAATGCGGCGCATTATCCTTGGCGTTTCCGTCTCGGACGGGGAAACCAGGGAAACCATTGCGCAGGTGCATAACGAAGCGGGCTATTTTCTTGATCCGCACAGCGCCGTCGGCTGGAAGGGCGTGGACAAGCTGCGCGCGGAAAATAAAATTGCCGCCGGCGCGGTGGCAGTGCTTTCCACGGCGCACCCCGCGAAATTTTCCGAAACCGTCGAGCCGCTGGTCGGTCCCGCGCCGGTTCCCGCCTCGCTTGAACGGGCAATGCGGCGGAGCGTTAGCTCCCGGACGATCCCCGCAGAAGAATCCGCCCTAATCGAGGTACTATGTCAGCAATGAAAAAATGTCCGTGCGGTACGGGGCGCGCCTACAGTGAATGCTGCGGGCAGTACATCAGCGGCAAGGCACAAGCGCCGACCGCCGAGACCCTCATGCGCAGCCGCTACAGCGCCTATGCCGAACACGAAGTTGACTACATCATCAACACCTGCGTCCGCAAAGGCAAAGACGACATCGACTACCAATCAACAAAGGACTGGAGCGAAAAATCCACCTGGCTGGGGCTGAAAATCATTTCCTGCGAAAAAGGCAGCGCCGCCGACACCGAGGGAACCGTTGAGTTTGAAGCCGCATACGAGCGGGATGGCCTGAAAGACGTACACCACGAAAGGGCTAAATTCAAAAAAGACGGCGGCGAGTGGCTCTACGACGAAGGCCATGTTACACCTCTCACCATAGTCCGCACAGCGCCAAAAACAGGCCGTAACGATCCCTGCCCCTGCGGTTCGGGAAAAAAGTACAAGCACTGCTGCTACGGGAAGTAAAATCATGCACCTGGCTGCTGTTCAGTTTAATTCGGTTTCATTTGCCTACGGCGAAATGCCGATTCTGGAAAACACTTCTTTTCACATTCACTGCGGGGAATTTGCCGCACTGGTCGGCCCCAACGGATCGGGCAAGACCACCGTGTTAAAGCTGATCCTCGGACTGGAACAGCCTGCCTCGGGAAAAATAACGCTCTTCGGCGACACCCATGCAGGGGCGAAGCGTGACAGGATCGGCTTTGTAAGCCAGCAGCTCCCCTCCGACTTGTCCTTCCCTGTCACGGTGCGCGATGTCATTCGGATGGGACTTCTGCGCCCTTCGCGGCGGTACAGTGCAAACGCCCGCTCCCTGGCGGACGAAGCTATGGAACAGGCTGAGATTACCAGCATCGCGGCGATGCAGTGGGGATCTCTTTCCGGCGGTCAAAAGCGGAGGGTACTCGTCGCCCGCGCATTGGCGGCGCAGAGCGAATTGTTGATTCTCGACGAGCCGGCCGCCAATATGGATGCGCAAAGCGAGGCACGGCTTTTTGATACTCTAGGAAAACTGAAAGGCAGTGCCACTATCCTGATTGTTACCCACGATATGGATTATGTTTCTGCGCTGACCGACCGCGTTTTTTGCATAGGCGACTCACACCAGGGACGGGGAATCGTACAGCACCGGACGGAAGCGGCGGCAGGGGACAGCGCCCACACAGGAGAGGCCAAATTACAGAGGGTGCTGCACGGGGAAAATATCCCCGGCGATGAATGCTGCGCATCATGAATTTTTTAAACATATTGTTCAGTGCTGATTTTCCCTTTCTCAGAAACGCCCTGTTTGCCGGCCTGCTCTCGGCGGTGCTGTTTGGGACCATCGGCGCGGTGGTAACGGTACGGCGCATAGTGAGTCTTGCCGGTGCTGTCTCCCATGCGGTGCTGGGCGGAATCGGCCTTGCTCTGTACCTGTCCGCAGCGGGAATCCTCCCCGGACTGCCGCCCATTGCCGGCGCGCTGGTCTTTGCAATCCTTGCTGCGGTGATCATCGGCCTTGTTTCGCTTCGGGCAAAACAGCGCGAGGACACGGCGATCAGCGCAATATGGGCGATTGGCATGAGTCTGGGAGTGCTGTTCATGGCGAAAACACCGGGGTACACCGACCCCTCAACGTGGCTTTTCGGCAATATCCTTCTGGTTTCAAACCGAGACCTCTTGCTGCTGGCTGTTCTCGATGTTCTCGTGCTGTTTCTGGCATGGCGCTTTTACGCCCAGATCGAGGCGGCATCTTTTGACGCTGAATTTGCCCGCATCCGCGGCGTCCGCCTCGACACGCTGTTCCTTGCGCTGCTTGCCGTTACCGCTGTCGCCATTGTGCTTTTGCAGACCTTTGTCGGCATAATCATGGTGATTGCCATGCTTGCCCTGCCCTCTGGCTGCGCCGGCGTTTTTTCCCGCAGCCTCGGCGGTATGATGCTGCTTAGCTGTGTTTTTTCGGCGGTGTTTTCCGTTTGCGGCGTAGCCGCCGGCTGGGTCTTTGACCTTCCCGTCGGTGCAATGACGGTCATCATTGCCGGCGCGGTGTTTTTGGCATTATCGGCATTAAGAATGATGAGGAAATAGATTACAAGGAGAATGTAATGACAAAAAACGTAATTGTTTTACTGGCGGATGGATTCGAGGATGCCGCAGAAAAAGCACAGCGTTAAGCTGTGTCCTGTGATAGAATACAGCATGGCAAGAGCCCAAATAACGTCCACTGTAAAAAAAAAGCGGGCTTGCTTTAGCAAGACCTGCGGGCGATAACAAGGAGAATGTAATGACAAAAAACGTAATTGCTTTACTGGCTGAAGGCTTTGAGGATGCCACAGAAAAAACACAGCGTTAAGCTGTGTCCTGTGATAGAATACAGCACGGCAAGAGCCCAAATAACGTCCACTGTAAAAAGAAAAGCGGGCTTGCTTTAGCAAGACCTGCGGGCGATAACAAGGAGAATGTAATGACAAAAAACGTAATTGTTTTACTGGCGGATGGATTCGAAGAAATCGAAGCAATCACACCGGTAGATTATCTGCGGCGTGCCGGAATAACGGTTACGATCGCCGCTGTCGGTGACAGCCTCGTCGTTAATGGTGCGCGGGGCATAACGGTGAACGCCAATGCCGGGCTAAAGGAATTGATAAAACAGGGAGGGGCGGCTTCTTATGACGCCATTGTCATCCCCGGCGGAATGCCCGGCGCCGCAAACATTGCCGCATCACAGGAGGCAGGGACGCTGATTAAACAAATGGCCGCTGCCGGTAAAAAGGTCTGCGCCATTTGTGCCGCCCCGGCGGTAGTACTCGCCCCGCTTGGCCTGCTCGCCGGCAAAAAATTTACATGTTACCCCGGCATGGAAGAAAAAGTACAGGACGGCAGGTGGACGGACGAAAGCGTGGCCATTGACGGCAATATCATTACCAGCCGGGCAGCGGGGACTGCGGGCAAATTCGCTGTCGCTGTTATCGCACAGCTTTTGGGCGAAGAAGAGGGAGAGAAAGTCGCGCAATCCGTGCTGTTAAATTCCAATGCCGATTGAATTACTGGCTCCGGCGGGATCGCCGGAAGCGCTGGATGCCGCCATCGGGGAAGGGGCGGACGCAGTCTATCTGGGTCTGAAAAATTTCAATGCCCGTATGCGAAGCGTCAACTTTACCTATTCCCAATTTGAAGCCGCCCTGCGTTCCCTCAGGCGCATGGGGAAAAAATGTTATGTAACAGTCAATACGGTTTTTGAGCAGCGCGAAGCCGACCGGGTATACCAGCTGCTTAAATACCTTTCCGCCGCCGGCCCGGACGCGTTGATCGTACAGGACTTCGGCGTTCTCGCAATGGCACGCTCGGAATTCCCCAAACTGAAACTCCATGCCTCCACACAGATGAACATCGCGTCAGGCAGGGGGGCGAACGCCCTTTCGCGGCATGGCGTTTCCAGGGTTATACTGTCGCGGGAACTCAGCCTGGATGAATTGAAGTCGATACGTTCCGAAACAAATATGGAACTGGAAATTTTTGTCCACGGCGCCCTCTGTGTCAGCGCATCCGGCCTGTGCCTTTTTTCCAGCTATCTGGGCGGCAAGTCCGCCAACCGGGGAATGTGTACCCAGGCCTGCCGCCGTTTGTACCGGAGGGGAATTTCAACTTCAAACGATGAAGATATACCGGGCAAAGGCGGGGAACAGGACGAATCCGGCTACTTCTTCAGTCCCGCCGATTTGCAGCTTTTGGATCACCTGCCCAGCCTTGCCACTGCCGGGATTAACGCCTTCAAAATAGAAGGACGCATGAAAAGTGCCGATTATGTGGGTACAGTGGTCTCGGCCTACCGGCTTGTTCTGGACGCAATCGATTCCGGCAGTGAAGAAAACATACGACAATGCGTGGAAAAAGGAAAAAATATTCTCCACAATGATTTTGCCCGCAGTAAAACCAAATTTTATTTTGACGCCAATGAAGCAAGAGAAACCGTTGACTGGCTGAATGCCGCCCAGGACGGCGGTACAGGAATAAGCCTGGGGCAGATTCAAAAAACCCAGGGCAAAGGAGAATCCAGACGGGGGCTTGTTTTCCGGGACGCTTGTGCAGGCGGTAAAGCGGCACATATTTCCGCAGCAGAGATACTGCCCGCCGTCGGGGACACAATCCGGCTGCACCGCAGTGACGATTCAGAACGGGTGTCGCATAAGTTAAACTATGCCGCTGCGGCCGCCGCCGGCGAAGCATCAACCGAAGGCTGTTTTTGGCTTTCCATTCCCGACGGCTTCGGCAAGGGTGACCGCGTCTATCTTATCCAGACCAGGGCAATGTCCAGGCGGCGTTACCGTCAGATAATTACACGTGACGGAGTGAAGGGCAGCCGGTCACCGGGCTTTGAAAAAGCACCGCCGCCGCATATCGCCCCGCCGCAGAAAAAAGAGACCGCCCCAAAATCCAAAAAGAAAGACAAAAACGCCGTTTTCCCCGAAGGAATATATGCCGCTGTTTCAAACATCAACGACCTGTATATCGTACAGTCATCCCGGCCGGCAAGGGTAATGCTTAACCTTACCCGTAAAACTGCCGAATACCTCCTCGGCGAAAGCAGGCCGCCGCTGCCCTTCAGGAACACGGAAATTATCATCGTGCTTGACCCGTATTTTCCCCAGGCCGCCGCTGCACAGCTGTCCGCCGATATTGAGCAGCTCGTCGATTTGGGTTACCGGCAGTTTGTGGTTAACAACCCTGGACATTTTTCCCTTTTTCGCAGCTTTCGCCCAAAAATTCAGATTATTGCCGGCCCCTGGCTGTATATGTTCAATGGCTGGGCGCTTTCTTTCATTGCATCAACAGGGGTGGATAGTTTTATTTCGCCTTTTGAAAACAACCGGCAGAATCTGGAACGAACCTGGCCCCGGACTTCCGGCATATCGCGCTCATCGGTTTTTGTTCCGGTTTTTGCCTGGCCAACCCTGTTTCGTATCCGCACCGATCTGTCGGCAGCATACGACTTCAGCACATTTTCGGACAGCCGCAAGGAAAATTTTTCCCTTATCGCGGGTCCCGACGGGTCGACTGTTATTCCTGAAAAACCGTTTGCAATAACCGATAAAATTCCCTTCCTGAAAGAGGCGGGCTTCCGGCGTTTTATCATAGACCTGAACGGCCCGCCCCTGAAAAAAAAGGATTACAAAGACCTGATGTGCGCGGCAGCAGACGGTACACCATTGCCCAACATAAGCCGTTTTAACTGGAAAGACGGCTTTTACTCAAAGGAAGGTAAAAAAGAATCAACGAATGAACGCGAATAAATGCGAATATTTATTACTGATTAATATTCCATTTGTAGCATTCGCGCTATTCGTTGATCAGAATCCTTAAAATTAAAAAGTCACCTCTGCCAGGGCGTCCTCTGTAACGGGAACACCTTCGCCTTCCTCGAATTCGCCGTCCCCGGAAATATCCTGCGCCTGCTGTGCGGCCTCTTCGGCTGCCGATGCCTTTTCCTTCCTGAATTCGGGGCGGAATTCAACATGCTCCGCGACAATGGTGATCCGGGAACGGGGTTTACCGTCGTTGCCGGTCCATCTGTCCTGTTTCAGGCGGCCAACCACCCGCACACCCCTGCCCTTTTTCCCCAAATTGTTGCAGGCTTCCGCCAGCTTCGCCCAGGTTTCAACCTCAAAGAATGAAACTTCCTTTTCCAAACCGGAATCTTGCCTGAAGAAACGGTTGGAGGCCAGGCTGAAAGTACAGACCGGTGTTCCTTTGGGTGTAGAGCGGAACATGGGGTCCCTCGCCAGGTTTCCTTCGATAAGGATGCTGTTCAGATTGTTCATAAATCGCCTCCGTTGTGGCATAATCCGGCCGCATACAGCCGCCGTTCATGGACAGCGCCCTGCCCGGTTCAACGAACGCGGACAGGGCAATTCTGTTTCTGATACCCTAAATATGCGGCGATATTGAAAAATGCTTTACTGGTGGAGAAAAATATTCAGTTTTTATACAAAAATTAAATACGCCTGGACGATAACAGCTTGATCGCATACAGCTCCATATATTGCTGCAGCGCTCTCTGTTCCTTCAGGGATCGAAGGGCATTATTGCGCGAAATCATCAGTTCAACTATATCATGCAGGCCATCGCGGCTTATCTTTTTCTTCCGGTAAACCCTCATGGTATTGCGCAGATTGTCCCGCAAAAGGACATGTACATCATTTACAAGATTATCACGGGCATCCTGGTCAATAAGGTGAACCCAGCGTTCTTCAAGCTCGGCAAGGTAGCCGTCAAGTGTTTTGCCGGGCGGCACAAGGGCAGATTCAACCTGGCTGATGCTTTTTTGAAGTTCGCTTTGTTCTTTCGTGACAACACCGGCATCTTCACTGGTATTTTGCCACTTTTTGGCTTTCTTTTTTGCCCCGAGTTTCCTGAAGAAACCGATGATTGCGACCAGAATAGGAACAGAGAACCAGAAAGGCAGCCTGAGCTTAACATCGGAAAGGAGCAGCCGGCGATCCAATGAGTAGAGGACATTATAGGGAAGCACATTGCCATCCCTGAATAACTGCTGGGCGGTACCCTGTCCACGGTTGATCTCTTCATATGCCAGGAAGAGTTTAGGGTCACCAAGCAGCGCCGGAAGATCCGGAAAGAGTGTCCTGGTCTGTTTTTCCAGATACTTCTCGAATTCAGTGTCTGTTTCCATCGCCGGCTCACGTGAATAGTTCTGCAGCAATTTGGACCAGTTTTTGTTTATATCGGCTTTTATGCGCTGCTGGGCTTCCTGCAGCAGCTTCGTACAAAGAAAAACATAGCGTTCTTTTTTTGCAAACCAGCGTTCGCCTTTTTTTTCGCCCTGCAGCACCAGCCATTGGGGAAGGAGTCCATCCCTGCTCTCTGTAATCGCCGTTTGAATATATCCTTCCAGCTCCCTTGGAGAATAAATCTCTACAAGGGAAACGCCCTTGTCGTTTTTGAAGCCGACAATTTCGTCCAGGGTATAGCGCCAGGGTTTTTTATCCATTCGCGCTTCCAGATTCATAAAAGCGGCGTCAACCTCCCGTCTTTTGGCAGCCCTGGCGCGGTAAAAACTGCCGCACACTTCAATTACACATACCGCCTGCAGTGCCGCCATATCTTCGCTGAGAATTTCGTTTTTCTTGGTGATGTCATTCTTGACCAGCGGACAGAAATAAGTCCAAAAAAGATATGGAAAATCGGCGGATCGTTCCATTTCGTTAACACAGTCCAGCGGACGAATCATAACCCGATCAACAATATCCTTCAGGACTTTTTCCCTTCCCTGCAGCTGGCCGATGAGTTTATTGAGGACGAAATCCTTGTTACCACGGGTTTGGAGGTAACTGCGAATCTTCAGAAGTGCCAATTCCATGAGTTTACGGGGAAGCATCGATGCCAGCATCAGGGCGTTTCCGCAATTTTGAGGAAATTGCAGACTGATAATCTCCCCGGGATCAGGCGCATCTTCCTCATCACCAAAGAAAAGCCCCATATCGCTGTGTAACTGAATTACCCGTGCAAAGCCGCCGGGCATTCGCAGTTTAAGAGAATGTTCGTTGGGGAAAGGAGAATTCGCCAGACTGTCAATGTCCCGGTAAGCGGCGGTAATCAGATCGCGGCAGGCGGACGGCACAAAAATTCGCCCGCCCTTGGCGTGTGCAAGGACTATGCATTTACCGCTTTCCGTCAGGGACAGTATTTCCGCGTTGAACTGCCCCTCGGCGTTATCTGCCCATTTTTTCCATTCAGGTTCCTGAATGGCCTTTTTCGCGGCAAATTTCCCCGTATAGTCCAGAAACTCCGCTATGCCAAAAGCCGGTGACTTGATTCGTGCGGAAAAAACCCTTAGCAGGTAAAATAAATCCGTCTGGGACTGAGGCTTGGGCATAGTAAAGTATTAACACATTTTTGGGAAAAATGAAAGAGTATGCCGGCCTCATTTTGGCTTAATCGACAGAGTAACAAAAACGGCAGCACTGGTAACAAAAGCCAAAACGCCGCCAAAGAGGAAGGGGGCGGATGGCCCCAGCCTTTCCCACAAAAAGCCGGCAATTACAGAAGCGGGCAGAAGGCCGATACCCACAATGGCGGCATGCAGTCCCAGAGCGCCGGCCTTGTGTTCCTCCGGCACAATGTCTACAATCAGCGCCCGCTCAACCCCGGCGGTCATGGCCGTGTAAAAGCCGTAAATGACAAACAGGACGATAAAAGCAGTGTTATTTGTAATCAACGCAATGCCAATATACACAATGCCGTAGAGAAAATAACCGGCACACAGCAGGTTCTTCCTGCCGAATTTATCGGAGAGCATTCCGGCGGGGTACGAAAGCAGAGAACCTGTCATATTGTAGAGGAAGTACAAAAGAATTACGTTGGTTTTTGAAAAACCCGCATCTACGGCGCGCAGAATAATAAAGGCGTTGGACGAATTTCCCAGTGTAAACAGGAAAATAAAAATTAAAAATAATTTTAACCTTAGATCGAGATTCTTCCAGTTAAACGAAACTTTCCTGCCTGTGACTTCCGTTTTTTTGTCCCTGACAAAGCCAAGAACGGTCAAACCGATTAAAGCCGGAACCATCGAGACAATAAAAATAGTCCGGTAAGAATCGTGTCCGGAAAAAATAAACCCTGAAAGAATTATCCACGCAAGCATAATGCCGATTGCCGTACCCAAAAGGTCCAGCCCCTTGTGCAGGCCGAAGGCCTTTCCCCTGTCGGCCCTGCCGGCGGATTCGGCTACAAGCGCGTCACGGGGGGCGGTGCGGATACCCTTGCCAAAGCGGTCGATAATCCGTGCTGCCAGAACGCCGGCCCAGCTTGCCGCAAAAAGTATGATAATTTTATTCACGAACGATGACGCATAACCGGCAAATGCCAGCCGTTTTTTATTGCCGTACCGGTCGGCGATAATCCCCGAAAAAAGCTTGACGATACTGGCAAGGCTTTCGGCAATGCCCTCGATTATGCCGATTATCGCCGGCCCCGCCCCCATCACCGCCGAGAGATATAAAGGAAGGATCGGGTACACCATCTCGGTGCTGATGTCGGTAAAAAGACTCACCAGCCCCAGTAGAACTACATTTGACATTCTCGCTCCAGTTTTGTACTATAAAAGTATACCAATAATTCATTTTTTCATAGGGAGACCATATGGCACAACACCAATTCCAGACCGAAGTAAGCCGCCTTTTGCACCTTATTATCCACTCGCTGTACTCCAACCGGGAGATTTTCCTGCGGGAACTGGTTTCCAACGCTTCAG
>Ga0082212_10011583_pt1 | contig 11179 bp, 9 predicted proteins | sample TergutNt197P3_FD_71548 | JGI IMG/M metagenome (GOLD analysis project Ga0082212, IMG submission 71548) | Neocapritermes taracua P3 segment gut microbial communities from Petit-Saut dam, French Guiana - Nt197 P3 | ecosystem: Host-associated > Arthropoda: Insects > Digestive system > Gut ... | reverse complement strand
TAAAGAGCCTCCTATCAGCCAAGAGTTTGTGGGGCAGGGCTGCGCACGGTGCAGGCTCCAGCATATGCATTGATTGAGCTGCGCTTTACTTATTACTTTTAACTTTTGTTTTGTAACGGTCTGACGGTTCTTTTGCTTAACATGAGTCAAAGCAAATGAACCGTCCCCTTGCTTCAATTTCTGGCGCGTTAATGCGACAAAACGAGAAAACCGAACCTGCTCCCCATTGGGATAAAGCTCGGTTTTCTCAGGTTTGGTGGACGATACAGGACTTGAACCTGTGACCTTCCGCACGTCAAGCGGAAGCTCTACCAGCTGAGCTAATCGTCCATGCCAGCGCTGCTTATTCTACAACAGCGTGCGTATTATTGTCAATAGCTTTTATTGCCGAACGAAGGCCGAACGAAGCAGGAGCTATGCGAGCATGTGTCGATGGTCTATTGAAATAACGTCCGACCCGTTTATTTCGGCCTTTACGGGTTCGCCTGAGCAGACGCGCAGTAGCAGTTCAATGAGTTCATCCGCTGATTGAGCAACTGTTTTGCAGCCGATCAGCGTATCGCCGGTTACGAAATCGATCATATCGCTTAGAATACTTCCTGTATCACTGTTTCCGGTAATTTTGATAACCGGCGCGATTGCGTTTCCTATTGGATTTCCCAGCCCTGTCGTAAATGCCACGACCTGACACCCGCCTGCAATCTTCGCGGTAACCGACGCTGCGTCATAAGCGGTCGTATCCATGAAAACCACGCCCCGCACGTCAACAATGTCGCCATAGCCAACCAGCGCAGCAAACGGTCTGGTTCCGCATTTATTGATGCATCCCAGCGACTTTTCCTCAAGCGTTGTTATTCCGGACTTGATATTTCCCGGAGATGGGTTGCTATTACGGATGTTTTCTCCAAGCTCAGCGTAGGCCGCGTCTTTATTCCTCACACAGTCATAGAGTGCCCGGCCGATCTCCGGCGTAGCGCCGCGATCCATCAGAGCTTTTTCTGCCCCGATAGCCTCAGCAGTTTCGCTTATTACCACAGTCCCGCCAATATCAACCAGCCGGTCTGAGACTTGCCCGAGCACGACATTCGCCGATAGTCCCGACGTCGGATCAGACCCGCCGCATTCAAGGCCGAGCATCAACTCTGAAATATCGCATTCAACGCGCGCGCATTTCGTCGCTTCTTCCAGCATCTCCCTTACGATACGTTCGCCTTTTTCAACTGTTCCCGCTATTGCGCCGTCTTTTTGTATGCATACATAGCCGAGCGGTTTCCCCTTCGATTTGCTTTCTATGGCGGAACGGTAGCGTTCTTCGCTGAGAAATTCGCAACCGAGTCCTACTATGAGCGCACCGTAAACGTTTGGGTTAGCAAGCAGCCCTGACAGTATATGCAGCGTGCGTTCCGTATCCGCGACGGTCTGTCCGCATCCAAACGGATTATCCAGGTATACGGCTCCGGTCGCCGCTGCTATTCTTCTGGCGGCCACAGTCGCGCATATGACGCCGGGCATGACTACGACATGGTTTCTGACTCCGGTTTTGCCGTCAGGCCTCTTGTAACCAAAAAAATGACGCTGATCCGCGGAACCCGTGACTGCGGCCCCCGAAGCTGAGGGTTCCGTGACTATGGCTCCCGAGACTGAGGGTTCCGGGTCTTTGACTGCGCTATCAGCTTGAACGTCGAATATTTCCGGAGAACGCATATTGTGAATATGGACGAGGCTCCCCTCTGCTATTCGCTTCGTTGCTACGCCTATTGCCGCTCCGTATTTATGGACAAAGCTGCCTTCGTCAATAGTTTTTATAGCTGCTTTATGCCACGCCGCTATTTCCTCGCGGGCTATAATGCTCCTGACGTCGCCGTCGCAAACGAAGCATATTGTGTCTCCCGCAACCGCGCTGCCGACAAGGGTTACGCAGTCGTCCAGGTTATTTCCAATTACCGCATTAACTGTTTTCATTCGACCTTAACCCTCTTTTATCTGATACTTTTACATATTCACTCGCTCGGCTGAACACCCGCAAGCGCTTTACAAGTCACAGGTAGCCGGGAACCAACGCAAGCGCGGCATGGAGCGCGCTTTGCTCGACGATAATTGTTGCGTCGGCTTTGCGCATATGATACTATTTGATCATCGTTTCCCGCGCTATAATGAGGGGGCCAAGCGCTAGGCAAAAACCGCGTCGGATTCGAACCTTAATACCTTAAAGGAATGAAAGCCATGCAAGATACAATTCCGCGTCTGACGGACATTTCCCGCATTTCAAACCAAGTAATCTGGAAAGGCTGCGCGTACTCCGACGCGGATATTTCCCGTCCCATCATAGGCATAGCAAACTCATTTTCCGATATGGTACCGGGACATACCAATCTGCGTAAAATAGCGGAGCATGTAAAATACGGAGTGTATCGCGCCGGAGGCACTCCAGCGGAGTTCGGCCTGATTGCCTGCTGCGACGGGCTGGGCGGCGGCCATTCAGGGAATAATTACGTTCTGCCATCGCGCGACAATATAGCGGACAGCGTGGAAATCATCGCCTGCGCGCACAGACTGGACGGTCTGGTGTTGCTTGGCAGTTGCGATAAAATCGTTCCGGGCATGCTTATGGCAGCGGCGCGATTGGACATTCCATGCATTTTTGTTCCCGGTGGATGCATGCTCTCGGGACCGGGTTATATAGATCAGAAATCGTCTGATTCAACTACATGCAGCGAAGCGATGGGACGCGTGCAAACAGGCACAATGACTGAAGATGAGGTCTTGCGCCTGAGTAACGTCAGCGCTCCGACTTGCGGCTCCTGCCAATTTATGGGAACGGCAAACAGCATGTGCTGCCTGGTGGAAGCCCTCGGTATGACATTGCCGGGCGGCGCTTTGATACCGGCATTCTTCAATGAGCGTCTGCGCAATGCTATGGAAAGCGGGGAGCAAATCGTCCGACTGGTCAATGCGGGCGTCACGTCGCGCAAAATTATGACGAAAAACTCGCTTGAAAACGCAATAATGCTCATGATGGCAATCGGCGGATCGACAAATGTCGTCTTGCACAGCTGCGCAATCGCGTTTGAACTGGGAATAGACACAGCAGAAATACTCGACGACTACGACCATTACAGCGCCAAAATCCCACTCATGGCAAAAATCAATCCTGCATCGCACGATTACGACGCCGTAGATCTGTTTTACGCCGGCGGGGTTCCGGAGGTAATGAAAAATCTGCGCAGTGTCCTGCATACAGGCGAACTAACCGTTACCGGAAAAACACTGGGCGAAAACCTCGGCGCATTTGTCAGTCCCTACCCGCGAAATGACGATCTGATTCGTACTATGGAAAACCCGCACAGCACACTGGGGGGGCTTGCCATAATGCGTGGGAACCTCTGCCCGGATACCGGCGTCTCAAAACCCGCCGCGATATCCCCCGAAGCCCGCTTTTTCACCGGCAAGGCTATATGTTTTGATTCGGAGGACGAATGCAACGCGGCAGTCGAGGCAAATAAGATCGCGCCCGGATCAGTGGTAGTCATACGCTACGAAGGCCCCAAAGGCGGCCCCGGAATGAAAGAGATGTATAAGCCTATGAAAACACTCGTTGGCCGGGGCTTGGAAAAAACAACGGCAATTATAACCGACGGACGTTTTTCCGGGACAAACAGCGGCTGCTTTGTGGGCCATATTTCCCCGGAGGCTGCTGTTGGAGGGCCAATAGCGTTAGTGCGCGACGGGGACGATATAACGATCGATATCAACGCTAAGACGCTGACTCTGCATGTAAGCGAAACGGAACTGGAAAAGCGAAGGAAAGAATGGTCATATGCACCGCGCAAACTGTCCGGGTACCTTGCGCGCTACGCTGCGCTGGTAACCTCCGCTGACAAAGGAGGAGTACTGACGGTCTGATAACAGAAAAACTTTTTTATCTCTTGGCAATCGCGAGCCGGACTCTCGGAGGTCGCATAACACAGGCAGCGCACCGGCAAGCAGCGGTGTCAGAGCTCAATAGCCTGTCTCAAAGTCTATTACATTGAACATCGGCTGCCCGGACGCATAAAGTTTCAGCAAATCGGAGAATATCGAGAAAATCCTCACAGTATTGCCGGATGACACCGCAGATACATGCGGCGTTATCAATACATTCTCTGCGCTCCACAACGGATGCTCCGGAGGAAGCGGTTCGGGGTCTGTGACGTCAAGGCCGGCCCCGGCGATTTTTCTATCGTTCAGCGCTTCGACAAGCGCGTCGGTATCAATGATTGATCCGCGCCCAACGTTGACGATAATTGCCCTTTTCTTCATAAGGGCAATTTCTTCCCTTCCTATCAACTTTGTAGTCTCGCCGGTTGCGGGCAGGCAGATTACTATATAGTCCGCTTCAGGGAGGCTTTCCCGCAGACGCGAGATCGGGCGCACTTCGTCCACTAAATCGTGTGAAACCGTCGCGTCATGCCGAAACCCGGTTATATGGCAGCCAAATCCGGATAGGCGTTTGCAAACCTCGGTGCCGAGATTTCCGAGACCCAGGACAAGAACATTCGATCCCGTTATTTCCTGAACGTCAAGTTGGGAAAAACGCCATTCGCGCTCATGCTGGTTGTTCAGGCGGATCGCGAATTTGCGGCTCAGCGCAAGCATCATGCCAAGCGCATGTTCCGCAATAGGCATGCCGAACGTACCGCTTGATTTTGTAAGTATTATTGACTGGTTGGCATATAGCGAAAGGTTCGCGTAGTTATTTGCGCCGGCGCTGGGCAGATGGAGCCATTTCAGATTCTTAAGCTCCTTCAGCAATTGCGCCGGGACCCAGCCGAATATTACTTCAGAATCGGCGACCTTCTCAACGTCGAGGGAATCTCTGTGGACACAAGCGATTGTCAGGTCGGGGAAGGTTCTTTTCAGCAATCGCGTCTCATCGTCCGTGTTGCTGAGATACGCGCTGTCGTTAATTATTGTTACTGTCATTTTCTCACACCCATGCTTATATTAGTGCCATCAATATACAACGCTCCCGGCAATTTTGCAACTCTGGTTCGCGTTTCATACGTTTTGCTCTGGTTGGCGTGTTACGACCCTTTATTGATTCTTTTTAGTTTGTCCCCGGCATGTTCCTATGATATACTGGCTTCGCCTTGTAAAGTTCGTGCTATCCAAACGCAATATAATTTCCACTTGCGGCTGTTTCGTCATATCTTATAAGAAAGCGTGGTAGTTCAATTGTACAAAGATTCTCTTATGTGGTTCTTCAAGAACAATGGCCTGGATCTCGATGCGACCCCGCCGCCAGCGGCGCACGAACACTTTCGCATCAAGCTGCTGGCTGAAAACGTTCAATTGCAGAACATCGTAGATAGCGCAGTCCTCGAAAGGCTGCCAAAACGCGAAGAGGAAATCATGGCGGAGCGCAATGAAATAGAATCAGCGGAAACGTGCGATCAAATAATCCGCTTGATGCGCCGCGGGACAGACATAATGAATCAGCATCTGCTCGTCAACAAAGCGCTGGAATTCGAGGATGAGATTATTCCGTTGATAATCAAAATGCTGAAAACAAGTTTGAATGATTTGTTTATCGAAGTGTCAATACGCATATTGGCTGTCTGTAAAAAAGATATTGCCGATGAACTGGCAAAAATCTATGACGAGGTCCGCAGCCCGTACGCGCAGTCTATGATACTGGTCGCGTTGGGTTTCAAAGGCGCAGAAGGTCTAATCCCGTGGCTAATAAAAAAATACAATGTGCTAAAACAATTGTATCCCAATGAGAGCCATTGCTATGGCGCGTATTATGCTTTGTTCGAAATGGAAAAGAGATTTTATGGCGATAGCGGCGCTTTCAGCCCCGCGCATAGTGAAAAGGACCGGCAATAACCGATGTTATATGCTATGCCGCATTGCGCTCGTCATTCTTCTTCTATATGCATAGAAGTGCAATAGCAATATTTATTGGTCTTTATGACCTGGCCGCTCACTTCGACCATGGGAAATTCTATATCTTCGGGGTCATAGGATCGAATTGTGCCGATTCTCAAATCTGACATCACGACCTGCTTATCGACCAATTCTTTCGGCATCTTATCGATAAAAACACTGACCATGCCGTCATCAAGCTCATTGCCGCTCAGCTCTTTCAAGAATGCCATAACATTGAACGGGCTTCGCGGCCTTTTGTAAACGCGCTGCGAGACAATCGCGTCATAGACGTCTGTTATCGACGTTATGCGCGCCTCCCATGGCGTATTGTCGCATACTAAGCGATCCGGATATCCTGTCCCATTGGTTTTCTCATGATGCAGGCGAACCGCGCGGCGCACCTGTTCGGGGAAGCCGGAGAGCAGCTCGTAACTGTACACGGGGTGCATTTTTATTACCTCAAATTCGGTAATAGTCAGCTTGCGCGGCGCGTTGAGCACTTGATGCGGAACAAGGGCTTTTCCGCAATCATGCAGCAGCCCGATGAGCACAAGCCTGTCAATCTCATGTTTTGGCAGCCCTATCCATTGCCCGAAAAGCCCGTTCAGCAAGCCGACATTGACGCAATGCCTCTGTAAGTATTCGTCTACCGGGGCAAGCGCGTTTATCAAGGACAGGATAATAGACGGGCTGGTCACTTCCAGGCGGTGAGAAAGCTCGGCCGACACAGTTATGAGCGCTTCTTGCTCAACTACCTTGTTCTTTGAGATCTCGCTCAGCAAATCAAACGTCTTGTCCTTGGTTTCCGCGTATCCTGTAGACTCCTCCAATTCCCATAAACCGTTGGACGCCGGATTCGCGCTTTTTTCCAGCAGGTTGCTGTACGTGTTGCCCGAAACGCAGATAGTCTCCCTTCCTGCATTGAGGTTCCTGATCCTATCCAGATCGCCGTCCCTCAGAATAGTGCCACGCCTTATAATCAGCTTAACAGCGTCGGCGTCATAGACGTCTTCCTGCACTTCCATCCCATCGTATAGAAGGTAGATCGAAACAGGGAACAGATTGTCATCTGCGAAATTTCTATTGTTCACTGTCACACCACCCTCTCGCTGCCAATCAGGAATCTGCAGCCATATTCAGATGCGTCCCCCGCCAGGTCAATGCGATTGACTACATCCGCAATCAGCAGCTTATCGTTGCCGCTTATATTCATCCGCATCTGGAATCTGTCTCCATCCATCAGGGAATGCTTCGGCCCGCTGAGCCTCACCCCGCTTTTGCTAATATTGAGGATTGTCACTTTTAGGCGTGAATATAGCGGATATGCTCTTCCATCGTAAATCAGGTTTTCGATCATTGCCGCAATATTGATTTTATATCGCGCAGTGCCGCGGTTTTCCTTAACTTGCCCCATATACATTGCGATTTGGAATCTTTGGCCTTCTTTTATCACTCTCCCCTGATATTCGCATGGCGAGGGCGACGCAAGTATGAGAACCCTGCAAGCAGCCCCCGGGCTCAGTGTTGACGGTATCTCCCGAATTTCAATACGCAGCGCAGCTTTTTCATAATATGTCACTATAGTGTTGCCCAGATGGTTGCCATCCAAGTCGTAGATTAAGGCGGGGCAGCCGGTATAATCGCTGCTCAACTCATTCATTCGCGTTTGCCCTTTCGCTTCGATAGTGCGCCATAACCGCAGTTTATCCATAGGCGTCGTGATATCCGTCGCGATATCCGGTAATGCTATATATTATCATCATAATTGGATGAAATCAACGTCCACTTTTATAAATATATGGGCAAATATTATGTCTATTTTGCTTGACATCTGAAAGCAAATAAAAAAATAGTAACAAAATAGTTACGATATATTTACAAAATGCTTGACAAAGGTAACAATGTCTGTTACAATTAGCTCAGCTACTGCCCAAAGAGGAGATCATCAAAGTGAAACGACTAGCGAAAATTTCAATTCCATTGTTTATAATTATCTGCCTGCTGTCCGCTATGGCCCCGGTAGCGCTTGCCGCCGAGCTTTTCATAACGACCACGCATGCCAGATTTCGTACAGCGGCGTCGACGAATGCAAATGTTATCAGCACGCTGGCCCCCGGCGCTTCGGTAGAAGTGCTGGAGCACGACCCGGCAGGATGGTCCAGGGTCAGAAGCGGCGATACAACCGGCTATATAAGGTCCGATCTGCTCACATTGCCCTCAGGAGCATTCCCCGCCACATTCAGGACGACAGATGGCGTAAATCTCAGGTCAGGCCCGTCTACTGATTCTGACGTAGTCAGAAGGATTTCCGTCGGTTCTGCCGTCGAGGTATTGGAACACGATCCGGCGAATTGGTCGCTGATACGTTTTGATGGCGAAGACGGATATGTAAGGTCTGACTATCTTGCCAGGCGCATCCAAAACTCGTCCTCCTCATCGCAAAGCTCCGGTTCTTCCTCAACGACAACGACTGTGCTCTGGACGACAGACGGAGTAAACCTAAGGTCCGGGCCGTCGACCAGTTCAAATGTGATCAGGACAGTCGTTTCCGGTACAGCGGTTTCCGTGCTGGAACACAATCCGTCCAGTTGGTCAAGAGTCAATGTCAACGGCGCTGTCGGCTACATCCGGTCCGATTACCTGCGTCCGAGCATCAGCAGCGTTGAGCTACTCGAGTGGTCAGCCGTAAAAAGGATGATCACCAGAGGCGTGCCGCTCCAGGTTATCGACGTAAGGACAGGCGTTTCTTTCAGAATCCAGCCGTTTTCTTTAGGAAACCACGCTGATTCTGAGCCGCCGACAAGAGCGGACACAGAAATCCTCAGCGGCCTCTACGGCGGAGTCCATAGCTGGACGCCTCGACCTGTGTGGGTAATAATAGACGGCCGCATGATCGCCGCCGCAATCCACAATATGCCGCATTCCAGCAGCACAATTGCCGACAATGGCATGAACGGCCACCTATGCCTGCATTTTTACGGAAGCAGCACGCATAACGGAAACGCGTCATATACGAGGGAAATGCAAAATGCCGTCGCGGAAGCTTATGCAGCCAGCCGTTAGGGCCGGCATTCGCAAAATCCGCAGCTCCAAGAAAGAGCAACCTGGTTCGTTCATCGATCAATAAGACAAGCGGCGGAAGCCGGCCGGCCACAGTGTCAGCCTGAGCCCGCCGCTATGTTATTGCTTTTCATCGACTGTATTAGCATCTCCGCTAATTCCCGCGGCAAATCGTCGCGGTTTTTTTCATCTACATAATATAGTTCCACTAGAGGGTTTTTCTTGATGTCATCGTGCCATGGGACGTCCCCCAACCGCAGCGTCCCGAATGCCGGGATATCCCCGGCGAGTGCGTCAAGGACGGCTTGCTTAAACCCCGGGGCGGCGCTTTCCAGATAACCCAATTCATCCATAATTATCAAATCCACGCCTGATAGCCTGCTTAGGAGGCGCGCGCCCCCAGTATCAAACGCATGCGCAACGCTATCCATCCTGTCTTTGGCCTTGTTCCATTTCGCCACCAGGATCACATCCCCAGCTTCGCCGCATTGCGCGGGTTTCATATATACGTTCGGATCGCCCCTCCCGCCGTTCCATGTATAAAACCCGCCAAGCCTCGCCGGCCGGTCATTCGCGATAATCTCAAGCGTTTTGCGAATAACTGTGCTTTTGCCTATTCCCCGCTCTCCTTGCAAAAAAACGTGCATGCTTCTCCCCTTGCTAATCGATGAACACCCGGCGGAAATTTTTCTTCCCTCGCCGTACGACTATGCCGTCTCCCGCGCAGTCCTCAGGAGCAAATCGATGCGTGAACGTCGTTATCTTTTCACCGTCGACCTCTACCCCGCCCTGCTCGATATTGCGGCGCGCGTCTGCTTTTGACTGGCACAGCCCTGATTTCTGCAGCACTGTAAGTATATCAATAAACCCGTCGGTAAAATCAGACTCGGCAAGCTCCGTTGACGGCATGTCGGCAGCGCCTCCGGACCTGAAAAGGTCTCTAGCGGTATCTAGCGCCTGCTGCGCATTGTCCTGCCCGTGCACAAGCGCGGTCAGTTCATGCGCCAGCGTCTCTTTTGCCTTGTTGAGCTCCTCGCCCTTCCAGCATTCCATCTCCGATATCTGCTCGAGAGGCAGGAATGTCAGCATTTTTAAAAGCTTTATTACGTCTGCGTCCGCTACGTTGCGCCAGTACTGAAAGAACTCAAACGGGCTTGTCTTGTTCGCGTCGAGCCACAGCGCGCCTTTTGCTGTTTTCCCCATCTTTTCCCCTTCTGAGTTAAGCAGCAGCGTCATCGTCATTACATGCGCGTCCTTCGCGAGTTTCCGGCGAATGAGTTCAGTGCCCGCAAGCATATTCGACCACTGGTCGTCGCCGCCCACCTGCATGTTGCAGTCGTATCTCTGGAACAACTCGTAAAAATCGTATGCCTGCATTACCATGTAGTTGAATTCCAGGAAAGTCAGGCCTTTTTCCATTCTGTTTTTGTAACACTCCGCCGTCAGCATCCGATTAACGGAAAAATGCCTGCCGACATCGCGCAGGAATTCCAAATAATTCAGCTTCCTAAGCCACTCGGCGTTATTAGCCATAATCGCCTTATTGTCAGAAAAATCAATGAATCGCGACATCTGTCGCTTGAAGCATTCGCCGTTGCTGTCTATCGTCTCTACCGTCATCATTGAGCGCATATCCTGCCGCCCTGATGGGTCTCCAACCATTGTCGTGCCGCCGCCGATGAGCGCAATTGGCCTGTTCCCCGCCATTTGCAGGCGCTTCATAAGGCATAGCACCATGAAATGCCCGGCAGTCAGACTGTCCGCAGTTGGGTCAAATCCGACATAGAAGGTCGCCTTTCCCTTGTTAATAAGATCCGGGACCTCGACCTCGTCAGATATTTGCGCGACCAGCCCCCGAGCCGTGAGTTCGTCAAACAGTTCCATATGTTGCAATCCTCCAAGAAAAAACCTCTGTCCTTTAAGGACAGAGGGCGAAAATTCGCTGCGCCGCCTCTGGTTCCCAGGCGCCTTGCAGCGGCCTGGTTGTATGGTATCGGCAGGACTGAAGCGTACGTTATCATAAACTATGCGCATTGTCAATATTGCGATTGTCTGAAAATATTATTTAAGAACTAGCCGTTACACTACACAGAGGGGTAGCCGGAATTGCGCTATTGCGCAGCGTGAGCGGAAGCTGAGGTCGGCAGGGGCACATCCACGGGCAGGACAAAGCATGGGGACGGTTCATCCACTTCACAGGAGCACGTAC
>Ga0082212_10011582_pt1 | contig 11180 bp, 8 predicted proteins | sample TergutNt197P3_FD_71548 | JGI IMG/M metagenome (GOLD analysis project Ga0082212, IMG submission 71548) | Neocapritermes taracua P3 segment gut microbial communities from Petit-Saut dam, French Guiana - Nt197 P3 | ecosystem: Host-associated > Arthropoda: Insects > Digestive system > Gut ... | reverse complement strand
CGCCATAGCCTGCCAGCGAATTGACGCCTTCCTGAATACGCGCTCCGCCTGAATCATTGATACCGATAAGCGGCATTCGCATTTTGAGCGCATGATCCATCATTTTAGTGATTTTACGGGCATGCATTGATCCCAACGAACCGCCTGCTACTGTAAAATCTTGTGCATAAATACTCACCGGACGATCGTTGACAGTTCCCGTACCGGTAATCACACCGTCGCCATGCAAAGTTACCTTGTCCATGTTAAAATCGCGGGCGTCGTGCTGCACAAACATATCATATTCCTGAAACGAATTTTCGTCAACAATACAGCGTACTCTGTCGCGGGCAGTCATTTTGCCCATGGCCAACTGTTTTTCGATGGCTTTTTCACCACCGCCCTGCGCTATTTGTTCTCTTTTCTGTTTAAGTTCTTCTATTTTATTTAATACCATTGTGAATCTTTACTCGGTTTTAAAATTGCTGCAATGATACGAAATCTATTTTGAATAGAAAAACTGTTCCATATTCTTTTTCGCTGTCATCATCGCTTCTTGAATCATATCGTCAATTCTGATGGACGTTCCGGTTTGCAGACTCAGGTTGGCTGCGTCCATGAAGGCATAAACTTCAATGGTTGTTTCGTGTGGAACCGGAGCAGCACCTGTTTTAAAGAAATTGACTATTTCTTTCATCAGTACGGGATAACCGAAATCGGAATAATTGTCTAATCTTACCGGTCTTTTTTCGCAATAGGCAAAACCGCCATAATGATAATAATGCTCACCGTTCAAACGCATACCACGAAAAGTGCCTGTTCGCGAATCTTTCCATGTACCCACCAACAGGTCTGTTTCGTCTGTATGTGTGCGGGTAACGGACTCGCATCCGGTTCCCATGATGGCTAAAAGCATTTCGACGCCGTGAATACCATACCAGTACAATGCAGGATGCGAAGGCTCGTCCTTGCATGGGCCAAAACAATCGGCGCCTATGACGCGGCCTCTGTTTCCCGACTGTACTTCAAGCACAGGAGGGATATACCGAAATGATGAAGTAGTGAATACAGGCGTTTTAAATTTCGCTGCCAGTTCAAAAATCAGAATAACATCAGCAAGGTTGGTTGCTATCGGTTTGTCTAAAAAAACGGGTTTCCCCGCTTTGAATACCGCCAGCGCCTGCTCTGTTTTAATGTGGCCATCCTGCGTTTCGAGCATCACAAAATCAACCTCCTGCAACAGTTCTTCTATTGAATTGGCAATCTTTACGCCTAATGCCTGCATTTTTTCAGTAAACATGGGTATTCTCGAATATCCTTCTTCGATGGTTTTGCTTCCCCACGGGTAGGCAATAGTGATCCGGAAATCGGCAAATTCAGGGTTTGCGTCGTCGCCGTTGAAATACGCTGTAAAAGTGGTGGCATGCGAGGTGTCTAAACCAATCATGCCAATACGTTTTACGGTGGATGTTTGTCCAAAAACCGTAAAAAAACAGGTGATGAAATAAATAAACAATAAACGTTTCATGGTGATTTGATTAAAATTTGATGCAAATGTAATATAAACGCACATCAATCTATCAGTTCTGCCAGTTTCTTTTCCAATTCTTCACATTCAAGTCCGCAGGCAATAATTGTTCCTTCGCTGTCCAGCAAAACAGTATAAGGAATCATCATCACTGAGTAGCGTTTTGCACCTTGGTTATGCCAAAAGTTTAAGTCCGACATCTGCGGCCATACAAGTTCATCGACTTCAATGGCTTTAACCCATTCGGTTTTATCTTTGTCCAACGAAATACCTACAATTTCGAAACCTTTATCATGATACTTCCGATACAGCTTAACCAGGCCGGGATTGTCCGTACGGCAAGACTTGCACCACGACGCCCAGAAATTTATCAACAGATATTTTCCTTTGCCTGCAAAATCCGAGAGAGCTATCTCTATTCCATCAGGCGTTGACATTTTAAGATCAACATATATACTGTCGGCAAGGCGTCGGGCGGCGTCGGTATTTTCCATAAGGCTCTGCACCCAGGACGACTGACGGTTTGCCTCATCGAATCCATTGACGCATTGCATCAGTTCTTCGGGCGTCATATGGTATCGAAGTTCATTATCCACAATCATTGCTGTAGCAATATAGTTAGGGTTTTCAGTGATCATTTGTTTTAAAAATTCGATGCGCTGCTGCCTTGAAGTATCTGTTTGAGCATCGTATACTGCCAGCAAATCAGTTTCCATGGAACCTGCCAACTTTGAATCCTGCATGTTTTTGAGGTCAAAGGCAACGTGAATCACCGTATTTTCCACAAACAGACGCAACGGCCCGTTATTGCCGGCATACAGCAAGCAATATTCAGGATACTGCACCATTCCTTTCATCCGGAATTTTCCTTTTTTCACTGTGCAACTGTCTATCGTTACCGGTTCGCGAGCATCTGCCGTTATTTTTTTCAGCGTGATTTGCAAACCGTTAGCATCGGGAAATTCGCCTGTAATGGTGTATCCATTGTGGCTGCTACATGCGTTCAGTGCAATTGATACAATGATTATCCAAATCAAATATTTCATCATTCAAAAAAATTAAAAACACACAAAGTTACAACAATCACGCAAAAGTTATTGTTTTTTTGGCAAGATTAACATCTTTTTTACTTTTTACGGGAGTTGATTTTTTATTGCCGCTACTTGAAAATAAAAAAATGTCATGTAATTTTGCTGCATTAAATCATCTAAAATTCAAATGAAACATTTTTTCATATTCATATTTATTGTTTTTGGGAAAGTTATGTTCCTTTCGGCGCAATCGCCTCACGGTTTCAGGGGTCCTTCTCGCAATGGATTTTACGCTGAAACCGGACTGTTAAAAACATGGCCGGTTGAAGGTCCGCAATTACTCTGGGAAACTTCAGACGTCGGGAAAGGATACTCCAGTCCGGTTATTGTGGGCGACCGTATTTATATCACGGGATTGAACGCTGAGGATAATCAGGAAGTTTTTTTGGCTTATACCGCCAGCGGGAAAAAGATTTACGAGACCGTGTACGGCGCGGCTTGGGAAAGATCGTACCCCGAAACACGTTCCACGCCAACCATTCATGGCAACAGGGCATTCGTTACCACCGGTCGCGGTGATTTAGTATGTCTCGACCTCGCAGGCGGCAACATCCTGTGGCAGGTAAGCGGTGCGACATTAGGAATCAGATATGGTTCATGGGGAGCTGCTGAATGTCCGCTGGTGTTCGACAATAAAGTCATCATCACGCCCTGTGGCGAACAAACCACCATGGTTGCCCTAAATGCAACGACTGGGGAAACCATATGGAAAACCGAATCGCTTGGCGATCCCATCAATTACGCATCGCCGGTTTTGATTACGCACAACGGGAAAAGGCAAATCGTCGGTATTACCGGACGACACATTATTGGCGTACATCCCGAAACAGGAAAAATAGAATGGAAATTCAATGAATGGGGCAGGGATTTCTGGATAAAAAACAACCCTGACGCCCGTCCGTCGAGCGAGGAAAGTACTTCGCCCAACGTGCCTCTGTACAGCAATGGATATATTTTTATTACTTCGGGCTACAATTTTGGCTCTTTTAAGCTGCAGTTGAATACTGACGCCACTGCCGTAAAATTAGTATGGCGAAATGACGATTTCGATACGCATCATGGCGGCGTTGTTTTGGTCAACGGAACACTCTACGGCACTAACTGGACAAGCAATACTGCGGGTAACTGGATGGCTGTGGACTGGACGAGCGGCGTTACCAAATATGAAACGCCGTGGGATGGCAAAGGGAAAGGCTCCATAATAACCGCTGAAAATATGCTCTATTGTTACGATGAGCGGCGTGGAACCGTTGCATTGGTTAAACCCAACCCTGAAAAATTCGAGGTAGTGAGCGAATTTCGCATCACAAGAGGAGAAGGCCCACATTGGGCGCATCCGGTAATTGACAGGGGAATTTTATACATTCGACATGGCAGCGTCTTAATGGCATATAAAATAAAATAAAGCATATCTTCTTTCGTTCAAATAAAATTTAATGTACCTTTGCCCCATGAAGAGAAAGGAAAACAGTAATTATTGTTCAACGGTATGAAACAGACAGCGATTTTAGCCCGTATTCTTTTGGGGGCTGTATTTATTTATTCAGGATTTGTGAAAGGTATTGACCCATGGGGTTCAACCTATAAATTTATTGATTATTTCACAGCCTTCAACATGCTGTGGATGCAACCGGCAGCTTTTGTGCTGGCTATATTGCAAAACTCAGTGGAGTTTGTGATTGGCGTGGCGTTGGTTTTGGGTTTGCGGATGAAAGAAACTGCATGGGGCGTCTTGTTGTTCATGGGATTTTATACCCCCCTCACCTTTATCCTGGCCCTGACCAATCCTGTATCTGATTGTGGTTGTTTTGGCGACGCGCTGATTCTTACCAATTGGCAAACTTTTTACAAAAATCTGGCGTTGATGGTACCTACGATTATTGTGTTTCTCTGCCGGAAAAAATATCTCCCTGCATACAGCCCTGTAGGAGAGTGGATTTGGGTAACCATGATCGCTACCGTTATTGTATTAATTTCGTTACATTGCTACCGCCATCTGCCCTGGTTCGATTTCCGCCCTTACCATATTGGCGCCGATATTCCGATGGGAATGACCATTCCGGAAGGTATGCCCGCAGATGAGTATCAATCAACCGTGATCATGGAAAAAGACGGCGTTGTGAAAGAATTTCCGGTAAACGACTATCCCTGGGACGACAGCACGTGGATTTATAAAGATATTAGAAACGTGCTCAAAAAAGGCTACACCCCGCCCATTCACGACTTTTCCATCACTACTTCGGAAGGCGTCGAAATAACCGACGAGGTATTGAACGACGAAGGTTACACTTTCCTTTTGGTAGCGCACCGCTTGAGTAAAAGCAACCGGCAGGCGTTGCGCGAGGTTTCGGATATTGCCGCTTTTTGCAGCGAAAAGGGTCATCGGTTTTATGGTCTCACCGCTTCGCCGCAGAGCGAAATCGAACAGGTAAAATCGGAATTGGGACTGAAATACGATTTTTGCTTCACGGACGAGATTACGCTCAAAACCATCATCCGCGCCAATCCCGGATTAGCGCTGCTGCAAAAGGGCGTTGTGATCGGCAAATGGCATTACAGCGATATGCCTGACGCCGGCGCTCTAACGTCCAACCCGTTGAGTTTTGCGTTGGAGCAGCAGGCGGCAAAATCGGGCGACAGGCTCATCAATCTGCTGTTCGCGGCGTTCGTATTTTTTGCGTTTGTGTTTTTCCATTACCGTTCCTTACCGCCCGCCGGTCAATAACGATACCCCATGTACTATTACCTTGTTGCGATTTATTTCGTCGTTCTGTTTATCGCCACGTCGCTTGTTTTTTTCCCGCTTGCGCTGATTTTGCGATTAGTCAGTTTCCGGTTCGACCGCCGTCTGGCTGCTCTGCATTTGCTTTCGACGGTCTGGGCATCGTGTTACACATGGTTTTGCCCGCTTTGGAGCGTTTCCATATCGGGACGCGAAAATGTTGACCGCAAAAAGGCATATATGATGGTGTGCAACCACCAGTCCATGCTCGACATTCCGATTATTTACCGCGTTTTTCTTCATTTCAAATGGGTGGCAAAGGCGTCGCTGTTCAGAGTACCCATTATCGGATGGAACCTGTGGCTGAACCGCTGCATCAGGATCGAACGCAGCAGCACGAAAAGTCAGCGCAAGATGCTCCGGCAGTGTGTAGAAAATATTAAAAACGGCAGTTCAATCATGATTTTCCCCGAAGGCACCCGTTCGCGAAACGGCGAGTTGCGCGCCTTTAAGGAAGGCGCATTTCTGATCGCCCTGCAACAAAAAACCGACGTGCTTCCCATAGTTCTCGACAACTCATATAAAGCGTTGCCCGAAAAAGGCATCATCCCTAAAAGAAAGCAGAATGTATGCCTGCATATTCTTCAGCCGGTTCCTTACGAAACATTTAAGACAATGAGCGTCCGTCAGCTGTCTCAGTACATTCACGGCATCATCGCCGATGAACTTGCGTTGATTCGCCGTTTTTAATCACTTCCGTCATGTTCCTGACCGCGTCCTCATCAACGGTAATCAAATCATAATCGGTCATTGCGTCTGCCTGCATGATGGGTACGTCCGCGTTGCGGAAGGTCATTTTGCTCGGTATTATTTTTTTTGCCGAAAAATGCAAAGCCTGTACGCCGGCTTCGATGAATTTTTGGGCATTCGCCGGATTAACGCCGCTTCCAGCCATAATGTCAATCCGTCCGGCAGCATGTTTTACTAATTCCCTGATGGTATCTAATCCTTCCGGTGCGGTTGCCTTCAGCCCCGAAGTCAGAATCCGGCGGCAGCCGCAAACCGCAATATCGTCCAATGCGCGGAACGGATCGGCAACATGGTCGAACGCACGGTGAAACGTTACCTGAAGCGGCGCGGCATGTTGCACTAATTCGCGTGTGCGGACGATATTCACATGTCCGCCGGGTTGCAAAACGCCCAGCACTACGCCGTCGGCGCCGCAGGATTTTGCATCATCAATGTCGCGGAGCATCTGTTCAAATTCTGTGTTGCTGTAACAAAAATCGCCTCCGCGCGGGCGTATCATCACAAAACACTCAATATTGAGCCGTTTACGAACCATACGGATCGCTCCGGCGCTGGGGGTAAGTCCGCCTTCGGCAAAACCGGAACACAGTTCCACTCGGTCCGCCCCCGCTTTCTGCGCCGATATCGCCGATTCAACGGAGAATACGCATATTTCAAGTTCGGGATGATTCATTTTTTTATCCATGATACAAAACCAATCCCTCCATCGGACTTTGCACGATATTCCCCAAAAGCATCTCGCATTCGCGGATGGCTTCTTCAAGTATTTCCCGATAGTAAAAAGCCACAGAACCAATAAAATGTACCTGATGCTGCCGGTAACCGTACTGTTTTACATTCCGGTTGAGAAAAGCCTTGAACGCATTCAACACCAACGCGCGGATTTCGGGTATTTCGATATTTTGCAACAGGAAAGGCGAAAGGCTTGCTAAAAAACGATTGGGAAAGGGTTGCCGGTACACCCGCTCGATGATCATGGCGGGCGTTAAATCGAACTGTTGCAGGAATTTTTCTTTCAATCCTGCCGGCATCTGGTTTTTCAGAATATCGCCGACCAACAGCTTGCCCAGCGCTGCGCCGCTGCCCTCGTCGCCAAGAATAAAACCCAGCGGCGACACGTTGGCAACCACTTCCTTCCCGTCGTAAAAACAGGAATTGGAGCCGGTGCCGAGAATACACACAATACCCGCGTTTCTTCCGCTCAAGCCGCGAGCCGCCGCCAAAATATCCGAATGAACTTCGATGGTTTTTGCGTCAAAATGTTTACCGAACACCCGACACATCATCGGAACCTTTTCGGGTAAACATCCTGCGCCGTAGAAATACAGCGCATCGAACGCCGAAGTATTCAACTTGGGCAGTAGCGCCGACCGGATTTCTTCACTGATTTCATCTTCCGTCTGAAAATACGGGTTCATCCCCTTGGTAATGATGCGTTGCGCCTGTTTCCCGTGTTCCGCCGCACACCATTCGGTTTTCGTGGAACCGCCGTCTGCAATTAAAATCATATCTTAATATAAATTTGTTTTTTGTATAATACGTAACCCGTCGCCCACACGAGCGAAACGAACAAAAGAGCGTAAGCGAGCGACGCCGGATAATCGCCCAGCACGGGTTGCAACAGTTCGGCGTAAATGTAACGTTGCACGCTGATCATTCCATCGCCGAAGGAAAACCGGATGTTGCCCAGCAGAATGCTGTACACCGCGCCCATCACATACATAAACAACGGATTGATGCCGAACGACTCGAAAAAGCGGCACCATGTTTTTTTGCCTTTGACGTCAATAATCCAGATCAGCACCGCCAAAAGGCTGGAAGCCATCCCGCAGGTGGTTAAAACAAAGGTGGGCGACCAGACTTTTTTGTTGATCGGACAACCGTAACTCAACAAAAGTCCCGAAAACATTAACACTGTGCCGATCAGCAACAGGCGCAGTATTTTTTCGTGTATGTTCTTGGTTTCAATGATCAGTTTTCCGCAGCAAAAACCGATCAGAACATGAGCAATAGCGGGAATGGTACTTAACAGTCCTTCCGGATCAATACCGTTGTCTCTATACATGTGTGTAACACCCAAAACGGCGCGGTCTACAATTGAAAGAATATTGGTTTCGTTGTATTCAAAACCTTTCCCGAACAGCAAAACGCATAGATAGGTCAGTAACATTCCGGCAATGATCCAGGGTATATGCCTGTGTTTTACCAGAATGGCGACAAAAGCCGTAGCGCAGTAACTGAGCGCCAAACGCTGCATGACGCCCAGAATACGGATGCGGTCGAACGTCCACGAAGATTGCCCCAGCCGCTGCCAGAACGAAATATCTGCGCCCGCAAGCGAATTAAATGTGCGGCAAAACATTGAAAACCATGCTATTCCCAAGCCGATAGCAAAGATGACTAATGTCCGCCTGACGATTTTCATGGCGGCAGCGCCGCTCCACTCATAATTGTATTTTTTCAACGAAATACAGGTGGATATTCCCATGATGAACATGAAGAATGGGAATACCAGATCGGTGGGAGTCAATCCGTTCCACGATGCGTGCGCCAGCGGAGCGTATATTTTTCCCCAAGTACCCGGATTATTGACCAAAATCATTCCGGCGATGGTAATGCCTCGAAGAATGTCGAGAGCGAGCAGACGACGATTTATGGTTTGCATGTTGTACACTGATTTACTAAATAAATAATTGATTGATAAGGTATTTTTGAATTTGCGGTTAAACCGATTTCGCAGGTACGGCTATTGGAATATCCCCGCGCAACGCCGTTTTTTTCGATTTGCGGACGCAGTTTGCGCAGGGCGTAAGCGTTCACTTCGGGATGCGTAAATCCTTTGTCGCCTGCGAAACCGCAACATCCGACTTCTTCGGGTAATAAAACGTTCGTCGAACAGCGTTTTGCCAATTCGATGATTTGCTTTTCCAACCCCATTTTCCGCATCGTGCAGGTAATATGAACCGCTACGGGCAGGTCGGTCGGCGTAAATTCCAATCTATCCAACAGGAAAGTCGTGATAAATTCTACCGGTTCGTAGAGTTTCAACAACGGGACATGCCCTGCTTCCCCTGCTTCCCCGGTTTCCCCTATTTCCCCTATTTCCCCCATTTTTCCCATTGTCTTTCTCATCCGGTACAAACACGGACTTTGGTCACACAGCACCGGATATTTGCCCATTTCGCTCGCTTCGTACAAAGCCGCCTCCAATTCCGCCGATTTCCGATCGGCAATATCCGGCATTCCTTTGCTTTCCCAAATCGTTCCGCAACAAAGATTTTTCATGTTTTTTGGGAAGATCACTTCATAACCCGCCTTATGCAGCAAAGCAATCATTTCGTTCATCAATGGTAGTTTTTCGGGCGAGGCTTTTTCCAATCCCATGGTTTGGTTGATGCAGGAGGGAAAATAGACAACCTTTTTTGATTTATGATTTACGATTTTAGATTTACGATTGAGAAAAGGCTTTGGCATTGCCGGCGTCCAAAGCGGAAGATGCAAAGCGTGCATCGCTTTTGCCCAAAACGTCATTATTTTGGTTCTCAATATGGTATGAGCGGCGTTTGCCAAAGCAAGTATTATCCGCAGAAACGCTTTGACGGTTGAAAAATGTTTTGCCGTCCGGTTGCCGATGGCGTATCCCATACTGCCGCGCGGAAATTCCGCCTGACGAATAACATGCGTTAAATCGCCGGTGTTGATGCTCATCGGGCAGGATGTGGCGCAAAGTCCGTCGCCGGCGCAGGTTTGATTGCCGGCATAGCGGTATTGTTTTTGCAATAATCGCAAACGCTTTTTCGTATCCTTTTCTGAAAACTGAAAACCGGAAACTGAAAACTTCAACCGCGCTATTTCGCGTTGCACCACAATACGCTGCCGCGACGAAAGCGTCAAACCGCAAGTCAAACAGTTGATTTCGCAAAAGCCGCATTCGATACATTTGTCCACTTTCGGATGCAGCAACGGCAAGGGTTTGAAATTTTTAAGATGACAGCGCGGGTCGTCGTTGAAAATCACGCCCGGGTTCAATAAACCTTTGGGATCGAACAGTTTTTTGACGGCTTTCATGATTTCAAACGCCTCGCTTCCCCATTCGTATTCCACAAAAGGCGCCATGTTGCGTCCTGTGCCGTGCTCCGCCTTCAACGAACCGTCGTATTTATCCACAACTAAATGAACTACGTCATTCATCAACGCCTCGTAACGATCAATTTCTGCTTGAGTGTCAAACGATTGATTGATGATGAAATGATAATTTCCTTCCAAAGCATGACCGTAGATGCAAGCGTCGTCGTAACCGTGTTTTGCAAGTAATTCCTGCAATTCAGCGGTTGCTTCCGGTAAATCGCCGATGTGGAAAGCTACGTCTTCAATCAGCGAAGTAGTTCCGGGATGTCGTGTCCCGCCAACTGACGGGAAGATACCCGAACGAATAGTCCAATATCGGGAATATTCATCGGGTTTGTCAGTAAAATGTACCGGCGTAGCGGTTTTAAAAAGCTTCAGCGTTTCTGTAATCCATTCTATATTCTGATACAACTTCTGTGAACTTGACGCCTTGGTTTCCGTTAAAACGGCAGTAAGATTACATGATTTTTGATTTTTTGAATTTTCGATTTCCGGAATCAATGAACTTTGAGATTGTAACGATTTCCAATCCAAAAGTTCTGCGCCTTTTACCATCCATTCGCCATCTGCGTTCTTCAATTTTTTCATTTCCACCACTGCGCGGCAGGCTTCCCTTACATCATTAAAATAGAGCATGGCGCTGGCTTTGTAAGGATCATCGTATTCTGTTTTCATTGTGAGCTGCGATACGAACGCCAAGGTTCCTTCCGAACCAACCAATAACCGGAGTAAGATATCAAAAGGGTCGTGATGTGTGATGAAAGGTTCAATATTCAATCCCATCACGTTTTTAATGGAATACTTGCGTTGAATACGTTTCACTAATTTCGGATTGTTGCGCACACATTCGCGAAGGGTTTCAATTTTTCGAATAAAATCAGGCTTTTCGCGGGCGAATGTTGCGCGACTTTCTGGATTTCCG
>Ga0082212_10011581_pt1 | contig 11180 bp, 9 predicted proteins | sample TergutNt197P3_FD_71548 | JGI IMG/M metagenome (GOLD analysis project Ga0082212, IMG submission 71548) | Neocapritermes taracua P3 segment gut microbial communities from Petit-Saut dam, French Guiana - Nt197 P3 | ecosystem: Host-associated > Arthropoda: Insects > Digestive system > Gut ... | reverse complement strand
GCGGGCGAAAAAAGCTATGATTGCTTCGAGATGCTGGGCTGCCCCGGGGGATGCGCCAACGGCGGGGGCCAGCCGATCCAACCGCAGAGCGTGCGCAACACGCGCGACCTGCGCGCGGAACGCGGGGCGGCGCTGTACAGCACCGATAAGGACATGCCTCTGCGCAAGAGCCACGAAAGCCCGCTGATGAAAGAGGTCTACGAGACGTATCTCGGGGAGCCGGGCGGCCATAGGGCGCATGAGCTTCTGCATACGAAGTACGCGCCCCGGGAGAAATACCCGCTGTAAGGACAAACTCACAAAAGCGTCCCGGTCCGGTGATCGGGACGCTTCAGCTTGTTGAAGCTTTTTCTCTAATGGCCGGCCAAAAGGCGGTATCCGACATCTTTCACCGTTTCTATGCACTCAAAGGACGCCGCGTCCCAGAGTTTTTTTCTCAATCTCTTGATAATGCTGTATATACTGCCTGCCGACCCCGTATCTAAGTCTTCCCCATAGGCCGCCTCGTAAATCTGTTCATAGGTCAGGACATTCCTCCGGTTGAGCAGGAGATAATGGAGGATCAACATTTCCTTTCTGGTAAGAGACACCTCCACGTCATTGATGAAAACCTTTTGATAATCGTCAATAAGAAGAATGCCCTCATGGACCAAAACTTTTCTTGGGAGTATCTCATGTCTTGCCCGCTCCCCAATTCTGTCCACGACCGCCAAGCAAACCCTCATGTTTTTCTCGGGTGCGCTGAATCCCCCGTAAAAATCCGCTCCATTGTGCAGCGCTTTGATCTGATCCTCTACTGTAAAGGCAGAGGTCACGATATATATGGGGGCGTTCGTAACTTCCCGCAAAGCAGGTAGTATGGGCAAGAAATCAATATTATCCGCGTCTATGGCGATAAAGAGAAACTGAGAAGATTGCGCCGTGTCGATCCCCTCCGTCATGGAGTCGACGCGGATCTCAGAAACGCCGAGGGGAAGCCACGGCTGTGTTTCTCTGTGATGGACGTCGACGTCTTTGTTGATCGCCAAAAATTTGATGCTCATAGGGAACACCTCTCGTCCTGTTTCTTGTGACCATTCATGGTACAATCAATATATCACGCACCACATATGATAGTCAAAGATAAAGCCGGTGATTTTTCACAGTGCCGGGAAATATCATACCGCGTCCATCTGTCATTCACCTGCCATTATAAACAATTTGCTTGCGCCCCGTAAACTTCGCGTCACTGCGCAAGCCTCCCGCTCCGGTGATCGGGACGCTTTTTGGTGATTTTGCAGCTGACAAAGTTTTTCTGCTATTTTGCTAAAGTTCTACACAATAAGTTTCGATAAATATAACGTGTCTATGAATGGAATCATAGGCGAGCGCTATTCAAGGAGGTGACGCGCCATGCGGGTTTCCGCTGTTGCGCCGCAAAACATCTACACCGGTCCTGAAGATGTAAACCGCGCCAAGTTGGGGCAGGCCGGCGAGTCAAAGCTCGACAATCTGCCTGACAACCTGAAGCCGGAGCATCTCAAGGCAGACAAAACCCCTGTCCACAAGCCGCACCTTGCTCATGCGCCGTCTCACGGCAAAGACGACGCGGGCATCCCGAAATGGCTGGAGGACGACGAGGGCGCGGTCTACGACGGGACGCGGCCCTGCGGCTGTGAAAAATGCGCCAGACGCTTATATCAGGACGGTTCCGCCGACGCGGGCGTAAGCTTTAAGGGTCCCACGCGCATCGACCCGAAGATGAGCCGCAGCGTCGTGGCCGCCCATGAACGCGAGCATGTCAGGCGCGACAGCTATAAGGTTTCACAGCTCGACGGGGTGAAGGTCGCCAAAGCGAACGTGCGCCTGTTCCAGCGTTCCTGCTCCGAGTGCGGCGTCATCTACTGTTCCGGCGGCGTAACGACCATAACGCTCGGGATGGACGTGCCTATGTATAAACTGATGGGGCACGATATAGACGCGAAGGCGTAAGATTTGATCCAAACACCAAGGGGCCGGCGCGCGGCATGGAGCTGCGGCGCCGGCCCTTTTGTATTTTATCCCATGCCGGTCCCGCGCGGCGGCCCGGTTTACAAAACACGCGGCAAAAACGCGGAGGGGGCTTCCCTCCGCGTCAGGTTGTATACCTTTTTACTGAACTTCGCCGCAAGAGGCACACACGTGCTTGCCGCATTTCTGGCATCCGCCTATAGAGGCCGAAGCGCCGCAGTCGGTACACTCGGATTGGAACGACCAGTCATGGTCCTCTTTCCCGCAGTGAACACACTTACAGCCGTCCCACTCGTGGAATAAACAGTCCGTATGATGTATATGTTCCATACGATCGCCCCCCACAACTATAAATTCGTTGCGGCCTTTATAAAAAGGTCGGTTGGCATTATTTTCATTATAGCACATATCGAGAAAAATGTCAAGAACCGTACCACAATTTTCTTGCGCTAAATAAAGGGGTTGACATAATTTAATGATTGCCTTTAGGCGCTGCCCCACTTGCGCCTTTTGCGCTTGACATGATATACTGCTATACATATTCTATGCACCCCCGGGAAAGGAGGCGCCACCCATGCCGCAAAAGGCCCTGATCGTCGAAGACGACGCGAACATCGCCCAATTGCTGCGGCTGTATCTGGAGAAGGACGGCTTTGTTGTGGAATGCGCGGCGGACGGCTTGGAGGGCCTGACGCAGTTCCGCGCGGGGGCCCCGGATATCGTCCTGCTGGATTTGATGCTGCCGGAGATCGACGGCTGGACGGTCTGCCGCTCCATACGGCAGGAGAGCGGCACGCCGGTCATTATGATCACCGCCAAGGGTGAGACGATCGACAAGATACAGGGCCTGGAAATGGGCGCGGACGACTATATCGCCAAACCCTTTGATATGAAAGAGGTCATGGCGCGCATCCACGCCGTCCTGCGCCGCAGCCGCAAGGGCGGCTTGGAGCGGCCCCGGCGTCTGGAATATGACCGGCTGGTCATCGACATGGACGCGTTCTCGCTGACCGTGGACGGGCGCGTGACGGACACGCCGCCCAAGGAGCTGGAGCTGCTGTTCCATCTGGCCAGCGCGCCCAACCGCGTCTATACGCGCAACCAGCTGCTGGACGAGGTTTGGGGCTTTGACTACTTCGGCGACAGCCGCACCGTGGATGTGCATATCAAACGCCTGCGCGAGAAGCTGGAGGGCGTCAGCCCCGAATGGACGCTGAAAACCGTCTGGGGCGTCGGGTATAAGTTTGAGACTGCCTCCGCCTCCGCTGGCGACTGAACGATATGAAAAGCGTATTTTTCCGCTACTTCGTACATACCGCGAGCTTGGTGTTCCTCAGCTTCTGCATTTTGGGCGTGGCGCTGGTCTGGGCGGCCTCAAACATCGTCTACCAAAGCTACAGTGCGGGCCACTTCAACGCCAGCCATGAAACCGTCATCCTGCTGGAAGCCAGCGCCGACGGCGGCCTGCGGCTGTCCGACGACATCCGGCAGGCGATCGGCACGGTCGCGGCGGTGTCGCAATGCCATATCTCCATCTGCGATACGCGCGGCGAGGTGCTGTTTTCTGTCGGCCAGCCCGCGGGGCTGGCCCCCGGCGACGTGTTGAGCCCGGCGGCGCTGGCCATGGCTATGGAAGGCGGGCGTTTGCCCATCGACCCGACGACGGGCCAGCCATCGCTCCGGTATGAAACCTACGCGCGCGTGACGTCCGGCTCCGGCGGGGCCCCCGCGTGCGTGATCCTGCTGACAAGCGACCTGCAACCGGCGCGGACGCTGACCGGCTCGTTTCTGCGCATCTATCTGCTGACGGCCGCGCTGGTCATGCTGATCGCGTTCGGGACGGCCTATATCAACTCCCGCACGCAGGCGCGGCCCCTGTACGACATGGCCGCGTGCGCGCGGCAGTTCGAGCGGGGCGACTTCTCCGCGCGCCTGAACCGCCTGGCCACGCGCGACGACGAGTTCGGTGAGCTGGCCGCCGCCTTCAACAGCATGGCCGACGCGCTGGAAAAAGGCGAGGAGCTGCGGCGCGGCTTCATCGGCGGCGTGTCGCATGAACTGAAAACGCCGATGACGTCTATTTCCGGCTACATCGGCGGCCTGCTGGACGGCACGATCCCCGCGGACCGCCGCGAGGAGACGCTGCACATCGTCAGCGACGAGATCATGCGCCTGTCGCGCCTTGTTTCGGGGATGCTGGAACTGAGCCGCCACCAGTCCGGCCAGATGGACCTGAACCTCCGCCCGATGGATATCGCGGAGCTGTCCACGCGCCTGCTGCTCGGCTTCGAGCCGAAAATAAACGCAAACCGCCTGAACGTGGAGGTGCTTGTCCCCGACGAGCCCCTGATGATCCTGGCCGACCCGGACGGCATGACGCAGGTCATGACAAACCTGCTGGACAACGCCGTCAAATTCTGCGAGCCCGGCGGCAGTGTATCGCTCTCCATCACGCGCCGCAGCGGGCGCGCGCAGGTGGTCATCCGCAACTCCGGCGCGACGGTCCCCCCGGAGGACCTGCCCTACATCTTCGACCAGTTCCACAAGGGCGACCGCTCGCGCTCCATGGACCGCACGGGCTTGGGGCTGGGCCTGTATCTGGTCAAGTCGATCTTGAACGCGCACAATGAGGATATCTTCGTGATGAGCGGGAACGGCCTGACGGAGTTTATGTTCAGCCTGCCGGTGGTAAAAGGGCAACTGACGGCGGACGATTGACGGTGTTGCTGTAAAATCTCAATCCTCCGCGCCGCCGCCCTCTTCTTCCGGTTCCCCCGGCTCCACGCGGACCGCGGATACCTCGTACGCGGTTTTCTCCACGGACTCGTCCCCGATGAGTTTTATGTATTTGCGCGATTGGAACCGGCCTTCGACGATCACGGCGTCGCCGACGGCGAAGTCGGCGCAGGCGCGCGCGCAGCTGCCCCAGGCGATGATGGGCAGGTAGTCGGCGCGCCCGTACGCGCGCGGCACGGCCAGCAGCAAGTCGCATATCTCGCGGCCCAGCGGCGTGCGGCGGTAGATCGGCGCCTTGCAGAGCGTCCCGGACAGCTCCACGCAGTTCTCCGACGCCCCGTCGTCCGGCGTCAGGCTTTTGGCCAGCGCGGACAGGATCAGGCGGCTGCCCTCGCCGCTCTTGTTGTTGAAGGAGCGCAGCGTGCCTTCCAGCGCCACGCGTCCGCCCGGCCCCAAGTCGTAGCTGTGCAGCAGCGTCTCCGGGAGCAGGACGCGCAGATGGTCTTCCGTGCCCGACAGGCGCGTGGTGGTCAAGGTCAGTTGATAGTACTGCTGGCCGTGGGATTCGTGCGAATATACCGCCGCTTCCGAAACGGCCCCGCGCAGGAGTATGGAGTTCATCTCTACATGCACCTCATTCTTTCGTTTTGGTGACTATACTATATGAGCCATGCGAGACGGTTATGAACACAAAAACGCGCCGGGCGCTTTCTTCCGGTGATCCGCCATTCTTAACAAATTCTTCACTTTACCGGAGGGGCCCGCCGTGCTATAATGGCCCTAGCCATCGCCGTCCGAGGCGGCTTTTTGGATTTCCCTGACGGCCCCGGACATTTCCGTCAGTTTAGACGCGCTCAGCCGGCTGATGGGGCAGCAGACCGCCACGGCGATATCCGCGCCGGGCAGCGCGCATCCGACGCTCACGATGTCGGCGGCGTATTCCCCGTAGCTGACGGCATACCCCCGGACGCGGACGCGCCGCAGGTCGGTCAGCAGTTCGCCGATCCGCGTGATCGTGCGCGGCGTGTGCGCCGTAACGGAAAAACGCTCCCAAAGGGCGCGCGCCTCCTGATCTGGCAGGGCCGCCAGCATGGATTTCCCCATCGCCGTGCAGTACAGCGGGAAGCGCTGCCCCAAGGAGAGCGGCCGGATGTCCGAGGAAGGGCTGTCTACCTTGTAGACGCATAGCCCCTCGCTGCCCTCGCGCACACTCAAATAAGCAGTCTCTCCGGTTTTTACGCTCAAATCGCGCAGCCATGGCCGCGCGGCGGCCACGCCGGGCATCCCCTCTATGGTATGGCAGGCCAGCTCGAACAAACGCGGCGTCAGCGTATACATCCCCCGGTTTTGCACATACCCCAGCGCGATCAGGCTCCCCAGCAGGCGGTGCGCCGTGCTTTTATGCAGCCGGGAGCGCAATGTCAATTCCCCCAGCGTAAGCCCCCCCGGATGGCTCGCCAGTATCTCGAGAAGCATAGCCGCGCGCCCAACAGATTGCACCGACGAAGCCTTGCCGTCCACAGCCCGCAACCCCTTTCAACCGCAACTCATGGTCCATTGTCAATTGTCCATTGTCAATTGTCTCTTCATGTAGCCTTCCAAAATCAAGCAGGCCGCCGCCGCGTCCTCGCGGCTTTGGTTGTGCCGGCCGTGCCGGCCCGCCTCATGCAGTAGGAGCCGCGCGCCGCGGCTGGTCAGGCGCTCGTCCCACAAACCGACGGGAAGGCCGGAAACCCGTTTCAGCGTATCCGCGAACGCGCGCGTCTTCTCCGCGCGGGGTCCCTCGCTACCGTCCATGTTGCGCGGCAGGCCCAGCACGAACTCCGACGCCCCGCGCAGGCGGGCCAGCTCCGCCAGGCGTCCGGCCAGCGCCTTCGCGTTCCGCTCCGTCAGCGTGAGCTGTTCGCCCGCGATGCTTCCGGTCGGGTCGCTGATGGCCACCCCCGTGCGCGCGTCGCCGTAATCCACCGCTATGACCCGCATGGACAACACCCCTTATGCTTTTAGTATAGCCTACCGGGAAAGGAAGCGCAATATGGCCGCTAAAAAACCGCCCGCACAGAATTTTACCGTGAAGCTCCGCAAGGCCGCGCAGTCCGCCGCGCGTTTTTTCACGCGCGCCTATACCGGCTTCAAAAATACGCTGAACCCCGAGCGGGGCCCGGCCCTGCGCAAGGTCTGGTACTATGCCGCCCGCTGTTTCGGGTGGGTCATCAAGCTGGGCCTGACCGTGGTCGCCATCGCGGCCTGCACCGGGGCTGTGGTCGTTTTGTACGGCACGATGTATATCACCAACGGCATCGACGCGGGCGCGCCGATCCTGCTCAGCGAATACGACCCGAACCTGTCCACCGAGTTCTACGCCAAAACCTCCGCCGACGGCCCCTACGTATTGGTCGATACCATTTCCGCCGGTGAAAACCGCATTTGGGCCACCTATGATGAGATCCCGCAGTACCTCAAGGACGCCATCGTCGCCATAGAGGACAGGAATTTCTGGGCGCATGACGGTGTGGACTGGAAGCGCACCATCGGCGCGTTCGGTAATATGTTCCTGCAAATGAAGGGCACATTCGGCGGCTCCACGATCACCCAGCAATTGATCAAAAACACCACCGAACGGGACGAGGCGACCGTCCGGCGGAAATTCGAGGAGATTTTCAGCGCGCTGGACCTGGAGAGCCTGCACTCCAAGGAATTCATTTTGGAAAACTACCTGAACGTGATCCCGCTGGGCAACCTTTGCTACGGCGTACGGACCGCCGCCGAGATGTATTTCGGCAAAGAGCTGGACGAGCTGACCCTGCTGGAGTGCGCGTGCCTGGCCGGCATCACGAACAACCCCTACCTCTATGACCCGTTCCAGAACCCGAAGAACAACCGCCGCCGCACGGAGCTGATCCTGAACGAGATGTTCAGCCAGGGGCTGATCACCGAGGCCGAGTATACCCGCGCCATATCCCAAAAGCTTGATTTCAAGAGCCGGGAGCAGGTGCAGGAGTCAAATATACGGACCTGGTACGTCGACGAGGTGATCCGCGACCTGCAAAGCGACCTGATGGAGCGCAACGGCTGGAGCAACCTGCAAATGGCCACGCAAATGGTGTACAGCGGCGGCTTGTCGGTGTATATGGCGCAGGACCTGTCGATCCAGAAGCATATGGACAGCGTATGGAAAAACGACGAAAATTGGCCGAAGGCCTCGGACGCGGAGAGGCAGGAGGGTTCGATGCTGATCATGGACCCCCACACGGGCGATATCGTGGCCATGATCGGCAGCCGCGCGGAGAAAACGGGCAATTTTTGGAGCAATATGGCGACGATGACCGTCCGTCAGCCCGGGTCGTCCATCAAGCCGATCTCCGTCTACGCCCCGGGGTTTGAGCTGGGCTACATCACGCCGTATGACGCGATGCTGGACGCCCCGGTTGAGCTGAACGGCAAAGCGTACCCGCTGAACCTGCCGCAGGTCTACGACGGGCGCGTGACCATCCAGTATGCCGTGGAGCATTCCAAGAACAGGATTGCGATCCGGTTCATGCGGGATGTGCTGACGCCCGAGGCCTCCCGGAAATTTATGCAGGAACGGTTCCATGTGACCACGCTGGTCAACGAGGTCACCGCGGCCGGGCTGATCGACGGCGAGAGTTCGATGGCGCTCGGCGGCCTGACCAATGGCATGACCGTCAAGGAAATGACGGCCGCTTGGTGCGTGTTCCCGACCGGCGGCACATACAGCAAGCCGCGGACCTATACGGAGGTGCGGGACAAGGACGGCGAGCTGCTGATCGACAACCGCCCGGAGCGCTCCGTCTCCGTCTCGCCGCTGACGGCCTACTATATGACCACGGTCCTGCAAAGCACCGTCACCAGCGGCATAGCCACGAGGGCCCAGCTGAGCAATAACATGCCCACGGCGGGCAAGACAGGCACGACCAACGAAAACAAGGACCGCTGGTTCTGCGGCTATACGCCGTATTACGTCGGCGTGTGCTGGTTCGGCTATAAAATGCCCCGCGACTTGGGCAATATCCAGCCAAACCCCGCGATGATGCTGTGGAAGAATGTCATGGAGCCGGTCCATGAGGGGCTGGCGGTGCGCGGCTTTGACATCCCGCCGGGCTTGGTGACGGCCCAATACTGCATGGACAGCGGCATGGCGGCGGACGACGGATGCAGGCACGACCCGCGCGGCAGCCGCGTCAAGACCGGCACATACGGGCCGGCCGACGTGCCCAAGCAAGCCTGTACGATGCACGCGGCGGCCGACCGCTGCAACGTCACCGGGAAGCTGGCGCGCCCGGACTGCCCGCAGGCCACGCGCAGCACGGTGTATCTGCTCCGCGACCCTGACCGCGTGATGTACGGCCGCAACATCGAGATCATGGACGAGCAGTATACCTTCCGCCGCTACGGCGTCTTTACGTATAACATCGAAGACCCCGAGACGCAGTATGTCCCGCTGCAAAGGGACTCGTTTATCAACACCTTCTGCACCTATCAGCACCCCGCCGCGCAAGCGCCGCCGCCCACCGCGCCGCCGGACGGCGGGGATGGGGACGGCGGCGGCGATGACGCCCCGCCCCTGCCGGACGTGCTGCCGATAGGCTGGATCAATGAATGAATAAAGGGCTGACAAGTACATGCGTCAGCCCTTTTTTATGTTGTTGAACTGTGTTTAATACTTCCCGAAATCCCCGCCGCCGCTCGCCGGCATGGACAGTTGTTTCTTTGCGGGCTTTGATAAACTCCGGCCCATTCCGCCGTCCTTCAATTTGAACTGCGCGATCAGTTCTTCCAGCATCGCCGACTGTCCGCTCATTTCCTCGCTGGCGGCCGCGCTCTCTTCCGCGGTCGCGCTGTTCTGCTGGACGACATTCGCCACCTGGTTGATGCCCGTGTTGATCTGCGTGATCCCGGCAGACTGCTGCTCGGACGAATGGGCGATCTCCTCGACGATCTGGCTGCTCTCGTTGATCCCGGACACGATCTCCACGAGACTGGCGGCGGTTTCCCCCGCGATGCGTGAACCCAGTTCCGCTTTTTCCATCGAGTCGGCGATCAGGTCCCCGGTGTCCTTCGCCGCTTCGGCGCTCTTGCTGGCCAGACTGCGCACTTCCTCGGCGACGACGGCAAAGCCTTTGCCGTGCTGCCCCGCCCGCGCCGCTTCGACGGCGGCGTTGAGGGCCAGGATGTTGGTTTGGAACGCGATGTCGTCGATGACCTTGATGACCTTTTGGATGCTCTGGCTGGCTAGGTTGATGTCCTTGACGGCGGTCATCATTTCGTCCATTTGCTGGCTGCCCTTTTCGGCGTTGTGTTTGATCGTACCGGCCAATGCGGAGGCTTTGTTGGCCATTTCGGCGTTGGTCTTGGTGTTCTCCGCGATCTCGGCGATGGAGGCCGACAGCTGCTCCACCGAAGCGGCCTGCTGGGTCGAGCCTTGGGCCAGGGCCTGCGAGCCGTCGGCGATCTGTTTGGCGCCTGTGGCGACCTGCGTGGTGGATGAGTTGATGTCCTCGAACATAGCGTTCAGATTGTCGATCATTCGCTTCAGGGACACGCCCATCTTGTCCTTTTCGGAGAGCAGTTCGACCTCGGTGGTCAAGTCGCCGTCCGCTACGCTCTCCAATTCCGACGCGATATTCGTCACATGCTGTACAAAGCTGGCGGTATTCTTTATGGTATCCCCAATTTCATCTTTGATTTCAGAATATTTTCCGATAGATTCAATATCCTGCGGGCGGAGGGTGATGTCCCCCGTCGAACCGGCTTTCTTCATAAACGCGGAGAGAATGATCAGCGGCGTGCTGATGATGCTGGCGATATAGAGCGCGATGATAACCGCCAGCACCGCCGCGAACGCGGCCACGGCCAGAAGGATCCAGCGTGTTGTGTTTGCCGAGGCTTGCGCTGATGCCACATTGCTATTCGCGGAGGCTTCCGATATATTGATAAGCTCTTCACAGCTTGCGGCGATATCGTTTGCCAATGAACCTGCCGCCGCGCTGTATCCCCGTGCCCGGTCACTATCGCCGACACGCGCCGCGTCCGCAACACCGTCGCAAACCTCTGTCTTGTATTTCACAAATAGGATGCGAAGCTCTCCGGCCTGAGCCAACGCCGCCAGAGCATTTTCCGACATATTGCCGGAACGCGCGGAGTGTTCATAGGCATCTAAAGCATCCAAGCCTATTGTATACGCTTTCTCCACGTCCTGGTGATAAGAATTGATCCTCGCCGCGTCGTTCTCGACGGAAAACATATCCATCGCGGTGGTCAGGCGGCGCATATCAACATACGATCTGTCAAAAATACGCATCTGCATTTCAGCTTCGATGGGATGGTCGATGGCGTAATGATACCCCGATGAAACGGCGTTCATCTGGATGACAGAGAACACTGCCAGCGCCGCCATCAGCGCGATGACGATAGAAAACCCTAGGATCATCTTT
>Ga0082212_10011580_pt1 | contig 11180 bp, 10 predicted proteins | sample TergutNt197P3_FD_71548 | JGI IMG/M metagenome (GOLD analysis project Ga0082212, IMG submission 71548) | Neocapritermes taracua P3 segment gut microbial communities from Petit-Saut dam, French Guiana - Nt197 P3 | ecosystem: Host-associated > Arthropoda: Insects > Digestive system > Gut ... | reverse complement strand
GTAATAATAAGATTTACCTGACCGGCAGCAGTAAGAGGTAAAGTACATTCTTTTAATATTTTTGGTGCACCTTTTGCAGTATGCTCCATAGTAATTACAACCTTTTTGGCTCCCACAATCAAGTCCATAGCTCCTCCCATACCGGGAGTGAGTTTTCCCGGAATCATCCAATTGGCTAAGTTTCCTTTTTCGTCCACTTGCATGGCTCCCAAAATGGTGAGGTCAACGTGTCCGCCACGAATGATGACAAAGGAGGTGGCGCTGTCAAACGACATGGCACCCGGAAGTGCAGTGATGTAGCCACCGCCTGCATTAACTAAGTTGAGATCTTCGTCTCCGGGAAGAGGAGCCGGCCCCATTCCTAAGAGACCATTCTCCGATTGAAGGGTTACGTGAACACCCTCCGGAAGGTAGTTTGGAATGAGCGTTGGTAACCCAATTCCAAGATTAACCACATCGCCATCCTTTAATTCTAATGCGGCGCGTTTGGCAATAACTTCTCTAATTTGATTCTTGTCCATTTTGTAACTATTATATTATTATTGTTGTCTTCTAACATATTCCTGTGCAATAAACGAGGCGGCATCGTCAGCATAGCTATTCATTCCAAAGCCTGCATCGTATCCCAACTCTTTGGCTAATTCGTGCGAAATACGAGGACCTCCACACACTAAAATAATTTTGTTACGGATTCCTTCTGCCTCGAGCATCTCTACCAATTCCACTAAATTCTTTACGTGCACATCTTTTTGCGTTACAGTTTGCGAGACCAATAAAACATCTGCTTTTAACAAAATGGCACGTTTAATAAACTCTTCATTAGGTACTTGGCTTCCGAGATTATACGCTTCAATCATTTCATATCGTTCCAAACCATAATGACCTGCATATCCCTTCATATTCATGATGGCATCAATGCCCACAGTATGGGCATCTGTTCCTGTGCTGGCACCAACCACCACCAATTTACGTCCAATCTTCTCACGAATGAAAGCATCAGTTTCTTCCATGCTCCATGTAGTGCTCTCAACCTTAGGTACATCAATCTTTGTGTAGTCAATATGGTGCGTACAACTTCCATAACAGTTAAAAAAGGTGTATCCATCAGTAAGTTCTTTATAAAAAACTACTTGAGGATTATCAAATCCCATTTTATATAACAGTTGTCGCGCCGATTCAATTGCTTCTTCGTTACAAGGGATGGGGAGGGTAAAGCTAAGTTGGGTCTTTCCATCGTTTAAGGTATCACCATAAGGCTTAATTTTAGTAAGATCTAGGGTTTTATCATAATTTTTACTTGAAGTAGAATATAGTCCTGCGCTCATTATTAACTATTTTTCATAATTGATATAAATGGATTCATGTAATTACCTCCTTTTTTACTCACACCTTCTAGCCCTTTTCCTCCGGTTGGTGTTCGTTTTACATTTGCAAAAATTCCTTTTTCTAAAGCAGCAAACAAACCCTCTCTCTCTACCTTTTCCAAAAGGTCAAGGGATAAATCCAACACCTCTTGAGCACGTTTTTGAATCACCCCATTGGGTTTAAACTCTACTTCATCTCCTATGTCGTGCAAATTGTTAAAAATATACTTTGCATTTTCAATCGCCAAAAAACGATCCGACATAAAAGGAGTGTGTACAGCTTCTGTTAACATCCCCAACAATTGAATCCCCTGCCCTGTCCATATCGCAATTTCATTAAATAAAGCATTTTGAATGTGGCCTTTATAAATATTTCCTGTCATAAATTTAGTTGGCGGCATATATTTTAAAGGCGCTTTAGGAAAAATTTCGCGAGTCATCAGCGCTTGAGCTAACTCAAACAAAAAGCCGTTTTTTAATTCCGGATTCATCTCAAATGCGTGGCCCAGACCCATTTGTTCTTCGGGTATTCCCGCCAAAAGAGCTAACTGTTCGTTAATCAAATCTGAAGCTAAGACTGTATGTGCCTCTTCCACAGCATCTGCGGTTGTTAAGTAGTTGTCCTCGCCTGTATTAATGATTACGCCTGCAAATCCGTTGATGATTCGAGAGAAAAATTGATCGATCATCGTGCGCTGCGGGTTAATGTCACGAAAAAGAATGCCATAAAGTGCATCATTGAGCATTACATCTAATCCTTCAAGTGCTCCAATCGCGGCAATTTCAGGCATACATAACCCTGAACAGTAGTTACACAGGCGAATATAGCGTCCTACTTCAAGTCCAACTTCATCTAAAGCGTTCCGCATGATGCGAAAATTTTCCTGAGTAGCATAAGTTCCGCCAAAACCTTCTGTTGTGGCTCCAAAAGGCACATAGTCGAGTAAACTTTGTCCCGTTGTACGAATCACTGCAATAATATCTGCTCCCTGTCGAGCAGCAGCTTGAGCCTGAACTACATCCTCATAAATATTGCCTGTTGCTACAATCACATAGATGTATGGTTTGGCCCCTTCTCCAATTTTGGCAATCATATCGTGACGTCGCTTTCTATTTGCCAAAATTCGTTCAATACCCTTATTAATAAATGGTTGTAACGATTTCTCCCTTTCTACAATTGAATATTGAGACACAGATGATAACTTGATGGCATCTGTTGCAACCATTTCAGCAATAACTTGAGGGGAATGGCCCGTTTCAATCATAACATTCGCTAATATCGAGAGCGCACCCTCAGACAAAAGAGCGGTTTCATGAATCTCATCAACCACCACATTGGGTAGCGGTACTCCATTTTCATCTACCCCATCAATCCCAACAAGACGACAGAGCGTACGTTCAACGGAAACAGTAGTATAATCCTTCACAAATTGCTGAACATTTACTGCAATACGTTGCGCCATCTCTTTGGCTCTTGCAACTTTTACAAAATCTAATCCTAACTTACTCTTTTGCATATAACATTTTTGGTTTTCAGTTCTCAATTAACAATTTACTACATCATAAACAGGAATTTGCAATGCGTTTTGCATCTGTTCTCTCAGCACAAGCGGATCCATCAGAACCCCTTCAGGGGATACCGGGTTGGTAATCACGGCAAGTAATTTTGGTTTGTATAACACTTTTACACTTCCTCCCCGTCTAATAAACTTATCAAATGTAGCAGGATCTACAAAAAGTTTTGTAAAATCTCTGACAATCAACTCTATGGAATGATTACTTTTCAAACTCAGAAGATTCAAAAAGTTATTTGTAACAGCACCGCCTGCATAAAGTATCTTTTCGATTTTCTCAAATTGAAAACTATTATACTCGTTTTCAATGATAAACGTTGACTCTCCCACTCTCTCCCACTTTCCTGTAGTGTCGTTCAAACTCCAAATACCCTGCTCAAAAGAGGTCAATATAGTTTGATAACACGTATCCACTTGCTCTAAATTGATAAGACGACAACGAAATTTTGTTTTGTGTATTACTTGAGATAACTGTGATGAACACGCTGCTCCAGTGCATAATATCAATGCATCAGTAACAGCTGGAGAAGCCAAGCTCAACCGAGACAAAGCGCCATCAACTAATGTACAATCCACTCCGTAACTTTTCATGCCCATAATTGACTCTTTTAGCCAAAGAGTATCGGATGGACCTGAAAGAACTACCTTTCCAAAGCCATTAGCACGAGCTGTTACCAAACGTCCAAGCGGTGTAATACGCTCAGAAACAGACAATACGTCAGCAGGAAATTCGCGCTGATCAAAATCCTTTTCAGAAGTAATAAACACCATACCCTCGAGCAGGATAATTCTCGGTTTAGGCGTATCATACAATATGTCACGCTCCTCTCCATCAACCCCAATGGAGGTGATGGCAAGATTGACTCCCTTTTTGTGCAAGCGATCCATCACATAGTTTAAGCAAGTGGTCTTTCCGGTATTTTTGGCCATACCTACAATGGACACACTGTTAAACTGTTCTATCGCGTTAATAAAGGGCATCATCTCAAGCGGTACTCTTTGCAGTTCGTTGCTTGCGCTCTAAGTTATTGGGTTCAAGAGATAATGTATCTCCTCTCAATAGAGAGGCCACTCCTTTAGATTTTGCCACACCTTCACAATCTGAACAGAAACATTCATCAGAATAGTTCTGCGGCTCAGAATAGGTAGTAATCACCCCTTCAAAATTGCGTAATACCACCTTATGAGGGGATTGAGAAATAACATAGTTGGGCATTACAGGGGTTTTTCCTCCACCGCCAGGAGCATCCACCACAAAGGTAGGAACCGCATATCCGGAAGTGTGACCACGCAGACTTTCAATAATTTCGATTCCTTTTGATACCGGGGTACGAAAATGTTCCAACCCCATCGAAAGGTCGCATTGATAGATATAGTATGGTCGAACTCGAATGCGCACCAATTCGTGTACCAATTTTTTCATTACAGAAACACAGTCGTTGACTCCTCTCAATAATACCGATTGATTGCCAAGAGGAATCCCCGCATCGGCCATTTTGGCACAAGCGGCAATTGCTTCAGGTGTTACTTCATTGGGATGGTTAAAATGGGTGTTCACCCAAATGGGGTGGTACTTCTTGAGCATGAGCACCAAATCGTCTGTAATGCGTTGAGGACAAACCACAGGTGTGCGGGTTCCAATACGGATAATCTCTACGTGCGAAATGGCACGAAGGCGTTGAATAATCGACTCCAAGCGAGCATCGCTCACCATTAGTGCATCCCCTCCGGAGAGAAGTACATCGCGCACTTGAGGCGTTTTGGCTATGTAATCTATTGATTTTTCTATTTTTTGAGATGTTGACTCACCATCGGTTTGCCCGGCAAAACGGCGACGAGTACAATGGCGGCAATACATTGAACACATATCAGTGATCAAAAAGAGAACTCTGTCGGGATAGCGATGCGTTAAGCCGGGGGTAGGTGAATCTTCATCTTCATGAAGCGGGTCGAGCAAATCGGCCGCTGATTGAACCAACTCAGAGCCGGTAGGAATTGACTGCTTACGGATGGGGCAATGAGGATTGTTGGTATCAATTAAATTTAAATAATAGGGAGTTATGGCCATTCTCAGAGTGGTCAAAGACTGTTTGACTCCCTCTTCCTCTTGGGGAGTGAGTTGAATATATTTTTTCAATTCCTCAAGAGTTTCAATCCTATGTTTTACCTGCCATTTCCAATCGTTCCACTCATCAAGAGAGACATTGGAAAACATTTTCTTTTGATTATTTTGCATTAGCACTTTAAATAAGCATAAGTAAATATTTAATATATAATGATTTCAAAGATATATTTTTTCAAACAACTCCTTTATCTCATTTGACTCCCGAACAATATTCAACGCTAGATTTGCGTGCCCCTTTGCATATCCGTTTCCAACAATGAGGTTGATATCTTTCCCTACTCCCTCTGCACCCAGCGCCGCTTTGGTAAAACTCGTGGCCATTGAAAAGAAATAGACATAGCCTTGACCTTTGGTAATCAATATAGAAGTCATTTCGGTAGAGGGAACATTTACGTTGTTTACAGTAACATCACACCCTCTTCCTCCCGTTATCGCCATCACCTGAGAATAGACATCCATCACATTGGTTGCATCTGCAACAATCACGTGGGTAGCAAGATTCATATCTATAATTCGCTGAGCATTGTTTTGAGAATACTCCACAACAATCACCTTTCCGTAAGGGCCTACATTGAGCATTGCTTGATAACAACAGAGAACTCCCGATTTACCTCCACCTCCAATAATACACACTATATCACCTTCTTGAACGAGTCTATCCACCTGAGCCGGAGCACCGGCCACATCTAAAACTGCAAGCGCTAATTTTTCCGGAATATCGTTGGGCAACACGGCATAGATACCACTTTCAAATAAGATTGCCTCAGCAGATACATCCACTTGATCTGACTCAGGAGATAAATGTTTTATTTCATGTATTTTAAGTGGTGTTAATGAGAGAGAAACCAAAGTGGCAATCTTCTCTCCAACTTGAAGATTTTTATGTCGTGGAAAGCGGGAGCCAATTTGTTTAACTTTTCCTATCAACATTCCTCCCGATCCTGTTACAGGGTTTTGCATCTTGCCTTTCTCTGCTACAATAGAGAGGATCATCTCTTTCATCAATGTAGCATTGGAGTTACATACATCCTTAATTTGCGTATAACTTGCGGAATCAATATTCAAGGTGCTGACATCAATCAGCACCTCGTTATCATAGATATCCATGGTATTATCGAGTTGAATTGCAGGCTGAGGAAGTGTTCCTGCAGGGGCAATCACCCGATGCGTACCGTAGCGGCAACCTTTACGCATACAATTCGGTAAAAATATTTCTTAGTTTCTCGCTCTCGCGCAACAATTGAAGGGTGATTTCGGCATGGCCTCGGGTATATCCGTTGCCCACAATCATCGTTACATCGCTGCCCACGCCTTCTGCGCCTAAGGCAGCCTTAGTAAAACTAGTGGCCATTGAGAAGAAATAAACCAATCCGGTATCTTTGGTACAGAGGATGGTGGTCATTTCGGTATCGGGAATGTTGACGTTGTTAATGGTAACGTCAGCCATTTTTCCGTCTGTCAGTTTTTCAATCATCTCTATCATCGCCACCGGATCTGTAGCGTTTCCGGCAAAAACATGGTGGCAAAAACCCAATTTTTCTAATCGCTCAGTCGATTTTTGACTGTGACACATTCCAATCACTTTTCCGGTAACTCCGGCCCGTTTTTGGGCTTCGTAACAACACAACATACCCGACTTTCCACCGGCACCAATAATCAAAACCGTATCTCCCGGTTTGACCAATTTGGCAGTTTGTGCAGGAGCACCCGCCACATCTAAAGCAGAGAGGGCTAATTTTTCGGGCATATCATCGGGTATCTTTGCGTAAATTCCACTTTCAAAGAGTATGGCTTTTCCATCAATGTCCACTTGATCCACATCAGCGCGGATCTCTTTGATCTTGTCTATACGAAGAGGTGTGAGCGATAAGGAGACCAATGTAGCAATTTTATCTCCAACTTTCAGGTCGATTTTGCCGGCTAAAGCATCTCCAATTTTTTCGACAACTCCAAGCAACATCCCGCCGGAGCCTGTCCAAGGATTTCTATGTTTTCCCTGCTTGGCCACAATCTCAAACATGATTTCTTTAATCTTCTCGGGATCGTGTCCTGCTCGCGCTTCAATATCGGTGAACGAAGCAGAGTCAATATTTAGGGTTTTTACATCTATCAGGATCTCATTATCATAAATTTCATCCATGTTGTTGTCAATTTTGTTGGCCGGTTGGGGCAACACGCCTTTTGGATCTATCACACGGTGCACTCCGTATTTGTTTCCTTTTTTTTGCATGATTTATTTGTTTAATGGTTAATAGTTTAGTTAGGTATATGGGTTAGGGGATTACTTTGAGGGGAGGTGTAAGATTTTGCGGGCTTCGGCTGGGGTGGCAATCTCTCTTCCAAACTCTTTGGCAAGGCGAACCACCTTCTCAACCAATTCACCATTGGATTTTGCGGCTACACCTTTTGAAATAAAGACATTATCTTCAAAACCTACGCGTACGTGACCACCATCAAGAATAGCGGCCATGGCTAAGGGAAATTCAAAGCGTCCAATACCTGCAACGGTATAGGTTGAGTCGGCAGGGATGCTGCCACGCAGGAAAACGAAGTCACGCAATTCTCCTGAAATTCCTCCATTTACACCCATGACAAAGTCAAAATGCATGGGAGATAGAATAAATCCTTTCTTGTGAAGTCTGAGCGCCATATCAATCATGCTTTTGTCAAATACTTCAAGTTCAGGTTTAATTCCACGCTCTATCATTTTCTTACCAAAATACTTAATGGTATTTTCCGTATTTTCAAAAATGTCGTCTCCGCCAAAATTGAGGGTACCGCAATCTAAAGTGGCCATTTCGGGAAGGAGTTCGGTGGGCTGTAATCGCTCGTCATTGCTCATGCCTACCGCCCCTCCTGTTGAAGGTTGTATAATTACGTCAGGACAAACGGCATAGATGGCATCCATCACCTCTTTAAACCTGTTTTTGTCTTGTGTGGGCGTACCTTCGTCTGTACGAACATGGAGGTGGATGATGCTGGCTCCGGCGTTGTATGCAGCCTTTGCTTCACGGGCACATTCGGCTACCGTATAAGGAACTGCCGGATTGTGCTCCTTTAAAACCTCTGCACCGCATATAGCGGCTGTAATGATGAGTTTTTCCATAATATGTATCTGTTATTGATTAAACTACTTATGATCTATTCGCTGACAACCTTTTGGCACAACACAGGTGCCACTTGCACGACACACCAAAACAGTCTCAGCCAAAAAATCAGCTGCTGAAGGAGAAAGATCGGTGCGTGGAACAATCACCTTATGCGCTTCAAAAGTCATTTTGCGAGAACTATTCCCAACAGAGACAATTTTGCCGGTGGCCTCAATATAATCTCCCGCATAAACGGGAGCAAGAAATTCTACATTGTCATACGCACAAAACAATCCTTCGTCTCCATCGTACCTGATTAACAGTTCTGTGGCTACGTCGCCAAAAAGTTGAAGCATTTTTGCTCCGTCCACTAGATTACCACCATAATGAGCGTCATGAGCACTCATTCGCATTCTAATCAAAGATTTACAATCATTCATAACTAAATTGTTATATAATATAATAAAAATGTTACAAACCAACCATAACTATTATACAGTCAGATAATTAACAAAAATTGACGATGTGTGTATTGTTTCAGGAGCCAAAGCGCCGGTGGGAACAATTTCATCCACCTCTGCAATCACCAAATCGGCGGCAGTGGCCATGATGGGGTTGAAATTTTGGGTGGTTCCCTTATAGGTTAAGTTCCCTGACTCATCTGCAACATTTGCGTGTAACAGGGCAATATCCGCTCTGATTGGCTTTTCAAGAAGATACTCCTTTCCATCAATCAATACAACCTGTTTGCCTTGGGCAATCACAGTGCCCAATCCGGTTGGGGTAAGAACGCCTCCCAATCCCGCTCCGGCTGCACGAATACATTCAGCTAAAGTTCCTTGAGGATAAAACGTTACGGTTAATTCGCCTTTGTTCATCAACTCAATGGTTGCCGGATTGGTACCAATATGAGAGGCAATTACTCTTTTAATCTGTTTGTTAACGATTAGTTTTCCCACTCCTTTGTCGGGAAAGGCGGTGTCGTTACAAATAATTGTAAGGTTTTGAACACCTCTCTCCAATAAGGCATCCATGATTCTGTTGGGGCCGCCGACACCCATGAATCCTCCAACCATGAGGGTCATGCCGTCTTTGATGTATGAAGCTGCTTCTGAAATGGTGATTAGTTTATTCATCTAATTGACTTTAAATTATTGATTATAGGTTAAGGATTACAAATTTTGGTTTTTTGATTGAAATGCAAAGTTACAAATTAAGTACAATTTATAGGGATTTCCAAACAAAGTATATGATTATTTCTTACCTTTGCGCTCACAATGTATCATTATCAATATATTTCAACTCTTTATGACGGGAATCATTTTTGACCTCAAAAGATTCACGCTGCATGATGGACCCGGAATTCGAACCACAGTTTTTTTCAAAGGTTGCCCTTTGCGCTGTTTTTGGTGTCATAATCCGGAAGGAATATCATCCCAACCCATAGAATGGATTCATGAGCGCAGCTTTGACAGGATATGTTTCGCTGATTCTGAAACAATTGGCCAAAACATAGAAGCAGATGAATTGTTCTGTTTCCTTCTGAGGGATCGAATCTTTTATCAGGAGTCAGATGGAGGGGTATCTTTTAGCGGAGGAGATCCAATCGCGCAAACCTCATTTCTATTGGAAATCTTGCAAAAGTGTAAAGTTGAAAAAGTCCACTGTTGTGTAGACACTTCCGGTTTTGCATCCCAAGATGATTTTGTCAAAATTGCAAAAGCAAGTGATTTGCTGCTGATCGATCTGAAACATGCAGACGAAGTATCCCATCTTATTGGCACTGGAGTATCCAATAAATTAATTATTAACAATATAAAAAACATCAACCATCTTTCTACTCCCATTTGGCTACGCTTACCCATGATACCCGGTTTTAATATGGATAGTCAAAGTTGGTCTCTTATGCTCATGCTCTTAGACAACCTCAAATCGGATAAAATCGAACAAATTCACTTGCTTCCTTTCCACCAGATTGCCGCCCATAAATACAACAAATGCGGTATGGAGTATCAAATGAAAGAAGTAAAGAGCGTACAAAAAGTTGATTTATATCCATATTATGATCAACTTAGAGAAAGAGGGTGGAAAAAAATATGTATAGGAGGATAAATGATGATTACCCAAAGAGTTCAAATACTTCGCAAACAAAGCATAGAAGCCATCAATACACTCTCGCATGAGCGTGCCGTATTGGTAACCCAATTTTATAAAAATCCCAACAATCTGGCCCTTCCTGTTCCTGTACAGAGAGCGGCCTGTTTTGCATACATTTTGAAAAACAAAACAATATGTATCAACAATATGGAATTGATTGTAGGGGAGCGAGGCCCCGCACCAAAAGCATGCCCTTCCTACCCCGAAGTTTGCCTACACAGCTTAGAAGACTTAGAAATCCTGAACAATCGAGAAAAAGTTTCTTTTAAGGTGTCTGAAGAGACTAAAAAGGCATACAAAGAGGTCATTATTCCGTTCTGGAAAGGGAACAGCAATCGCAACAAAATGATGTCTGAACTGCCCATTGAATGGCACAATGCGTATCAGGCTGGAATTTTTACCGAATTTCAAGAGCAGCGCGCTCCCGGTCACACCGTTAACGGAGATAAAATTTATAGTAAAGGAATGCTTGATATAATCAATGATATTGACAAATGTATTAATGATTTGGATTTTATTGTTGATCTTGATGCGTTGAACAAACGAAATGAGTTAAAGGCAATGCGTATTGCCGCTTTAGCCATCATAGAATTTGCTCACAAACACTCGGAAGCGCTTGAAAAAATGGCTGCCTTCGAACCTGATGAGAGAAGAAAGGTTGAACTACTCTCAATGGCTAAAGTGTGCCGGAATGTACCTGCACATGCCCCTGAAACACTACACGAAGCGTTACAATATTACTGGTTTGTGCACCTTGGAGTGATTACCGAAGTGAATCCTTGGGACTCTTTTAACCCTGGACGATTGGATCAACATCTCTATCCATTTTATGCCAAAGATATCACACAAGGACAACTCACAAAAGAGAGTG